>ERZ827520.2648-NODE-2648-length-16076-cov-4.545284_pt1 | contig 16076 bp, 15 predicted proteins | sample MGYA00519581_ERZ827520 | MGnify/ENA primary metagenome ERZ827520 (study PRJEB31778, sample SAMEA3449339) | human gut metagenome | biome: human gut; feature: human-associated habitat; material: faeces | place: United Kingdom | collected 2010/2012 ...
CCTTGCCGGACGCTTATGCGGGCGGCACGGCTCACATATGCTCCTCGATATAGGCCACCACTTCGCCTACCGTGCGGATGCGGTCGATCTCTTCATCGGGGATTTCCACGTCAAATTCATCCTCCAGAGACATCAGCATATCCACCACGTCCAGCGAATCGGCGTTCAGGTCGTCGGCGATGTTCGTTTCCGGGGTGATCGAATCCTCCTCAACATCAAACTGATTGCTGAGAATCGCCTTTGCCTTCTCGAGTACCATTCAGCTTCATCCTTCCATCCATATTGTCTATGATTTGCCGCCGTGAAATGGACAGCGGCATGGCTTTGTGCTATAATTCTGTGCGAACCCGCCGAAGCGCCCGCGCCAGCCCCAAAACCGAAACGAAACCGGGCCGCCCCGGTATATCCAAAATATTATTAGCAAATACCGGATTTGTCAATCACCTTTTGGAAGTTTTTTCGAATTTCCCGCATTCGTCATTTTTCGGGCCGGATCCGCCGTCGGAGCCGCCCGTCTGGAAAGGAAGCGTTGCTATGCCATTGTCCGCCCCATTTTATGTGATCGGCCACCCGCTCGGGCACAGTATGTCCCCCTTTATCCACACACGGCTGTTTGCCGCGCAGGGCCGGGAGGAAAGCTACACCGCCCGGGACATCCCGCCCGAGACGCTGGATACCGCCCTTCCCGCCCTGCTGAAGGAAACCGGAGGGATAAACGTCACCATCCCCTACAAGCAGGCGGTCATCCCCTTCCTGGACGGCCTGTGCGGCCGGGCGGAGCTTTACCGCTCGGTAAACACCATCGGCGTCACCGACAAGGGGATTTTCGGCCATAACACCGACGCGGAGGGCTTCCTCGCCGCGCTGGAGGGCGGCGGCGTCCGGCTGGCCGGCCGGGTCGCCCTGCTGGGCTGCGGCGGCGTGGGCCGTACTTTTGCGTGCGAGGCCGCGCTGGCCGGCTGCACCGTCGTCAACGCGGTACGGGAATCCGACCTGCCGCAGGGGGAGGAGCTGCAGCGGTATGTGCGGCAGCTGGTCCCCGCCGCCGAAACGGCGCTGACCACCCTCGACCGGCTGGAAGGGGATTTCGACCTGCTGATCAACGCCACGCCGGTCGGGATGTATCCGCACGCCGGGGCAATGCCGGTGGAAAAGCCGGTTCTCTCCCGCGTAGCTGCGGTCTTCGACGCGGTGTATAATCCCGGCGAGACCGCCCTGCTGGAATGCACCAGGGCCAACGGCGCGAAAACGGTGGGCGGGATGCCGATGCTGGTCTGGCAGGCCGCCATCGCCCACCGTATCTGGTATCAGGCCGAATTTGCGCCCGACGCCATCGCGGCCCTGATTGGGGATGCGCAGCGGGAAATGGCCCGCCGCTTCGGCTGAGCCTCCGTTACGGCTCTATCATGAAAACAGGCGGTCATGTAGAAAGGAGAATGCGCCAATGTCCGATTTTACGTTTGACACCCAGCTCCTGATCGAAGGGGAAAATTTGTCCGAGGACGACATCAACGAGTATTTTACCGAGCATTTCGAAGGCGACTGCCTGCTGGTGGTCGGCGACGAAGAGCTGATTAAAATCCACTTCCACACGAACGCTCCGTGGAAGGTGCTGGAATATTGCGCCTCCCTCGGCGATATCCATGATATTGTGGTGGAGAACATGGACCGGCAGGCCCGCGGTCTGAAGGGCTGAGCGGTTTGCGTCCCATTTTATGCTTATCGGAAGGATTTTAGAAGGAGGAAGCGCCATGCGTTCCATTACGCTCTGCGGCTTTATGGGATGTGGAAAAAGCACCGTCGGGAGGCGGCTGGCCGAATGGACCGGCCGGGAATTCGTGGACATGGACAGCTACATTGAACGGCAGGCGGGGCTGTCGGTCTCCGCGATTTTTGACCGCTTCGGCGAAGCGGATTTCCGCCGGCGGGAACGGGCGGCCTGCGCCGCGCTCGGGATGCGGGCCGGGCTGGTGATCGCTACGGGAGGCGGCGCCCTGACTTTCGCGGAAAACGCAGCCGCGCTCTCCCGGTGCGGCCCGATAGTCCTGCTGGACGTACCGCTCGACGTGATCCTCCGCCGGCTGGAGGGGGACACTACCCGGCCCCTGCTCGCCCGTCCGGACAAGGAGGCGGCGGCAAGGGAGCTGTACGACCGCCGTCTGCCCTTGTACCGGGCGGCGGCTACCCATGTTGTAGACGCCGCCGGAAGCCCGGAAGCGGTCACCCGGGCGGTTCTGGAAGCGGTCGGGGAAACCAAGCCCTGACTGGCGGCCTATACGGATGTGACAAAAGCCAGCGTCTGAAAGACGCTGGCTTTTATTCCGTTCAAGCCACAGCGGTATGTCCGCTTGCCGCCTTTAAAAGGGGCTACATATCCCTATTCCGCCGCCGGCTCCGGCGGACGGCCGTACCGCTTCTGGTAGCGGGGGATAAGGATGAGGAACACGATAATCAACGGAACAGACGCGCCGATCCAGGCGGAGGGGCCCGCCACGCAGATGCCGGTAAAGCCGATCAGCGGGGGCAGGACGAAGGCAATCACTGTACGGAGCACCAGCTCGATCCCGCCGCCCACCAGCGTAACCATGGACGAACCCATCCCCTGCAGGGCATTCCGGAAAACGAAGAGCAGCCCCAGCATAAAGTAGAATACCGAGGTAATATGCATATACTGCCGGGCGTAATCCATCACCACCGGCTCGCCCGCGCCGACAAAAAGGGTGACAAACCAGTCTCCGCACAGAAAGACGATCCCGGTCACGAGGACGCTGACGATCGTGGAAAGAACCGAGCACTTCCACACGCCCTCCTTCACCCGGTCGATCCGGCCGGCGCCCAGGTTCTGTCCCGCGTAAGTCGCCATGGTGACGCCGAAGGTGTTCATCGGCTGGGTACAGATCTGCTCCACCTTGGAGGCGGCGGTATAGCCCGCCGCCGCCTCCGAGCCAAAGGCGTTGATCGCCCCCTGGATCGCCATTACCCCGATGGCAGTGATGGAAAACTGGAACGCCATGGGCAAACCAATTTTCAGGTGGAGGCCGATCAGGGACCAATCCGTCCGCCAGTCGCCCTTTTGGAAACGGAGGATGGGAAATCGTTTAATCACGTAAAAAAGACAGAGAAGGCCCGATACCACCTGCGAAATGATGGTGGCTACCGCCGCGCCGACCACGCCCATGCCAAAGCCAAGGATAAACAGCAGGTCCAGCCCGACGTTCAAAACCGAGGACAGGATCAAAAAATACAGCGGGGTGCGGCTGTCTCCCAGCGCCCGCAGGATGCCTGCGAGCAGGTTGTAGAAGATCGGCGCCGCCATCCCGGCAAAGATGGTGAAAATATAATGATACGCGTCGGCAAACATATCGTCCGGCGTGTTCATCAGCACCAGCAGAGGGCGGGCGGCCAGAGTGCTGACCAGCGTCATCAACACCGTCAGGGCAATGCAGAGGTAAACCGCCATCGCCACGGCGCGGCGCAGTCCTTTCTCATCGTTCGCGCCGAAGCGCTGGGAGATCACCACCGAAAAGCCGCTGGTCACCCCCATCGCAAAGCCCATAATCAGGAACGAGATCGCCCCGGTAGAGCCAACCCCTGCGAGCGCCTGTGTGCTGACGAACCGGCCCACAATCATGGTATCCACCATATTGTACAGCTGCTGAAAAACATTCCCGACCAACAGGGGCAGGGAAAAGGTCAGGATCAGCCGCACCGGGCTTCCCTGCGTCATATCCTTTGTCAATCCACCTCATCCTTCCCGCGCCGCCGCGCCTGTTACCACAGACGATAAAAATACCTTCCCGCAAAAACGGGAAGGTATGCGTTTCTTCTGTAACGGATCCGGACGGCTCCGGTCCCTGGAAAAGGCGCACGGTTGTGCGAGCGCAATACCATTGTACACTATACGGTGGATTTTGTCGAAAGTCAAGACTCTGGACAGCGGCTTTTCGGTTTTGACGGCCGTTAGCGGGAGACGGCGGAAGCGCGGCGGTTCTCCGACGGTGGAAGCGCGGTTCTGCTCTCCGGGCAGACGAGCAGCTTCTGGGCGCGGTATTTCTGGAACTGCCGGGTGCGGATGGTGAACACCAGGAGATTGCAGGCCATTCCCACCACCGCGCCGTCGATCCCCCAGGGCCGATGGAGCAGCAGGTTCCAGCCAAGCGAACTGGCCAGACCGGCGAGGAGGGCTCCCCGGAAGGCCCGTCCGTTGGACTTCACCCCCAGCAGCGCCGCCGCGAGAGGAACGAGAATCAGCGGGCACCAGAAGGAATAGGCAAGCACCAGAATGTTGAAAATATCCGGCAGCACAAACGCGACCGCCACCGCCGCCAGCCCGGTGGCGAGGTTCACCGCCCGCAGCCACCAGAGCTGGGCTTTGTCGCTCATCCCCGGTCGGAGGATAAGCACCGTGTCGCACACCAGTCCGACCGACGCGCCGTTCAGGAACCCATCCGCTGCCGACAGGATGATCGATACCATGGACGCCATCACGATCCCCCGGACGCCGACCGGCAGCACGGCCTGCACCAGCGCGGGCATGGCCGTCCCAGCGTCGTTCGTCACCCGCAGGGCGTAGGCGGTCATCCCGATCATGCCGGTAATCATGAAAAAGGGGATGGAAAACAGCCCGCTGAGCACCGTCGCCCGGGCGGTGCCCTTCGGGTTCTTCCCGATAAGCAGCCGCTGGGTATAGGGCGGGGCGAGCGCTTCCCCAAACATCATGGTCAAAAACAGCGAAAGAAAGCCGGGCAGAGTGGTCCCGTTCAGGGGGTCGAGGTATTCCGGGGGTACCGCCTCCAGCACCGCGCCCACCCCGCCCGCGCGGGAGAGGGCCATCACCAGCAGCAGCGGCATTCCCACCGCCAGCATAACAAACTGCACCATATCCGCGATGATGATGGACTGAAGACCGCCGGTGGTGGAATAGAGCAGCACGATGCCGCAGCCGATCAGGATGCCCAGCTTGGGCGGGATGCCAAGGATGACGTTGAATACCATCCCCATCGCGCCCATCTGCGCGCCCACGACTCCGGCGCAGCAGAGGAAGGAGAACCCGCCGGTCAGCACCCGCGCAGCCCGGCCGTAGCTCTGACCGATCAGCCCACCGACCGTGCTGATCCCCTCGAACCGGCGAACCCCCGGCACGAGGAATTTCCCGATCAGGATGGTGGACAGGCTGAACCCGAACAGGGCGACCGTCATCCCGACCCCGCCCGAAAACGCGTGGGCGGCGTTGCCGGAGGAATACCCTCCGCCGATATAGGAAGCAGAGAGGGATGCGAACAGCACAAGCGTGCCGTACCGTCCGCCGGAAGCGGTGAAATCCCCGGCCTTTTTCACCTCCTTGCCGCCCCGCAGCCCGATCCAGATCAATATCCCGAGGTACAGCACCACCATACCGGTGTCGATCCACATCGCCCGTTCCCTCCTTATTGCCCCGGCCCTTTACTCTTCATGCTATGTCCGGTTCGGTCAAAATATGAGGGGAGCGGCGCGAGGGAATGCCTTCGGGACAGGTTCGGAATTAACATGACTTACATTTTTTTGCTTCGATAACGATCGTGCTTTGCTATTTAACATGGTTTCCATTCTTGTTTCATCATCCGTTTCTTCATCATAAAAATATTCAAAAATCGGGGTTCCCTTTATCAATTCCATTGAACAACCCACATAATTTGTATAATCATCCGGTTCTATTATTCCATTTTATGTTCGCGTCTTCAGTTAAAGAATTTTCGACAAGCAATTAACCCTTTTATAAATTGTCGCTCCCATGAAACATCCCAAAAAAGCCGAGAATAATTCCTCCAATAATTAAGCACATACTAAAATAGGTAAAAAATAGATCGTCAGCAAAATTGAGATTCGCAGTCATTACTTGCGTCGCTTTTATGATACAACCACTAAGTAATAGAAAACCGCCAAAAATTGTCTTCTTCAAAATCAGTCCCTCCCTATCAGTTTTCCTGTATTTTCCTATTAAAATTAAAACACAGTTTTTTGTTTATGTAAATAGATAGTAAAACTGCAGAAAGGCCGGAGAACTCGGAGAACCCGGAAAGTCAAAAACACCAAAAACAGAAAACCCGAAAAGTGGAAAATACTTGACGAAAGCGGCGCTCTGTTATAAAGTTATATATAAATATTTTCCTGACGGAATCCACATACTATCGTGGATTTCATGGGCTTTGCCGGACAGGAAAACCAAAGGAATGACGGGAGAGACGCAGATGAACGTTTGCATTATCGGCGGGGGGAACATCGGGTCGGGCATTGCCGCCTGCGCGGCAAAAAACGGACACAGCGTGCGTGTTTTCGCATCCCGGTTCGCGGAATTCGACCCGGTTCTCCGGGCGACCGATCCAACCACCGGCGAATCCTTTTCGGCGGCGATTGATTTTGCCACCAGCGACTTGAAGCGGGCGCTCTCCGGGGCTGATGTGATCTGCGTCACCTATCCCTCCTTCATGATGCGGGATATTTTTCTGCAAATCCGGGACACGCTGGAGACACCCTCCCGGATTGGCGTTTTTCCCGGCACGGGCGGAGCGGAATTCTTTGCCGGGCCGCTTCTGGAAAGCGGCCACACCTTCTTCGGGCTGGACCGAGTTCCCTACGTCTCCCGGCTGGAGCAATACGGGAAAGCGGTGTCGCTGTCCAAAAAGCCGTCGGTCCGAGTCGCCGCCCTCCCCGGGGATAAGACCGAAGAGCTGTGCGGAATCTGCGAGCAAATTTTGGACGTGCGCTGCCTGCCGCTTCGGAATTATCTGACCATTACCTTCACCCCCTCCAATCCGATCCTGCACCCCGCACGAAGCTATACCCTCTTTTCCGATTACCGGGAGGGCATGGTTTACCCGAGGAAATTCAAATTCTACCGGGAATGGACGATGGCGGCGTCGGAAACGCTGATTCGCCTGGACGAAGAGCTGCAGAGCATCTGCCGCGCGCTGGACGAAATCGATCTGAGTGAGGTGATCCCGGTCACCACCCATTACGAGTCCTATACGCCGGAAGAGATGACGCACAAGCTGACCAGCATCCGCTCTCTGGCGGACATCGACGCGCCGATGAAGGCCGTGCCGGGCGGCTATGCGCCGGACTTCGCCTCCCGGTATTTCACGGAAGACGTTCCTTTCGGCCTTTGTGTGCTGAAGGGCTTTGCCTACGCCCTTGGACTCCCCACGCCCTGCATGGACGAGGTGATCCTCTGGAGCCAGAGAATGATGGGCAAGCGCTATATTGACGAGGACGGGACGCCGGCCGCCGACTTTGCCGAAACCACGGCGCCGCAAACGTTCGGCATTACCTGTAAAGAGGATATCTATCGCTATTATCGGCGGCTTCCGGGAACAACAGCCTGAGGTTCGGGTACAGATTCCGGTATATATAGCCATTGAAAAGCCAGGGGAAACGGTGATATCACCCTTTCCCCTGGCTTTTCCGCTGGATAGCCCGAGATAGCCTGTTCAGCCCAGCAATGCGTCGATTTTGCTGGTATACGCGCCGATGGGACGCAGGCCGATCTCGGTGTGAACCGGCTTCCCCCCGCGAAACAGCATGACGGTAGGAATGGACTGAATGCGGTACCGCTCCGCCAGCTCCGGCTGCTCGTCAACGTTTACCTTAGCCACCGCGAGGCGGCCGGCGTACTGCTCGCCCAACTGCTCGATCACCGGGGCGAGCATCCGGCAGGGCATGCACCATTCGGCCCAGAAATCCACCAGCACCGGCAGTTCCCCGCCGAGCAGGGCGTCGAATTCACTGACATTCGGATGTACAATCGTTGTCGACATACCTTTTCCTTCTTTCTGTCTTTCTGCATATTTGTATAATGATCGGTACCAATTATGGGATACTATGAGAGCGCCTTATATTCTATAAGGGGAGACGGGCAGGAAACAGACGAAACAGCCGAAATTCCGGAGCATCCGTGTCGCCGCTTTATTTCCAGCCGAGCTGGTCAAGATACCGGGCGGCCTGCTGGGCCGCGATCAGGCCGTCCCCCACCGCGTTGGCGATCTGGAGCGGCGCGCCCACGCAGTCCCCTGCGGCGAAAAGGCCGGGAATATTGGTTTCCATCCGCCGGTTGACCTCCACAAAGCCGTCCGCCATAGCAAGCCCATCGATCAGGGCCGCCGGCGCGATAGCGGGACGGAGGATAAAGACCGCGTCGGTTTCCTTCCGCACGGATTCCCCCGGGGCCGTTTCGATCCGGGCGGCCGTCACCCGGCCGTCCTCTCCTTCCACGGCAGCCAGCCGGCCGGAAAGGAAGGGGATATCTTCCCCCAGGTCTTCAGGGCGTTCTCCCCGGGAAACGTAAGACGCCTGCACGCCGATACTCTTCAGGAAACCCGCTTCCTCCGCCGCATCGGGAGCCAGCCCCCACACCACGGCCCTTTTCCCGCGATACAGCATCCCATCGCAGGTAGCGCAGTAGCTGACCCCGTGACCGAGGTACTCCGTTTCTCCCGGCGCCGGCTTCGCCTTGGCCACGCCGGTGGTCAGGATCACCGCCCCGGCCTCCACGATCCGGCCGCTGAAATTCGCCATAAAGGCCCCGTTAAAGGGAAGGATATTGGAAACCCGCCCCTTTTCCGGGACGACCCCCATCGCGGCGGCGTGCTCCTCGAATCTTTTCATCAGTTCGGGACCGGTGAGATGGTACAGGCCGAGATAGTTGTCGATCCGCTCCGCTCTGGCCAGCACGGTGTGCTCGCCGGAAAGAACCCGCACCGTCTTTCCCCGGGCGACGGCGTTGATGGCGGCGGAAAGGCCGGCCGGCCCCGCGCCGATCACCAGGATATCGGCTTTCTTATCCATGGGACGTCTCCTCTTTTCTCACCACCGGCATTTCCCTCCCAGCCTGCCCAGCCGCCTCGCGGACCCCAAGCTCGCCGCCGTCCACCGCGCTCCGGCAGTGGGGGCAATAATACCGGTGCTCCACCGGATGGCCGCAGACTTCATGCACCAGCTTTTTATAGCAGGTTGTCAGGTGTTTCTCACCCCAGAGGATCAGCGCGTTGAATACATCCTCCAGGTCCATCCCCTGTTCGGTGAGGGAATACCGGTAGCGGGGCGGATGCTCCTGATACAGCTCGCTGTACACAAGGCCGTCCCCCTCCAGCGTCTTCAGCCGTTCCGAAAGAAGGTTGCTGGGGATGCCCTCCAGGCTTTCCTGCAGCTCCTTATAGGTGCTGCAGCCGATCAGCAGCCGGTGCAGGATCAGCAGGGACCATTTGTCCCCGATCAGGTTGAGGGTCTGGGCAATATTGCAGGGGAGGGAATAGGCGTTTTTCATCGAATATGACCTGCTTTCCGTCGTAGAGGACGGCGGACGCGGGAGAGCCGGGAAAATCGGGCGGGCCGGGACAAATTTCCGGAGAGACCGCCCGCTGAGCGCCGCCGGTTTTTTGGTTGTCTATATACTATCGTATTCAATTTATTTTGTCAAGTTACTTCTTTTTGTAAAGTTTTTTTATTCTTTTTCCGCCCCTTCTTTTCCCCTTCTCTATCCCTTCTCTATCCCTTCTCCACCCCTTGCCTTCCTTATGTTCAAAAAACCGGCTGTTTTTGTGTAATATGTTAAAATAAGGGGCCTAAATATTAATTTTGTGGAAATTGTTTATTGAAACCTCCTGAACTATTGCAAATTTCACGCATATACTATATAATGAACCTCAGCAGGCTATGCTCAGGCCGCGCTATGGAAATAAGACGCCGCCGACCTTGTGAAACAAGCGGCGGCGGTTCAGGAAAGGAACGGTCATGATGGCTGAAAAAACGAATAAGGGGAAAAGGGCGTCCCTCTCAAAGGCCGCGCAAGCTGCGCCGGCGGCTTCCTCCGCTGCCGGACGTCCCGCCATGACGGAAGCGGAGCTTGCAGAAAAGCTGTCCGCCAAGCTGCTGCATAACTTCTCGGTACAGCCGGAAGGCGCGACCGACGAAAACTTCTATAACGCACTGGTTCTGGTCCTCCGTGACCTCATGCGCAGCAAACGGGTGGATTATATTGCCAAGGCCCATAAGCAGAATTCCCGTCAGGTATATTACCTGTGCATGGAATTCCTGATGGGCCGCTCTCTGAAAAACACGCTGTACAACCTCAACCTGACCGAAGAGGCCCGCCGCGTCCTGGCGAAATACGATGTGAAGCTGGACGCGCTGTACGAGCTGGAGCCGGACGCGGGACTGGGCAACGGCGGCCTGGGCCGGCTGGCGGCCTGCTTCCTGGATGGCCTGGCCACCGAATCCATCCCGGCGATTGGGTATTCCCTGCTGTACGAGTACGGCATCTTCCGCCAGAAGCTGGTGGACGGCTGGCAGACCGAGCTGCCCGACTTCTGGCTGCCGGGCGGAGAAAGCTGGCTGCTTCCCCGGCCGGAGCTGACCAAAAAGGTGAAATTCGACGGAGAAATCCGGGAATGGTGGGACGGCGGCTATCATCATGTGGAGCACGAAAATGCCAATGTGGTCCTCGCCCAGCCCTATGATCTGATGGTCGCCGGCAAGGACGGGAAGGGGGTCTCCACCCTCCGGCTGTGGCGTTCCACCTCCCCGGGGATGGATATGTCCCTGTTCAACCAGGGCGATTATATGCGCGCCATGGAGCAGAAGGCCATGGCGGAGGTCATCACCCAGGTGCTGTACCCGGCCGACAACCACCGCGAGGGCAAGTCCCTGCGGCTTTCCCAGCAGTATTTCCTGGTATCCGCCTCGGTGCAGGACATCGTCCGCCGCCACCTTGAGGAGTACGGCTCGATGGACACCCTGCCCGAGATGACCGCCATCCATATCAACGACACCCATCCCACCCTCGCCATTCCCGAGCTGATGCGCATTCTGCTGGACGAATGCGGCTACGGCTGGGACCCGGCGTGGGATATCGTCACCCGCACGGTGGCCTACACCAACCACACCGTTATGGCCGAGGCGCTGGAATGCTGGCCGGAGGACCTCTTCCGCCAGCGCCTGCCCCGCATTTATCAGATCGTCTGCGAAATCAACAACCGTTTCAGCGAGCAGATGATGCAGGAAACCGGCGGGGATAAAGAAAAGGTCGGCCGAATGGCGATTATCAGCTACGGCGTGATCAAGATGGCCAACCTCTGCGTGGCGGCCGCCCATTCGGTGAACGGCGTTTCCAGGCTGCACAGCGAAATCCTGAAAAACGACGTGTTCCACGACCAGTATACCATGATGCCGGAGAAGTTTGGCAACGTGACCAACGGCATCGCCCACCGCCGCTGGCTGTGCCAGGCCAACCCCGGCCTGACCCGCTTTATTACGGACAAGATCGGGGACGGCTTCGTGCTGGACGCGGCGGAGCTGTCGAAGCTCCGCCCCTATGCCGACGACTCCGCGGCGCTGGACGATTTCCTGAAGATCAAGCGGGAAAACAAGGTCCGGCTGGCGGAATATATCCGGGAGAACAACGGCGTCACGGTCGACCCGGACTCGATTTTCGACGTGCAGGTGAAGCGTCTGCACGAGTATAAGCGCCAGCATCTGAACGCGCTGCATATCCTGCACACCTACCTTACCCTCAAGGAAAACCCGGGCATGGATTTCGTCCCCCGCACCTATTTGTTCGGCGCGAAATCCGCCCCCGGCTATTACCTGGCCAAGGAGATCATCCGCTTTATCTGCGCGCTGGGGAAGGAGATCGACAGCGATCCGGCGGTGCGGGATAAGCTGAAGGTGGTATATCTGGAGGACTACCGCGTAACGCTGGCCGAGCTGCTGATGCCGGCGGCCGACATCAGCGAGCAGATTTCCCTTGCGGGAACCGAGGCGAGCGGTACCGGCAACATGAAGCTGATGATGAACGGCGCGGTCACTCTTGGCACTATGGACGGCGCGAATGTGGAAATCTATGAGGCGGTCGGACCGGATAACATCTTCATTTTCGGCATGACCGTGCGGGAGGTGGAGGAGCTCAAGCAGCGGGGCGGCTATAATCCGCAGGCGCTGTATACCGGCAACCCCCACATCCACCGCGCGATCGACGCGATGTTTCAGGGCTTCGGCGGCCGGGCCTACAGCGAGGTGGCCGGTTCCCTCGCCAACGCCGACCCGTATATGGTGCTGGCTGATTTCGAGGACTACGCCCGCGCGCAGGCGCTCTCGGCGCAGACCTATGCCGACCGGCGGAAATGGGCCCGCATGGCGCTGACCAACACGGCGGAAAGCGGCGTCTTCGCCTCCGACCGCTCCATCCGCGACTACGCGGAAAAGATATGGCGCTGCCGCCCGGTAAAAGGGATGGAATAAAATATTGTTATAAAGAAAGGAAGCCCACAGGAGAATTCCTGCGGGCTTCCTTTTTACATTACTGTGATTCAAATAGCTGGGCCTTGCTTCCATCTGGTCGAACACGACCAATACCGCTACCATTTGTCAACAATACTCCATATGCATCTTTTTCCTTAATGGAATACTGATAATAAAGATAATCGCCGCAAAACTGGAAGCCTGACAAACTGCAGGTTTTTCCTGACGGGAACTTTAATGGGAAATAAGCCGGCTTTTCCGCTAAATTATCAAGCGACAAGGAAAATAGGCCTTCGTTTGTGCCATCCGAATATATGAAATAAACCCGTCCCCCATAAAACTCCGGCGTCGTTCCCCTGAAAACATCCTTGACCAGCATAGTTTTCCCTGTTCCATCCGTACGCATTCTAACCAATCGCCGCATAGGGTTCATGGGATAATCGGGAGAGTCCACAGGAAGACATTCAAAAAAGTACAGCCACCCATTGTCAACCAAAAGCTTATCCGTTGCCACACTCGTACAGATGACAAACTCGCTGCTGGCATCGGTGGTGTAAATTGTTTTTGCAGAGCCATTTGAGAGAGAGATTTGAATAATTTTCGTACACATCGGACTGGATTGCCCGACAATCGCATAGGCATTGTTTTCATCCGCCGCCAGTCTTACTATATTTTGCGTTTTTTCGCAGCGGTAAACTTCTTTTCGGTTGTTTCCATCCTTATCCATAGAGTAAAGAGATTGATCCCATGACGAGGCATAATCCCCTCTCGCATAATCCGGCTGGCTGGAAAAAAGAATGCTGTTTTTATTAAAGGTATATGCCATCGTATAGCCGTCAAAAATCTTCTGTTGACCAGTACCATCCGCTTTGTAGCGGAAGATGCCGCTTTTCTCAGCGGAACTGGAATCACACTCATGGCTAAAGAGCCAAGCTCCATCTGTCCAGAAAGAGTGCAACGAATTTTCTATGGGAAGCCGTATCATACTTCCGTCTTCAGCAATACGGTATAACGGTCCGCCTAATAAACCGCCGCTCGCAATTTCTCCGTAGTAATAGTCCTCCGCTCTTTCCATAATCGGTGCTGCTGTCGTCGGTGCAGTTGCTGCTGTCGTCTTTGACTGCGTAGTTTTTGCGCCGCCCGTCGTGGTTGTTCCGGTCAGCGTATTCGTGCTTGCCGCCGTCGCCGAAGCGGAGGTGGAGATGGTCGCCACCGTCAGCTTCGGCCCCGTCAGCCGGTCGGCGAGGGCTTCCGCCTGGGCGTATGCCGCGCCCTCCGGCAGGGAGGGATACGTCCCCGGACAGCACACCGCTTCGCCGTTCTCTCCCCGCAGGATAAGATGCCGGTCGTCCCTCAGCCCATACGCAGCGAGGTCCATCAGCGCCAGCGTCCCCTCGTCGTTCGAGAGAACGTCCTCCTCTGTGTACGTCTGTGCGAGGAAGAGCGCCTTCGTTCCCTCCGCGAGCCGGTTGATGATCTCCGTCTCCCCGCTTTCGCCGTGGACGGCGTAGGGCAGGAGGATGCTCACCGTCTCCCCGGCATGGGCTTCTCCCTTCCATACCCGATCCACCAGCACCGCGGCCCGGGAGCGGTAAGACAGCTCGCCGCCCACCTCAAGCTCCAGCGTTTCCAGCTTCTGCACCCGGCCGGAAAAGACCGCGTCCGCTCCATCGAACAGGGCCTGTTCTTCCGCCGTTTCCCACGTCATTGGGGCGCGGACGGGCAGGTCGGGGTTTCCCACTACCCGAACCGACACGCTGCCGGTGGAATGGGGGAGCTTCACTGTCCCGCCCCGGAACAGGGGGACGAGGCAAAGCACCGCCAGCACAAGGCAGGCCGCCAGCGCGGCGATTCCCGCCGCCCGCCGGGCCTTCGCCGGTATCCGCGTCAGCGGCGACAACGGCCGCGGCTTTTCCCCGGCCATCGCCCGCTTCAGCACCCGCTCCTCAAAATCCGCAGAGAAGGGCAGACGTTCCGCCACCGCGCGGTACCGGATCGAAAATGCATCATTCATCGTTAAGCCCTCCTTCCAGAGCGGCGCGCAGCCGGTCGCGGCCGCGGGCCAGCCAGGTACCCACTGTGGCGGGTTTCCGGCCAAGAATATCCGCGATCTCCTGAATACTGTAATTTTCGTAATAATGCAGGTGGATAGCGGCGCGGTAGTTCTCCGGCAACGCCAGAACCGCCGCCAGCAGCCCGCCGTCCTCCGCCGCCAGGACGCCGAGTGCTTCCTCCAGCGGGGCGCGCTTGCGGAACCACGCCGATTTTAAAACGTTTTTGCTCCGGTTGATGGTACAGCGGAGCAGCCATGCCTTCTCATGCTCCTCGTCCGCAAAATCCGGCGGGTCGGCAAACAAGGTGAGAAACACCTCCTGCACGATATCCTCCGCGTCAGCGGTGTTCTTCACATAAGCGAACGCCACCCGCAGCAGAGTCCCGGAATACCGGCCGATCTGCCGCCGCAGGGCGTCCCGGTCGGTTTTGGTTTCCTGCATATTCCTGTCCCTCTCTTCAAAAAATCTCTCCATGGCCGGCCCATAGCGGAATTCTCCCTAAAGTCTCCGTTCCTATTGGAAACACAATCCAAAGATACCGAATTTTTCACCAGGCGTATTATTGTGTGCATATTTCTCAAGAACTGGTATAATTTTCAAAAATCGGGCTATCTCTTTGGGATAACCCGAGGGATAACCCGACCAAAATCCATTACCGTTTTCCGGCAATATCCCGGGCAACCACTACGCCGGTGACGCTCGCCTGCATCAGGCCGCGGGTGATCCCCGCTCCATCCCCGATGGCGTACAGCCCGGGCAGGGCGGTAACATCTCCTAAAACTTTATACATTACGGGCAGCGCTTGTGCAAAACGCGATTACAGCACAAACTTTGTTACTATACAGAATCGGTTTTCCCCTGTCAAGCGTTTTTCAATAATAAAAAATTCCAGGAAGCAAACGCCGCCCCCTGGAATCGTTTTTCGTTATGCGTTATTTCACCACTTCGCCCATCATGCCCGGCTTAACGCCGGCGGCGTTGGACTCGTCGGTATCAATATGCATGGCCAGCGCGTATTTGCCGCTCACCCGCACAACCACGTCGCCGAACACTAGCGCGCGGCCGTCACTGTCGATCTTCACACGGACGACGTCCTTATCCTTCAGCCCGAACTCCTCCGCGTCGGCCGGGGTCATGTGGATGTGGCGCTTCGCGGCGATCACGCCCTGCGCCAGCTCGACCTCCCCCTTCGGGCCGACCAGCTTGCAGGCGCCGGAACCGGCGATATCACCCGATTCTCGAACCGGCGCATCCACACCGATGGAACGCGCGTCGGTCAGCGACAGCTCCACCTGGGTGTCGGGACGGACCGGGCCGAGGATGGTGACGCCTGCCAGCGTCTTTTTGGCGCCGACCACGTCCACCCGCTCGGTGCAGGCGAACTGCCCGGGCTGGGACAGGTCCTTTTTATTGGTCAGCTGATAGCCTTCGCCGAAGAGGGTCTCCAGATCCTTCTGAGAGAGGTGGACGTGCCGTGCGGAGGTTTCCACCAACACTTGATTTTTCATTTCTCTAACATCCCTTTCCGAAATCTTTCTCTATTGTACCGCGCCCGCCCTGTTTTTTCAAGCGGCGTTATGATATAATGTCGTTAGGCGCCGCCGGCAAAGGCCGGCATAGCATCCGGCCGGGCGGCGCTATAGTATTAATGTCGGCAGGGAGAAATGCGACAGCATTTCTCGATTGCGCCGCCGAAAAGCGTTGGCAGAGAACCCGGCCGGGCGGCGTTATGGTATAATGTCGGCAGGGAGA
>ERZ827520.2654-NODE-2654-length-16031-cov-3.187093_pt1 | contig 16031 bp, 12 predicted proteins | sample MGYA00519581_ERZ827520 | MGnify/ENA primary metagenome ERZ827520 (study PRJEB31778, sample SAMEA3449339) | human gut metagenome | biome: human gut; feature: human-associated habitat; material: faeces | place: United Kingdom | collected 2010/2012 ...
GGAGGTCGGGTCGTCGAGTATCAGCACCTTCGTGCCGCGGTAGAGCATTTTTAGTATCTCGACGCGCTGCTGTTCGCCGATGGAAAGCTGCCACACCTTCGCCTCCGGGTCCACCGCGAGGCTGTAGCGGTCGGATATTTCACGAATGCGCGCGATGATTTTTTCTTTATTTATAACGAGCGGGATGTCGCCGAGCCCGAGAATGATGTTCTCCCAGACGGTGAAGACGGGGACGAGCATAAAATGCTGATGGACCATGCCGACCCCGTGGCCGATGGCCGCCTTGGGGTTGGGAAGAAAGACCGGCTCGCCCTCGATATATATCGACCCGGCGTCGGGAAGATATATCCCCGCGAGGCAGTTCATAAGCGTGGTCTTGCCGGCGCCGTTTTCTCCGAGGATGCTGTGTACCTCGCCGGCGAGCAATTCAAAATCGACGCCCTTGTTGGCGTGCTTCCCGTAAAAAATCTTATCCACGCCCCGCATTGAAACAAGCGTTTTTTTAGTCTCAGTCATGCTGATTCCCCCGTTCGTCAGGTAAATAGTAACAGCAAATATCTTTCAAGACAATAAGTCGACAAAAAGATATAATTATGTGATATTTGAATAAGCGAGGGGAAATCGATATGGGAACGCTCAAAGCCTGCGGAAGGCTTACGAGTTACGGGCTGGCCGCCGCGGTGACGCTGATATGGAGCGTTACCTTCGTATCTACTAAATTTTTGCTGGAATATCTGTCGCCCGGGGAGATACTTCTCTACCGTGTCGCCGTAGCCTATGCGGTCTTTGTGGCCGTATCCCCGCGGCCGCTGCCTATGCGGGGTCTGAGGACGGAAGGCAGGATCGCGGCAGCCGGGCTGCTGGGGATAACGGTCTACTTTCTCTGCGAGAACACGGCGCTCTCCTTCAGCACGGCCTCGAACGTCGCGCTGCTATGTTCGACCGCCCCGCTGCTGACCGGGGTAGTCTCTCACTTCTTCACCTCAAATGAAAAGATCTCCCGCCGCTTTATCGCGGGCAGCGTCTTCTGCCTGATCGGGATATTTTTTATCATATTTAACGGCCACTTCGTCCTCAAGCTGAATCCGATCGGTGACATGACCGCGCTTCTGGCGGCGCTTTCGTTTGCCGGTTTCTCCGTCGTCATCCGCGACGTCAAATCCGACTATACTCCGGTCCAGATCACGCGCAAGATGCTATTCTACACGCTGGCCTCCCTGTTGCTGCTGGCGCTTACGCCGGTGGTGAGGCTTCACCCCGCTCAGCTGATGCGCCCGTCCGTGGCTGCCAACGTCCTTTTCCTTGGGCTCTTCGCCTCCGGTTTCTGCACATGGGGCTGGAATATCGTCATCTGGAATCTCGGCGCGGTCAAGGCGAACAACCTGATCTATCTCACGCCGCCGCTGACGATGCTTTTCGCGGCGCTGATCCTCGACGAAAAAATAACGCTTTTTGCGATCTCAGGCGGATTGCTGATCTTAGCCGGCGTATACATATCGCAAAAGATGCGTTAGATAACAGGTGATTCTGAAAACGCTCATCTGGGCCGACGAAGCGGAAACCGGCCCGGATGAGCGTTCTGCGAATGTGGCTGTTACTTAACGACGGACCTTCCCCCGTCTTCTTTCAGCATCTTATAGGATGCGGCTGCCTGCGCGATGACTATCAGAGCCGCGGGGGCTGCGGCCAGCGTCACGACGGTACGCAGTCCGTCAATTTTCGCAAAGGTTATCACCAGCCAGGCAATCAACCCCATAAGAATGCCCCAGGAGAGCTTTATCACAGCCGGAGCCTCTTCGCCCTCTTCGACGGCGTCCTGTACGGTGCACATCAGCGCGACGGTCGAAGTCATAGAGTCGGCGGCGGTGGAGAAGGACAACACTATTACCACAAAGAAAATTGGGACTGTAATTTTTGCCAGTGGCAGGAAATTCAAGAAAGCGAACATCGCGGCCTCTACGCCATTATCGTTCAGTATCTGGGCGATACCTAATTTCTGGATTATTTCCATGTGCATCGCAGTCCCACCAAAGAAAGTGAACCAAACTATCCCGAATACAGCAGGGAGTATGAGGTTCATCATCGTGAATTCGCGTACCGTGCGGCCGTAGGCCATCCTCGCAAGAAACATCCCCGTCACCGGAGCCCAGGCGTACCAGATAGCAAAGAAAAAAAGCGTCCAGATGCGGGGGAAGGTGTCGCCGCTGACCGGCGCAAGGAAGAGGTGGCGGCTGAAAAATGACTCTATGTAATTGGCAAAGGACTCGAGTCCTAGGTTGACGTTGAATATAGTCGGCCCGACAATGATTACGAACGCCAATAGGAGAAAGAAAAGTTTGCCGTTGATATCACTTAATATTCTAATGCCCCTGTTTATGCCGGTGTAGCTGGAGATCGTGTATATCGCTACCATGACGAGCGAAATTATCCCCCATGATATTTTGGTGGAAGGCAGGCCGAATTGGGATTCCAGCCCGCTGGCTACTTGGAGAACGCCCTCCCCGAGGGATGTGACGACGCCGCCGACCAGCGCGAAGATGATGAATGCGTCAAGCACCTGTCCCCAAACACCTTTTATCTTGTCGCCGAAAAAGGGAATGAAAGCGGAGCTTATCGTCTTCGGTTCCTTCATGTTGTAGAAAGCATAGGCGCAGGAGATACCGCAGACGGTGTACATGGCATAAGGGGTAAATGTCCATTCGAGGAAGATCTGTGCCAGCGAGAAGCGGGCTGCCGCTTCTGAAAACGGAGCTATGCCAAAGGATACCGGCGGATTTTGAAACTGCATGATCGGCTCGGCAACGCCCCAGAACACGATGCCGATGGCGATCCCCGCGCAGAGAGTCATCGCGAACCAATTCCAGTATGAGAATTCCGGTACTGCGTCCTCGCCGCCGAACTTAATGCTTCCGTATTTGGAAAAGGTAAAGAAAAAACTGAGAATGCAGACAAATAGGGCCGCAGAGGCATAGAGCCAGCCCAATTTATCCAAGGCAAGGTTGAAAAGGTCCGCCATAACCTTAACAGTCTGTGCCTCATCCTGCATTCCTATGGTAAGGCTATAAACGGCTACGATGATAAGCAATATAAATGGTGGGAAGAACGCATAGGGTCTGATCTTGTTCATTACCAAAACTCCTCCTTCTTTAAAATGCATTATAAAAAAATGATTCAGTATGCCTGTCGGACGATTTCGCTTATCTTCTTCTGCACATCCATATCCAGCTCTTTCGGCGCATATTCTTTGATAAGCTTCACTACCTTTTCGTGAGCGCGTTCGCCCATTGATTTTGATCCGGCCGCGGACCAGTTGTCGTATGTCATATAGTCGCCGAGGTCGCTGCGCCATCCCTCCTTTGCGGCCTTTCTAGTCGAAGCTGCGCGCAGATAGTTGCCGTTATAGCCTGCCTGCTTAATCTCGTCGACCGAGAGCGTTGCTTCGTTTATCTCGACACCTGCCATCACCTCTTTTGTTCTTGCGATAATATCGTCGGAGATCACAAGCAGTTCAAGAGAATAGCTGAGGCCGAAGTCCAAGTAGCCGATGTCGTGGGTCAGGTTGCAACCCTGCATGGCGGCCATCTGAATGAACTGCGCCGCCTCTTCGACAGCCTGTTCGTCGCATATCTTTGAACAGCCGTTGCCCGCCTCGCCCCAGCAGGGCAGATTGTAATAGCGGGCCATCTCGCACATGCCGCTCTGGATCTGTATCGCGCCGGGAAGGGCATAGCAGCATTGAAGCGTACGCATATCCATCGGCGAATTGCCGAAGCCGTAGATAAAGGGAGAGCCCGGGTTAGTCAGCTGATGGATGACGATGCCCATAAGGCATTCGGCGTTGTTGAGCACGATGGTGCCCGCGGGCGAGATCGGCGTGGTAGCTCCGGCCATTCCGCCGGCGGCGTAGTTTGTCGGCATTCCATACCTTGCGCAAAGCATGAGCTTGTCGATCGCCTCGAAAGAATGCAGAAGCGGTGAGGTCGGCTCGTTGTAGACGACGGCGAAGGGTTTTATTCTCAGTGCTTCTTCGCTGCCTCTCACGGCGATATACATTTTGAAAATATCTTCAAGATCTTCAGTTTTGTCCGCGACGACGACGTGAGGTTTTGTCGAGTTAAATATCATTTGACTGTACTGTTCGCGCGTGTTTACCTTGAATGGCACGTCGGAGATTATCCCCATTGACATGACAAAGTCTATGTTTGGCAGCGCGTCGCATATTTTCACAGCGTTTCCCACATCGGCTTTTGTCCAGGCTTTTCTGCCCCGGCTCCCGTAATCCAATAGGTTGACGGTGTCAGATCCGCTGCCGTAATAGACGTTGCGTCCCTCAAGAAACATCGCCGGCATTCCTTCGCGGTCGAAAATAGTCACTCGCGATGGAAGCTGCTTCAGCGAGCGTTCCACAAGAGAGGCGTCGATAAAGACCTTCTCTCCATCGACGAACGCGCCTGCCGCCTTAAGCAGTTCGCGGGCCTCCGCGTGCTTGACCAGCATTCCCTGTTCCTGCAGCACGCGGCAGCTGGCCGTATGGATCTCGGCCGCTTCCTTCGCGCCGAATACATGATATGTCGATTCGGCGCCGTAATACCTTTTGCCAATGTACATACATGAAACCTCCTTAAATATATTTATGTTTTCGTCGTTAAAAGAGCTTACTGATAGTGCTTATTCTTGCGCAGTGTTCATAAACTTCCCCTATATGCCCTCGAAGCAAAGACTGTGCCGACGCGAGGTCTTTGGCTCTGATGAGTTCGACGAGCTGATGGTGCTCATCCATGCCGCGCGTCATATATTCTTTTTCAGCGACGCAAAGCATAGGGCGCTGCAGCTTTTCCAGGACGTTTATAAGCTGGTCATAAACGATCCTGTTCCCGGCCATCTTGGCAAGGTAGATGTGAAACTCGCTGTCGCGCTCATTACTGACCGGCTCTTTGGAAAAAAGAGGCTCCTCTTCGCGGTAGACGGCCCTGTCTGTGTAGGAAAAGCTGTCAAGGATTGCTAATTCTTCATCCGAAATGTTTTCGGTTACTTTGATCAGGCACGTGTTTTCCAGAATATACCTATATTCGTGCATATCCTTGATATCGGAAAAAGATATTTCGCTGACGCAATATCCCTTGCGCGGAAAGATTGTGACCAGGCCGTCATATGAGAGGCGCATAAGCGCCTCACGAATAGGAGTCTTGCTGATCTCGAATTTGTCGGCCAGATATGTCTCGGTTAAAAGCGTTCCCGGTTTCAAACGGAGCCATAAAATATCTTGTTTCAGCGAAAGATAAATATTGTTGAATAAATTGTTCTTTTCTTTTGAATCAAAATCCCGATGAGCCATATTCCTTCGCCTCCAATTATAAAAATGCCGGTGATATCTTAGTAATAAATCTGTGATATATTACAGATATTCTAGCAATTTAGTAAAAATAATCAACCCCATTTTTGATTTATCATTGATAAAAAAGTTTATGGGATATAACTGTTTATTTTTGATCCGAGAATTCAGAAGTTTATGAGTAAAAGAAAGGTAAAAAGCCTAATTCACTGCCTTTATCGACAATAAGAAGTTTTTAAAAACAGAAATAGAGGCGTCGCGGCCCATCCTTCTGCCGGCCCGTGCTTGCCTCTCTAGAACAGCTTGGAGAGCCCACGCATTCGAGAAATGTGTTCAAGCACTTCGCTGATGTGATGATGGAGGACGATTTGCGCTTTTTCCAGCTCTTTGTCGGCGATATGCCGAACAAGTTGATGGTGTTCTTCACAGCCGCGGAACATATAATCTTTCTCCGCCACGAAATACATTATACGCTGTAATTTTTCCAGCGTATCGGTCAGTTGCTTCAACAGTATTCTGTTGCCGGTCATTTCCGCGAGATAGAAATGAAAAGCGTTGTTACAGGTAACCTCCTTGGAAAAGTGAGGCTCTTCTTCCGTGTAGTAACGGTCAAGTTCCGCGAGTTCGTCGAGATGGTCCAGCTGTTCCTTAGTGGCGTACTTCACGGCATGGACGAGATTGGCGTTTTCCAATATGTAACGGTATTGATGCATGTCGCGCATGTCGTTCAGAGAAACATCGGTGACCATGTAGCCCTTGCGCGGGAAGACGCTGACGAGTTCGTCGCGCACAAGCATCGACAATGCCTCGCGTATCGGTGTCTTGCTGGTTTTGTATATTTCGGCCAAATAAGTTTCCGTCAGCATCGTTTTCGGTTTGAGCCGCAGCCACAGGATGTCCTGCTTGAGGGAAACATAAACATCGTTTACTAGGTTGTTGTTCGGCGCCTCTGATCTCATTTATCTTTCATCTCCATTGTGGCTATGATACACAAAAAATATTCCAGTGAATAGTCGTTTTAGGAGATTTTTTCGTATAGTGCTCATAAAAAACCTCTCGTCGATGTTGCTGAACGAGAGGCTCTCTGTTGTTGGCTATATTGTGCCGACGATAGCGAATATAATCTTAAAGTTTTTCGACGCGTACCTGGACGGATTTCAGCACGGGAAAACCGGATATTGGATCGGAGACGTCGTCATAGGTTACTTCATTTACATTTTCATCGGCAAATCCATGCGTGTGCTGCATCGTCCCTTTAACGATCTCTTTCTCGTGCATTACCTGCGCGAGCGTCTCGAAACTTCCTATTCTGGAGGTGACACGCACTCTGTCGCCATCTTTTAATCCCAATTTTTTAGCATCCTCGGGGTGCATTTCCAGATGTCCATGCGGCTCAGCCTTATAGAGTTGGGGAATGTTCCGGTATCTTCCATGGAAAAATTTCTGCTTGCGTGCTCCCGTGGATAACAATATCGGATATTTCGAGTCTGGTTCTGCCAAATGGTGAGGAGGACGGTACTGGGGCAGCCCGTCAATGCCGGGGATATTTTTTGCTTCCAGATGAGCGCTGTAAAATTCTATCTTTCCCGTTGGAGTGTCAAAAAACCTTTTCTCTCCCGCGGCTAGTTTTTTCAAGTGTTTTTCGCAGGGGTTCTCCCCGAAGATAAATCCTCCTGGCGCGGTGTGCAGATCTGCCGTGGTGTACCCGGTCGGTTTCAGCAGCCATTCGTTAAGCTCATGGTCGTCTTTCCATGGGAAATATTTGCCGGCGCCCATCCGTTCTGCGAGTCCTTTGACAAATTCATATTCAGTCTGTAGCCCGTAGTTAAGATATTTGCCTGTGATGAAGGCGGCCCTTAACGCCCCGTTGAAGAACATCTCCTCTCGTTCGAGATAAGAAGCCGCCGGGATCACATAGTCGGCAAGCAACGCTGTTTCGGTCATAAATAGATCCTTTACCACGAGGAGCTCCAGCTTTGAGAGGGCTTTGCGCACTTTTGCCGAGTTAGCATTCGTCAGCGCTGGGTTGGCTGCGGTCATCACAAGCCCTTTGAAGGGATAGGGCTTTTCGCTGATTATCTGATCCATCAGCAGGCCAGTGTGGCATTCCTGCCGCATCTCATAGAGGACGGGGAAACGCTTGGCGCCGATTGGGGCGAGTTCCGTCAGCGATTTTTCTTTATAAAGCGTTAGTTCCGGGAGGTTGAAGCCCATAGGGATCCTCATGCCGCCTTTACGGTCCGTAGCTCCTGCAAGGGCGTCTATCATTGTTATCGTTCTGATGTTGTTGACGCCGTTGATCTGATGTTCAAGTCCGCATCCTGCCCAACTGGCAAGGCGCGGCCGCGCCTGCGAGATCTCGTCGGTGATTTTTGAGATGAGCGCCTCGGAGACGCCGGTTATCCGCGAAACACGCTCACGAGAAAAGCCCTGCGCATATTCCATGACTTTATTGTATCCGACGGTAAAATTATCGACGAATTCATGGTCAATTTCGCCGCGTTCTATCATTTCGCGGATGATTCCCCACGCAAGCGCACCGTCGGTGCCAGGGCGGATTTGTACGTAGATATCCGCCTGGCGGGCAATCTCTGTGTAGCGTGTGTCCACAACCATCAGTTTGGCGCCTTTTTCCCGCCCTTCGTTGATGGCCTGCATCCAGTGTGAATGCGATATCGGCGCGTTGGTTCCCCAGTTGATTATCAAATCGGCGTTGGCATAATCCGCCAAGGGCCAGCAACCATATACGAGATGAAAGGCGATATGGCGCGAAGCGTAGCATTGTGTGTCATTGGAAAAATAATTGGGTGTTCCCACCGCGTGCGCAAAGCGGCGCGCGAGATTTTCCTGCTGCGCGAAATCTATTCCCTCTCCCTTCCAGATCCCTATCGCGTTGTCACCATCCTTTTTTTGTATTTCTATCAGTTTTGCGGCGATTTCATCCATGGCTTGTCCAAGTTCGATCTCTTCAAACTCTCCCGCCGCGTTGCGTTTAAGCGGCTTGAATAGGCGGTCGGGCCGGTTGAGCCAGGTGACGGCGGAGCTGCCTTTTATACAGGTACGCCCCTTGCTGAATATATGTTCCGGATTGCCCTCAATATCGACGACCCTGTTGTCCTCGATATGGGCGGTTATGCCGCATAGGGTGCCGCACATGCGGCAGGTAGTGTTTGCACTTTTTCTATCCGGCATCCCTTGCCGCCTCCCCGCCGGCGCATTTACGCTTCATCTGTTTTGCGAGCTGCAGATCGGTCTTTCTCCTTGAGCGGTCCGTATAGTCCTCTATCTTCTCAAAATTAAGCGCTCCGGCGATGCAATGGCCGACGCAGCGTGGCTTGCCTCCACAGAGGTCGCACTTGCGGCTCACCTGTAATTCCGCGTCGAAGTGTATATTGCCGTAAGGGCAGGCAAGGATACACATTTTACAGCCTGCGCATTTTTCTTTTTGAATTATGACCGCGTTGCTCTGCGAATCACGTATGATCGCTCCGGAGGGACAGACGGCCATACACCACGGCTCTTCGCAATGCAGACAGGTCATGGGGATAACGGCGTGCTCTTCAATATAATGGTTTACCCTTATCATAGAGGCCTTGCGTTCGCAGGTCTCTTTAGAATTTGCAAATGCGCAGGCCAGTTCGCAGTTACAGCAGCCGACGCATTTTGATGTGTCCATTGTTATTACTTTCATAACGAAACCTCCTACCACTTATTTTTCGAAAAGTCTTACATTAAGGAAAGTGTCCATCTTTGCCGGAGGGCACTTTACCGAAAGATGTTTGCGGATTATCGGCCTCAGTTTTCCAAACAAACTCACAGCCTCCGATGTCCCGACAAGACATATTCCTACGATAAAGCCGTTCTGATAGCACAGCTTACAATAACCGCGTCCTGCCTCCGCGTCGTAGGTGTATGAATCGTCGATATCGGCGTCGTTGAACTTACCCATCGAGGCTACCGTCACGTCGAACATTTGCGTGACGTTCATATTCAGGCTCCCGCTGTAGGAGATATCTTTCCCGGCCATATTGGCTCCGGCGACGGCGCCCATCTCCACCGCGGTCGGCCACAGCGCGTGCGTCACATGTTCGTCTCCAAAGGCGGAGGGACCCGCGGCGGCGTCTCCCGCAGCGTATATGCTGGAAATGTTGGTGCGCATGCGGCTGTCCACTGGTATTGTACGTCCGTATTCAACGCCGCTTCCTTTGAGAAATCCGATGTTTGCCCCCACTCCGGCTCCCACGATTATAAAATCGGCTTTTAGCGCCTCTTTATCCTTTAGTCTTATAAAGAAACGGTCGCCGTCTTTTCTGATTTCCTCAGTTATGACGGAGGTGTGGACTTTTACGCCAAATCGTTCCATCTGTTCCGCCATTATCGCGCTGGCGTGAGTGTCAAGGACGAGGGGCATCAGCCGGTCGGCGATTTCCACAAGCGTTACGTTTAGACCGAGGGATCGGGCTGACCATGCAGCCTGCAGAGAGACGAATCCGGAGCCGATGATCAGGACATCTTTTTTTGTTCTGAATTCTTCCATGAGCGAATTCAGATCACGTCTTGTCCAGAGATGGTATATGCCTGGCTGTTCAATCCCTTTTACCGGAGGCGAGAGAGCGCTTGAGCCGCTGGCGATGAGCAGATTGTCGTAGGCCAGTGTCTCTTCTCCGGTAAGGGATATGGTTCCTGCCTTTTCATCCAGCGATAAGACTTCGCTTTCGATATATTCCACGCCTAATTTGCCAAGCTCTTTCGCGTATGGCAGAAACAGCTTATCGTAGGGGAGTTTTCCGCGGAGGATATAGGGCAGAAGCACTCTTGAATAGGCGTCGCCGCCCTCTTTTGAGATGATCGTTATCGGGCTTTCAGGATCATATTTTCTGAAAGACTTGACAGCCGAAAGACCTGCCGCTCCGTTTCCTATAATGATGGTTCTCAATAGCACCGCCCCTTATAGAAGCAAATAGTAATCTATACCCCAAAGAAACTTTAGTTTTATAGACATGAATTAAATATCGTATATTTTTGATTATAACAGCGCCGGCATCTTATTGAATATATGATGCAATACAGCTTTTGCAGGTTTTTAGTGTGTTTTTATACATAACTGAAAAATGTGGTATAGCCTGAAATCAGGTGAAAAACTGTATGCTGAATACGGTAAAATTCCAGCGTACAGGGTTTTTTACATTTACAGGCAGCGCTGAGGTCAGATAAGAATTCCGTGTTTGCAGACACTTATTTTTCTCTGTAATGCTTTAATATCTTCCAGTGGATTGCCGTCGAGGATAATAAAATCGGCGAATTTGCCGCCTTCAAGCGTCCCATATTCTTTTATGATGCCGAGCATCTCCGCGGCGCTCTTCGTTGAGGCACAGATGGCCTCCATGTTGCTCATGCCGTAGAGGACCATATGCTCCAACTCAAACGCCGCTTTGTCATGTCCAACCCATGGTACGCCGGCGTCCGTCCCCATCGCTATTTTTACGCCGGCCTCGTGGTAAAGGCGGAAAGATTCTATGACAGAGGTGTATTTTTCTTCCACTTCGTGACGGTCATATTCTTTAAAAAATGCTGAAAGCGTAGGTACTAGCCATGTACCGCGTAATGCCATCTCATCAGCCAGGGCCCGCGACTCGTTTCTATAGGGGGTGCGGAGTTGGCCGTGCTCTATAGTGTCGGCTCCGTTCATTACAGAATTATATATGCCGGCGAAGCCGCAGCAGTGCGCGGCGATGACCTTGCCCATCTTGTGGGCCTCGTCGGCGGCAGCTTTTATCTCTGAAGAAGACATATATACGGTATCCTTTATAATGCTATGGTTGACTCTCATTTTTGGCCGGGAATAACCGGCGGTGGGCATTATCTTAATTAAGTCGGCGCCGCCTGCTATCTGTTTCCTGACTCCCTTTACAAATTCTTGGGGACCGTCGCAGCAAAGGCTAAAATCGGCGCCGTGTCCTCCGGTAATCGTCAAAGGGTGCCTTGCGCAGATCATTCCCGGTCCAGGAGCTCGCCCTTCATTAACGTATTCGCGGAACTGGATATCGAGATCGAAAACGCCGCCGAGATCGCGGACATAGGTAACGCCGGAATGCAATGTCTTTTCAAGGTTTTTCATGATCTCTATACAGAGAGACGATTGGGCTTCTTGCTGGTAAGCCAGCCTGTCCCATGTGTACGGTTCCATAAAGATGTGGACATGCCCGTTTATCATGCCGGGCATGATTGTCTTACCGCGACAGTCGACAACCTCCATATCTGCACCATACGAAGAAAAATCCACGGCGCTGCCCACGGCAGCAATATGTTCTCCATCTACAAGCATACCGCTGTTGCGCACAGGTTCCCTGCCATTACCGTTGATAAGTATTGCGTTTAAGAATAGTTTTCTTTTCATTGCCTCACATCTCCAGCCATATATTCCGACCGAGATCGGAACGGCACGAATAATTAAAAAACTCGCTTTTGATTATAGCTTTGTTATTAGGTCAGTATATATAAGGCCGTACATAATACTGGCAGCTTGTATGTCAAACCAGTCCATAGGATTGTCGAGGCTGTATCCCAGCAGTTCTTCTATCTTCTTGACCCTTTGGTAAAGCGTATTGACGTGTATATTGAGCTTTTTAGATACATAGCTCACCGACTTGTTAAACCGTGAGTAATAAAAAAGCGTCATGATCAGGTCGGAGCCTCTGCTTTTGTCATATTCGATGATAGGGCGCAGGATGTCTTCCATATATGCCTCAATGTCCTCCCTCCTCTGCGTGAGCAGCAGCCTCAGCGCGCCCATATCAAGGTAGTTGAAACTTTTACGGTGGATAAAGTACTTATGGATTATGGTGAGGCACTGGTTGGCCTCCCAATAGCATTTTCGTACGTTATAAATTGTCTCATATACTCGGCTGCCGCTGACGGTAATATCTGGCCGGGCTTTAGCTATAGCCTCGATTACGTTGGAGACGATGTTTGCGTAACGTCGGCTGCCGCAGTTTTTCGCGTTACAGGAAGCTATTATGCAGATATCGTTATATTCCGGCACGATTATAATTCCCCGTGTTCTAGCTTTCATTATGTCTTCGAGCGTATGCAGCAGCCCTGCACCCTCCTGTTTTTCACAGTAGTCTAGGTGGTTGTCTGTGTCCGGGACCGACAGAAGTATGACAAAAAACTTTCCGCTTTTCGTGAGCCCAAGCATCTTGACTCTGGCTAGAAGGGTGTCGTCTTTTTTACCGGAGAGTATCCCTGTCAGCAATTCACTTTTTAGGCTTTTGTTTCTTTCGTTTACTGCCGCCTTTTTGAGCCAGACAAACGACAAATAAAATGATAGAGTCTCCAGTACGACGCGTTCTTTTTTTGACAGTTGGCTATTAGGAGAAGACACGGCCAGTATACCTCTTATCATGCCGCCGTATTGTACGGGGAGCAAAAAAAGATATTTCCCATGCTGTGCCACACATCGCCATTCTTTTTTGAGAATCCCGTGCGGTTGTATCATATCAAGGGTATTTTCTGGAAGTTCTATGCCGTAGGTGTCGTCGGTACAGCCTATTTTTTCAAGGAATATATTATAAAGTACCATAGGAAAGGATGTATACGAATATGCCTGTTTGAGCATTTCGTCGAACTCCTGTTCTTTAAGGAATATGGTGCTGAATGTGGAGGATACGACCCCCGCGTAAAGAAACATATCCCCCTCGCGCTCCAATACATTTTCTATTAATGACAATTCCTCGTGCAGATAGGAGTTTTCAATATTCATGCATTCGAAGCGCCGGCGTACGGCAATGATCTTTGCGACGTTTTCCGCATAATTTAAATGCCGTAGCGTGAGCAGGCGTTGTGAGGAGAAGTCCATAATCGCAAGAACTCCGACGGGTACATCTTCAAACACGACAGGCACTGCGATCAGCGAAGATGGTATTGGAGAGATGTTGCCATCGTCAAAATGTACGATATCCGCCAGTTCTTCTATGTTTTGTGCGAAAGATTTTAATTGGTACTGATCCAGTATGAGTTCGCCCTTTCCTGAAGAAAAAACCTTACCGCAAATCCCCTCGGAGATATTGAAAGAATGCATTCCGCGAACGTTGCGCTCAAAACCGAAAGCATGTTTCACCTGCAGGATATTTTTTTGGTCGTCATAAAAATAGAGCAGCATCGCGTTTATACATGTTATCTGCTCGGTTAAAAGGGAAAAGGCCTGCTGATAAAAGTCAGGGGAGCCAAAATTTTGCATCAGCGATGTTGTTTTTGTAACGAATTGATCGAAATTTTCATTCATGAGATGACGACCTCCCTATATGCGACTGCACATATAAAATGTTGTGTATGTGGAAACACACACATTGTGGAGAAAAAGTACAGATAATACAATAAATTATATCATGATATAGCTGGTTGTTGCGCATGCGTCGTCGTAATCCATTTTATCAAGAGAGGATGTTGTTGCAAATGTCGAATTCGGAAGGAAAAGTTCCAAGTTTTTGTTCGTCACTTCTAGTGTTAACAGCAATCATTGCAATCCTTATGGTTGGAATACTTGTTTTTCATGTTGATTTACACATATTATTGATCCTTGGTTTGCTGTCCACAATCTTGATCGGAATATCGCAGGGGATCTGTTTCGGAAAGCTCTCGGACGCGATGGCCGGCGGCGTCACACGCGGCCTACCTGCGATGTTTATCTTTATACTCATAGGTGTGCTTATCGGTTCCTGGATCTCCGCAGGGACGGTTCCAGCCTTGATGTATTATGGCCTTAAGGTCATATCTCCATCTATTTTTCTGCCGATGGCCTTTCTTCTCTGTTCGCTCACCTCTCTCTGCACAGGAACGTCATGGGGGACTGCGGGGACTATGGGAGTCGCGATGATGGGTATGGGCATGGGGTTGGGAATGCCGCCTGCGTGGGTTGCGGGAGCAGTAGTCTCCGGCGCGGTATTCGGAGACAAGATGTCACCGATATCCGACACGACAGTTCTTGCTTCCGTATCCGCAGGGGCGGATCTCTATGACCATATCAAGGCGATGCTTTATACAACTGTGCCGGCCTTCATGATTGCGATAGTGCTCTATACCATACTGGGACTACAATATGCCGCAGGCGAACTTGACCTGAAAGACGTGGGGCTGATCACCTCTACGCTGGAAAATAGTTTTAATCTTAACCCTCTTGTTATGCTGCCGTTTTTTGTCCTGCTTGGTTTGAGCCTCATGAAGGTCCCGGCAACGGCGGCAATGTTGGCCGGCGCTCTCGCGGGATCTCTGGTGGGGATGATTTTCCAGGGGATGTCAATCGCCCAGGTGCTGACTGCTATGAATTACGGTTATAGTACGGCCAGCGGGATACCGCTTGTCGATAAAATACTCATGCGCGGCGGAATCCAGAGCATGATGTGGACGTTTTCCCTTTCATTTATTGCGCTGGCGCTTGGCGGGGTGTTAGATGAAGCCGGATTCCTGAATACGCTTATAAGCGAGCTGATGACACGTATCCACAGCGCCGGGGCCTTGGTCTTTACCGTGATCGCCACTTGCACCATATCGACCGCGGCCATGGCGGAGGTCTATCTTGGAATAATCCTCAATGGTACTGTCTACAAGAAATGTTTTGAAGAAAAGGGGCTTAAACCGGCGATGTTGAGCCGACTGACCGAGGAGGGATCGACCTGTATGGGATCGATGATTCCCTGGACGACGATGGGCGCTTTTATCGCCGGTACGCTTGGCGTAGCGACATGGGATTACGCGCCTTTTGCGTTCCTCAATTATTTGACGCCGCTTATTTCGATAATATTTGCCTATCTCGGAATGGCGATCTTCTGGAAGGGACGGCCCAATAGGCTCCTTTCGGGTAAAAGGCCTCCGGTGGATAAATAGGTTTTTACGGTATCGATCAGGAGTGTATTATGTATATCTTTGCAGTCAGTGGTCTTTCGAAGACGGGAAAAACAACTGTTGTGGAGGCGATGGTCCGCAGCTATTCCACTAAAGGGTTCAGCACTGCGACGATAAAAAACAGCGCCTGTAAAGACCTGGCCGTGGAGAATCCTGGTACGGATACATCCCGCCATAGAAAGGCAGGTGCGGCAGCCACCATATTGAGAAGTCCGGATATAACGGCGATAGTACAAAAGAAACAGTTGTCACTGGAAGAACTGCTGATCGGTATAGACTACGACATCGTGATACTGGAGGGCTTTGGCTCCCTGGATATCCCTAAAATAGTCACGGCTGCTTCGTTTATTGACGCGGATACGAAATATACTCCAAACACATTTGCCTTTTCCGGTAAGCTTGCCGCATCGGCGGCAAGCTACCGGTCTCTGCCGGTCATCAACTGTTTTGCAGATGCAGAGAGACTTGCGGAGTTGGCTTTGGGTATGGCGTGGCGCGATCCGTCCATGATTGCGTGGCGCAGCGGAGGCTTATATTGAAGGTCTCCGCGGTTGTCTTGGCCGGCGGCAGGAGCAGCCGGTTTGGCCGCGATAAAAGTCTGCTGAGGATAGATGACGAGTTGCTTGTGGAACGTTCCTTGCGCAGGTGGGGACATATGTTTGACGAAATCATTATCGTAAGTGACAGCGGCTGCAAATTTGATATAGCCGGAATCACCGAAGTGCGGGATATTTATCCGCGCAGAGGGCCTTTGGGTGGAGTTCACGCCGGCCTGACTGCGGTGCGCAACCAGTGGGCC
>ERZ827520.2656-NODE-2656-length-16013-cov-4.477190_pt1 | contig 16013 bp, 13 predicted proteins | sample MGYA00519581_ERZ827520 | MGnify/ENA primary metagenome ERZ827520 (study PRJEB31778, sample SAMEA3449339) | human gut metagenome | biome: human gut; feature: human-associated habitat; material: faeces | place: United Kingdom | collected 2010/2012 ...
CCGTGATGGTGGGGGCCAGCGGGTATAAGCTTTTGAAATTCGGACTGAAGGAGGGCTTCGGCTTTACCGGCCTGGAATGGGGCGTGCTGCTCACCGGCTTTATCGTGGCCTTCCTGGTGTCGGTCGTGGTGATCCGTTTCCTTATGAACTTTATCAAAAAGCACGATTTCAAGCCCTTCGGGTATTACCGGATTGTGCTCGGCGTGCTGGTGATCCTTTGGTTCGGAATCCCGCTTCTGATTCAATAAAAGCGCAGGGCGCCGCCGTAAGCACGGCGGCGTCCTGAAAACTGTTTGCGGGTCGAGGTGGTGACTCGTCCCCTTCTGTTCACTGTGGGAGCTTGAGAGGAAGCAGACAAGCGGAAAAGACGTGAAAAAAATCGCATTTTCGCTTGACAGAGAGGGCGGATTATGCTATCATAATCAACGCTGCATCGCGCATGACCCGCCGGATTTCGAAGGGACGGCGGGATCGCAGATGGCTCTGAGGACGACGTTCCGGCGGATTGTGCGGATGGCTCTCCGATGGTATCTGCGGGTGTAGTTCAATGGTAGAACCCCAGCCTTCCAAGCTGGTCGCGTGGGTTCGATTCCCATCACCCGCTCCACTTTACCACAATTGAACGTTTCCTTCCCATGCGCCTGTAGCTCAGCTGGATAGAGCATCTGCCTTCTAAGCAGAGGGTCAGGGGTTCGAGTCCCTTCAGGCGCGCCAGTATGGTGGATGTAGCTTAGTTGGTTAAAGCGCCAGTTTGTGGCACTGGAGACCGTGGGTTCGAGTCCCATCTTCCACCCCATTAATAAGAGGGCACACGGGATTTCCGCGTGCCCTCTTTCAGACTTTTCCCTGGCCGCTGTATTTTACAATGCGCGCGGGTAGTCGGCGCCGTATATATTGGGGTGTAGTCTAGTGGTAGGACAGCAGACTTTGACTCTGCCCGTGCTGGTTCGATTCCAGCCATCCCAGCCATGATTGGGTGACAAAAAAGATGTCACCCAATTTTTTTGTATTTATGCGGGTTTGCGTGCTTTTTGGAGCGCAAACCGGGAAACGGTTTCACCGGTAGATGTCCAAAGGGTTCCTGGCTGCCAAAATCAGAAAAAGTGTGGTTCCCTCCTGATTGATTGAACAGAAGCAAGAAAAATTAGACATTGAAGAAAAAGGTCTCCAGCCGTAGGATAGGAACTACGATTGGAGGTTTTGTTATGGCAGGGAAAAAGGGAATGCGTCATTACCCGAAAGAATTTCGAGAGAGGATAGAGTCAGAGCACAAAGCAAGGGCAGGAATAGGAGAGTTAAGCCGGAAATATGGAGTAAGCCGATATTCCGTACAAAGCTGGTGCGGATTATGCAGGGAAGTGGAACTGCGGCATGCAGCACCGCTGCCGAAAGGTCGGTCAAAAGAGGAGACGGGGACACAGGAACAACGCATATGGCGATTGAAAATGGAAAATGAGCTGCTGAGAAATTTTCTGTCAGCCGTTGGAAGAAGGTAAAGCCCCGGCTGAAATGCGCTCAGCGAGGTGTGGCTGGCAGGGCTGCGGGCGCTCCATCCACCGCTATGCCAATCTACTGGATTGCCATTTTAAAGCAGATTGTCCCAGCCAGAGATATATCGTATATCCCAACGGCGCAAGGCGTTCTCTATAGCATCGTCGCTTACCACACAAGCCCACAACAATCGGTTTCTCTCGTTCTGGATACCATACGTTCCGCTATGACACATGAAAAGGTCGCCGGGAGCCTCTATCTCCACAGCGATGAAGGGTTTCAATATACCTCCGAGGCATATTTTAACCTTATCCAAGAAAACGGCATTACTCCATCTGTGTCAAGATGCGCCAATCCCTATGACAATGCTTTGGCTGAGAATTTTACTCATAGAGATCACCTTGAATAAGTTCTTGATTAAATATTTTATTTCAAATGGTTGACAAATTACTATAAATTATAATAATATCCATATAAAGAAAAATTTGTAACTATTTTAAAATAAAAATGTGCTGAGCAAAAAAACATACCGAGCTGGCATGACAACAAACAGTTGTGGATTATCTTAGAGAAATATAAGATATTATATTAATTACGTATATTAGATTACCAGATTACTTTAGATGGATTTGCTGAAACTCATAATAAAAATCGTTTTTTCAAAGAAAGTAATAGAGGACAAATTTGTGTACAAAATGGAATATGATAGGCTGCGTACTCCGATGCATTTCATTGGTGCTGATGGCCAGATATATAAATGTACAGTGGAATTTGATAAGGAGGCGAATCACATAGGCAGATTAGCAAGTACAGGAAAAATGGTATTAGATAAGGATGAATTAGCTTTTTGGACCATGAAAACACCGTTTAGATGTTGCATAAAAAGTATTGCCAGTTCTGAACTAGGAAAATTTAGTTTATTAGGAGCTTAATAATGGAACTACCATTGATAAATCAAAAAGACCATATCTTGTATCCCCATTATGCGTTAAAATTAAATATAATAGAAACAAATAGTAATTTGAACGAATGGGTACTACAGCATTTTGGAAATTGTTATGTTCTTTATCCTTGTGATTCCGTTTATGTTTTTTATGTTGATTATACTGAAGATCTTTACCATTTTGCCGATAACTTGTTTCATAGGTATATTTTTCCGTATACAGCATTTTCATATCGCGATTTTGTCAAATGGGTTAAGGAGTACATCAATTCTGGGTACTATTCTTATATTTATTTATCCGATGGGGTTATGAATAATGATGACAGAAAAACTGTCCACCCGTATTTAATCTATGGTTACGATGATGATAATCAATGTTTTTCTGTCTGTGGGATGTCCAAATCCGGTGTTCCTGTAAATAGTTCCATAGCTTATAATGTAGTTTATCAAGCATTCACAAAAGAAAACTGTAATATGATTGAACAAAACGGAACGCAATCGATCAAGCGTATTGAATTCTTAAAATTAAAGGACTTTACTGGCGGTTATATATTTCAAATACCGAAATTTATCAAAGTGGTTCGTGATTATTTGAATTCTACTTTGGATTTTGAAAACTTATATAGTTGCCAAGGGTGTGTCCCTCCCGCATATGCCGGCCTGGAAACAACAAAAATAGCCAGGATTGCGATTGAGAATGAAGAAATACAAATAGTACCCTTTTATGGTATTGTTGAACATAAAAGAGGGTTGCTTACCCGGTTGCGTTTCGTTGCTAATATATTTCACAATAGTTTTTTGGACAAGTTGATAGAAGACTATCATGGTGTAGTGCAATTATATAACATAATAGAAAATATGTTATTAAAATGTTCCATTAATTCCTCACTTAGTAAGAACAAAAGCGAAATTAATAAAAAATTAGAACAAGCCGTTACCTTAGAAGAAAATTTATTAGGCGATATTTATGAATTGATCAGCAAGCTTTATGAATGCGGGCAATGTCTAGCGAAACCATATTATTCAAAAGATACTCTACAGAATGCGTTCTTTTTTAGCAATTCTGGGCTATACCTCTGAAATAAAAAGGTGAACATAGGTCGGGATTTGGAACTCAGGGATGAGACAATCCCAATTTCGGCCTCTTTTTCTAAACTATAAGCCTTATGTTTGCCCCATTTTTAATGCCTGGCTTTTTTAACTAAACGGGATACTAAAAATTGACTTCTTTCGATTTAGAACTGAGGTGTTTTACATGTCACAGTTGAATTCCGTACGCCTTATTGTGGGCACAGCTACTCAACAAACAGCTTTTATTATGAGAAAAGCCTCTCTTTGGGCCTGTGGCATGAACCATCAAGGCCAGTTGGGGGATGGAGGTACTGTCAAGAGTAATGCGCAAATAAGTTTGCAGGCTATTGTTGGTTCGAATCCGAGTCCAGTGTTCATACGGGAAGTCGCAGTAGGTCAGCGTCTCCTCAACACTGTCCTCTACCTTTTTGGCAGCCTCCTTCAGTTTCATTGCCTTCAGCATCTAGTGCTTATGCGGGTTTCCGGTTTTTTGCTTTTTTGATACCCCCAAAGCGTCCAAAAATGGCCATAAATAGGGGCGTGTTGCGTAATTGGCTAATACGCAAGACGCGTAATATTCCTCTGGCTTTCATCGATGTCAGTGTGGGTGTACTTTTTGGGGGTGTAAAGCATGTCCCAACATGCTCTACAACGCACGGATATTCGCTCCGCCCGCCAGAGATATAACGAAGCTATGCCGGCATTTGTGCGGGGACAGAATTTCCACCGGCGCTTCCGCTTTTCTACCAGCGCCGCGTTCATTCGGTGAAAGAATCCTCCGTACCGGCGGCGCATTGGTCGGGGGGATTGCCCGTAATAACTGCGGCCGGCATAAAGCATATGCCGGCCGCAGTTAATTTATGGTTTGGTTATTTTACGTCAATCGCTTCGGTGCGGTAGATGAATTTCACCTGGCCGCCCATATTGTCGGAAATTCCGGTGAAGGACTTATAGTCTCTGGAAACATCGGCCGTTGCTTTGAGCCGGGTAAACAGGCCGCCGAGGTCGCCGTCTACGGCGTCGACCAGCTTCTGGACGCCCTCCTCATTGAATTCCTTCAATCCATCGGACAGCTTCATGGCCCCGTCGCGCAGCGCGGTTACGCCGTCGACCAGAGCGGGAGCGCCGTCCTTCAGGGTAAGGATTCCGCCGTATAGTTCGTTCATACCGGCAACCAGTTCAGCCGTTCCGGATTTGAGACTCGCGGCGCCGGCGCTCAGTTTGTCCGCGCCGCCCTTTGCGGAAGCGACGCCGGCGGTATATTGGCTTAAGCCGACATAAAATTCATGGTAGCTGTCCAGCTGCTCTTTGAGGGCGCTGATGCTTGCCGCGCCGGATTTCGCTTTTTCCAGGGCCTCTGTGATTTGCCCCTGTACTTCGGCGGAATTCATCGTCTGCTCGATCAGGAGTGCGAGCTGCTCGTCTGTCTTGGAAGCGATCAGCGCTGAAATATCGGCGGACTGCATCTGCCCGCTGACATTCGCGGCAATGGTGGCTTTTACCGTTTCGTTTTCCATCTGGGCGTCGATAGCGGCGGCAACCTGCGCCTGCTGCTCTGTGGAGATCACACCGGCGGCGACGCCGGCTTCATAGGAATCCTTGGTCATATTCATGGCGGCAAGTACCTGCGTTTCGACGTTGGAGCGAACCGCCTCGGTGACTTTGGCGGTCACTTCCTCCTGCACCGCCGCGGTGACGGCCGTCTTTACGGCGTCCTTCTGGGCATTGACCGCTTTTGTAACGGTTTCCCGCGCGGCGGCCTCCGCCTGCGCGGCGACTTTTTCCGTATCCAGGGAAGCGATTACGCCCTTCAGAACCTCGGCGTAATTTTCGATGGTCAGCTTCGGTACGCTCAGGCCTGCGGCGGCAAGCTGAGCGTCCGCCATGCTCAGGAGCGAATCAAATACCTGCTTGGAGCCTGCGTTCAGGTCCGCGTTATTGGAAGCAAGCTCTCCAAGCCCGCCGGCCAGCTCTTTGGCGCCGTCCGAGAGCTCCGCCGCGCCGCTGTCCAGCGCCCCGGCGCCGTTTTTCAGTTTTTCTGCGCCGGCCGCCAGCTTGTCGATGCCGGCAATCAGTTCGCCGGATTTATCCAGCAGTGTGCAGAGCCCGCCGTAGAGCTGTGAGGAACCGTCCATCAGCTGATTCATGGCGTCCGTCAGCTCGTCGAGGGAGGCGGTGAGCTCCTCGACGGAATCCAGGTTTTCCGTATTTAGTCTGCTGAAAATTTCATTGGTAGCGATGGTCACGGTGTTTGTCATTTCAAAGTTTTTGACGTCGGCGGTAATCTCCACATAATCCGGAATTTCCAATTTCCCGGAGTCTATCTTCAAATTGCTCTGGAGCCCGGGAAAAGCGATGCCGACGACCACGGTATGGCTTCCGTCGTTGACCAGCTTGCCGTTCGCAACCTCCACATTGGAGAACACGTCGTTATCGAGCAGCATACCGGTCAGCATGGCGAACGGGACATACATCTTTTCCTGTTTGCCGTCGATTTCCACTATCTCCTGCTGCTTGTTTTGGTAATCGAAGCGGATGGTGAGCTTCCCGCTTTTTCCGGCAAGCTCCGAAGGGGCGACGCTCTTTCCGTCCAGCTTGTAGGATACGGAAAGGCCGACGGGCAGTTCCTTTTCGATGTTGCCCTGATAGTAGATATCGTTGCCCTGGGCGTCCCACACCCGCATGTTTTCGCCGTTCATGGTGTAGGTTTCTTCGCCTTTTACATTTTCCACGTCGGTAAGCTCCGATTTATCGGCAATGGTCGCGCTCCCAATGGAGTTCTTGATCCAGTCGCTGACGATAATTTTCTGCACGCTGCCGTCGGCGCCGGCAAGGACATAGACCGTTTCATCTTTGACAATATCCGCAGTCTCCCCCGTGATAAGGCGAGGGGCTTTCGCTTCGGGCGCTTCTTCCGATTTTCCGCCGTTTACGGCGTATACGGTCGCACCGACGCCTCCTATCAGCAGCGCGCTGCACAAAACGAGCGCCAGAGGCTTTGCTATTCTGTTTTTCATAGTGTCGTTCATAAAGTTCCCTCCGAATTCGTTTTCGGTTTTCTGATCTTCATTCCCAGCGTCGTTGCGCAGACAAGCCTGTCGCAGAGCATCAGGAGCGCGGGCAGAATGAAGATAACGCAAAGCATACTGACCACCGCGCCCCTTGCCATCAGCATACACATCGAGCTGATGATATCGATATCCGAATAAACGGCGACGCCGAAAGTGGCGGCAAACAATCCCAGGCCGGATACGAGTATCGATGGGATGGAGGCGGCAAGCGCCGTGGAGACGGCGTGACGTTTATCGTTACCGAGTATTCGTTCCGATTTATAGCGGGTTGTCATCAGGATAGCATAGTCGACGGTTGCGCCCAGCTGGATGGTACTGATACAAATCGGGGCGATAAACGGCAGAGACTGGCCGAAGTAATGCGGAAGTCCAAGGTTGATAAAGATGGCCAGCTCGATGACGGAGATCAGAATGAACGGCAGCGAAATACTCTTTTCCACAAGAGCAATGATAAGGAAGATCGCCACTATGGAAATCGCATTGACAACCTGGAAGTCATGATTGGTGGTTTCGATCATATCCTTCATGCAGGGAGCCTCGCCGATCAACATACCGGTTTCGTCGTACTTTTTCAGGATGGTATTGAGGCTGTCGATCTGCTCGTTCACCAAATCGCTGGCTACCTTGTATTCGGAGTTGATGAGAAGGAGCTCCCATTGGTCGCTTTCCAGGATTTCCCGGATGCCGTCGGGCAAAACCTCGTTCGGTACACGGGAGCCGAGAACCGATTCCAGGCCAAGAACATATTTTACCCCGTCCACCTTTTCCATCTCGCCAATCATATTCCGTACCGATTTGGACGGAAGCTCGGCATTGACGAGGACCATATGGGTGGAGGCGATGTCGAAATCGTCGGACAGCTTGGAATTGGCGATGACATATTCCATATCTTCCGGCAGGCACTGTCCCAAATCGTAGTAAACCTCGTCGTTGGTTTTGCTGTAGCCGTAATAGGCGGGAGGGATAAGCAGAGCAAAGACCACAAGGAAGACGGGGAACACCTTGGTAATGCCCTGGGAGAACTTCGTCATGTTCGGAATCAGGGATCTGTGTTTGGTTTTCTGCAGGGGCTTGTCGAATACCAGAATCAGAGCCGGCAGGACGGTCACACAGCCGATTACGCCGAAGATCACGCCCTTTGCCATAACGATACCCAGATCGCGGCCAAGCGTGAAGGTCATAAAGCAGAGGGCGGCGAATCCGGCGACGGTCGTGATGGAGCTGCCGACCACCGAGGTCAGTGTTTCATGAATCGCAACGGCCATGGCCTCTTTCTTGTCCGCGTATTTTTCTCTCTGCTCATTGTAGCTGTGCCACAAAAAGATGGAGTAGTCCATCGTAACGGCAAGCTGAAGTACAGCGGAAAGCGCCTTCGTTATGTAAGAAATCTCGCCGAAGAAGTAGTTGGTGCCGAGGTTCAGCACGATCATCATGCCGATGGAAGCCAGGAACACAAACGGAACCAGCCATCCGTCCAGCAGGATAACCATGGCAAGACAGGCCAACAGGACCGCAAGCCCGACATAGATCGGTTCCTCCGCTTCGCAAAGGTCTTTGAGGTCGGTGACCAGAGCCGACATACCGGAGACAAAGCACTGTTTTCCGGCAAGAGAGCGAATCTCACGGATCGCATCCATGGTAACGTCCGCGCTGGTGGCGCTGTCAAAGAAAACAGCGACCATCGTGGAATGATCGGTATTGAATTCGTCGTAAATTTTATCCGGCAAAATTTCCATGGGAATGGAAAGGTCGGCCAGGGTGGAATACCATAGAACGGTTTCGACATGATCGACTTCTTCGATCTTATCACAGAGTGCCGCCACCTGCTTTTCCGGCATATCCTCCACGATAATCAGCGAAAAAGCGCCCTTGCCGAAATCCTCAAGCAGCTCTTTCTGTCCGATTACCGTGTCGATATCGCCGGGCAGATAATCGAGCATGTCGTAATTGATGCGGGTTCCGACCATACCGAGCACGGACGGAATCATTAAAAGCACGGCAATGATCAAAATAGGAATGCGGTGTTTCACCACCGCTTTTGAGAAATGCATGGTTTGCTTCATCCTCGCTTTCTTCGCAATCCGGGGCGGCAGGATCAGATAGGGTCAACAGGGTCTACTTCGATTACGTCGGGCCGCTGATGCTTGATGATCTTAACCGCCGTGATTACGGTGCTGAAATTCAGAATGCCTTCGGACAGCAGGGTGATACCAAGCAGCACCACCAGAAGGCGGCTGCCTTCGCCGGGACGGAACAGAAGAACAAGCCCGAAAATCCCGGCGAGAATGGCAAAGACAAGGATCAGCCACCATTCGCGGATGCCGAACGTCTTTGCTTCCAAGGCGATTTGAATCTTAAAAATCCCGTCTGAGAGGATAAAAAGCCCCAGGGCAATGCAGAGAAAAGTCATCAAACTTCCCGGGCGTACCAGCATAATCACGCCGAGTGCGAGCAAAAGGATTCCGAAGGTCAGATCGTACTGAAATGCCAGGCGGTACAAATCTCTCGAAAAATACCCGACTAGCTTTACGCCTCCAAATACAATAAAAAGAATTCCGCACAGTACGCCGAGAAGCGACGCCGAAAACTCCGGAACGGCGATCAGCAGTACGCCAAGAGCGCACAGGGCCACAGAAATCAGGATGTAACCGATTTTAGCGGCCCTCATAGGCGCCACAGAACGTATTCGCATAAGATATTCCCTCCATTCATCCATAACTTTACCCATACGATACCCTGATCCGGAGAAAAAGAAAACGGGCAGTCGCCCGCCCGCTGTCAGAAAACCATACAGTGCGGAATTACTTGACCGAAATTTGGGCAGATCCGGGTTTTATGCCCAAAAAAAGCAGTCGCCCAGGGCCGGGCGGCTGCTTATATCGTTTTATGCCGTTAAGTTGTCTGGCTACGGCGGATCAGCTCCTCCGGCAAGCCCCGGCAAAGCGCTGTGACACGAAGCAGGTCGTTGATCGCGTCGTCGTCCATCCCGTTGTTCAGCCATTCGATAATAAGACCAAAAAATTCGCATTTGATAAAACGTATCAGAATGGACCGATCTGAATCGTTCATGAGGTTTTCCGAAAACGCCGTTTTTATGTATGTCGTTACGACATAGTCGCACAGCTTCATGAGCTCCCTCTCAAACACATCCCGGCTGACCGAGTTATAAATGTGAAAGACGGCCTTTTTGTTTTGAAGCGCATAGGAAAAGGCGGTATGAAAGCATTCGTCGAGAGAATGAATCCTCGGGTATTGTTCAATGATAGCCGCGGTTTTTTCCGTGACGATCTCTTCCAGTAAGGAGGGGATATCCTGAAAATGATAATAAAAGGAGTTTCGGTTGATTCCGCAATCTTCCACAATATCTTTCACGCTGATTTTGCCGAGCGGCTTTTCGTTCAAAAGCTTGAGAAAGGATTCTTTGATGGCTTTTGCCGTAAAGTTTGCCATTGATCGTACTCCCTTCGGAATGACGGTTTCTTTATGCGGGGCCCAGAGCGGGGGAGGGGCTGAGGAAGCATATCCCTTCCAATTTCCGTATTATAGCATTAAAATTCCCCAGGTTACAATATTATCTGTATGAATTAAAAGCCTTCGATAGAAAACAAATGGGAAAAATCCATTCATGCGGAAAACAGACGCGGAAAACTTTTTTTGTCCAATGGAGAAGACGGAGTTCGGACCTCTGGGACGGCTTTTAACGCTAACGCGATTTCCAACCGTGATTTTTCTTCTGAAATCCCCATGTCCCTTATATTTTTCCGAAAAGCCGCTTCTTAAGATTTTTTTGCCACTTTATGTATTCCATTAATCCGTCCATATATATGGTTTACAACGACTCCGGGCAATAATTAGGAAGCAATGGTAGAAATAAACGGATAGAATTTCTATGAAAATGAACAATTTCTTATATTATTATAGCGTTTATGACGCAAATCCTGCCAATAAATCGGCGGAAACAAAAAAGATGTTTTTTCGTTTTTGAATGAGAGAGTTGAACTCTTAACACAAAAATAATGCTTTGCGAAACAAAGCCGCCGATTCTATCTGGAAAAAGTTGTTCTTTTTTCGGAGAAAAGAGAAGAACAAGGAGAGAAAAGTACAAAAAGAAAAGGCCGCTAAAGCGACCTTTTCTTTTTGGCGGAGAAGGAGGGATTCGAACCCTCGAGGCGCGTTTAACGCCTACACGATTTCCAATCGTGCGCCCTCGACCGGACTAGGCGACTTCTCCATTACATATGTGATTTTATGGATGCGGCTGAATGACGCTAGATTATTATAATGAATCCATCCGGAAAAATCAAGGGGTATTCTTCTTTTTTCGAAAATTTTTGCCCGACGGGTTCGATGATGGCGGCCCATGCTTTCGTCGGCCAGGAAGGAAAACGACGTACCGAAGAACAGATGAAAATTACGGGGGAAAAAGAATACGGGAAAATCGCCGTTTCTGGTGCGGTGAACCTTGTTTTCCTCGTATGGAGTTGCTATAATTACGGTATACTGTCGTTTAGGAGAAATGCGCAAGCATTTCTCGATTGCGCCGCCGGATAAGGCTGGCAGAGAATCCGGCTGGGCGGCTATGATTAATCAACAACGTGGGGAGAAATGCGCGAGCATTTCTCGATTGCGCCGCCGGATAAGGCTGGCAGAGAATCCGGCTGGGCGGCGCTATGAACTACGGATAAAAAGGAAGCCGCGGATCTCGTATGTCCGCTCGGCGAAAGGATGAAAAGGGAATGAAACGTAAAGAAATCGCGTCGCTGTACGCGGACGCGGAACAGCTGGCGGGACAGGCCGTTACGGTATGCGGCTGGATTCGCACCCTGCGCCAGTCGAAAACCATCGCCTTTATCGAACTGAACGACGGCAGCTGCCAGCGCAACCTGCAGGTGATCGCCGAGGAGGGAACGCTTTCAGCGTTTGACGAGGTGGTCCGACTGAATGTCGGCTCGGCCCTCGTGGTCTCCGGAATGGTCACGATGACCCCCGGCATGAAGCAGCCGTTCGAGCTGCACGCCGCATCGGTGGAGGTAGAGGGCCGCTCCACCCCGGATTACCCGCTGCAGAAAAAACGCCATTCCATGGAATTCCTCCGTACCATCGCCCACCTGCGGCCCCGGACAAACACCTTCAGCGCGGCGTTCCGGGTGCGGTCGGAATGCGCGTTCGCTATCCACCAGTTTTTTCATGACCGCGGCTTTGTCTATGCCCATACCCCGCTGATCACCTCCAGCGACTGCGAGGGGGCGGGGGAAATGTTCCACGTCACCACCCTCGACATCGCGAATCCGCCCCGCACGGAGGACGGCACGGTGGATTATTCGCAGGATTTTTTCGGCAAGCATACCTCGCTGACCGTTTCCGGCCAGCTGGCGGCGGAATGTATGGCCATGGCGTTCGGCAAGGTCTACACCTTCGGGCCGACCTTCCGCGCCGAAAAATCCAACACCCCCCGGCATGCGGCGGAGTTCTGGATGATTGAGCCGGAGATCGCTTTCGCTGACCTGCAGGACGATATGGAACTGGCGCGGGATATGATCAAGCATGTCATCGCGCATGTCCTGACCAAATGCCCCGACGAGATCGATTTCTTCAACAGCTTCTTTGACAAAGGCCTGCGGGAACGGCTGGAGTTCATTGTGGCTTCGGATTTCGCTCACGTCACCTATACCGAAGCAATCCGCCTGCTGGAGGAGCATAAGGAACCGTTTGAATTCCCGGTATACTGGGGCTGCGACCTCCAGACCGAACACGAGCGGTATCTGACCGAGCAGGTGTTCCGGCGTCCGGTGTTCGTCACCGACTATCCAAAGGAGATCAAGGCTTTTTATATGCGGTTGAACGACGACGGGAAAACCGTTGCGGCGATGGACCTTCTGGTGCCGGGGATAGGGGAGATCATCGGCGGCAGCCAGCGCGAGGAACGGCCCGAAATGCTGGAAAAGGCGATGGAATTCTTCCATCTCAACAAAGCCGACTACGACTGGTATATGGACCTGCGCCGTTTCGGCGGCGCCCGCCACGCCGGCTTCGGCCTGGGCTTTGAGAGGCTGATTATGTATGTGACCGGTATCCCAAACATCCGGGATGTGCTGCCTTTCCCGCGAACCACCGGTTCAGCGGAATTCTGAGTGGGTGTTCCCTCGGCGGCCGGCTCTGCAGCGATTACCGTAATAAAAGCTCCCGTCCATGGACGGGAGCTTTTTATGTTTCAATGAATCCGGTAACGTATTCCGGTTTTACGGCAGGAATGCAGTTTTTTTGCTCTTTCCTCCCTTTTCGCCGCCGCAGGAGCCATCCGGCCAGGCACGCTCCCGCCGTGGCGAGGGAGAGGGCGACGCCCGCCGTCAGCCCGCGGGGACGGAAGGACAGGGTGACGGTATGTTCTCCGGCAGGGAGGGGGACGGCGAGGAACGCTCCCGCCACATCCGAAACGGCGGCCTTTTTTCCGTCGATCCGCACTGTCCAGCCGCTGTCGGCAGGGAGAGAGGTGAACAGCACGCCGTCTCGGGGCGCAGTGAGAACGGCAGTGACCTGTGCGCCGCGTTCGTCTACGGTCAGTCGGTCGGGCGAGCCCTCCCGCAGGGAAGCGATCAGCCGGTCGAACGCCGCTTCGTCAAAGGCGGCGGCGTACAGCTCGCCGAACCAGCGGTTGGTTCCTGACGCCGGGATGGAGATCGTTACGGTCCCCGTCTCCTGCTCGCCGAGATCGATCACGCCGCGCACCATCCGCTCGCCGCCGGCGTTGAGCGTTTTGCCCGACAGGCTTATCGCAACGGTTTCCGGCAGGTTATTCGAAAAATACAGCAGCACATGCTGCCTGGCCGGATTTTCAATGGTCAGGATCAGCCGTCCCGTCCCCTCCGGGACTACAATCTGGGTGTGGGCTCCGGAGGAGCTCTTGCTCAGCGAGCCGTTCCAGCAGGAGGCCTGAACGGCCAGAGGAGTGAAAAAGGCTTCGGATGCGCCCGCTCCGCCCAGAGAGGCGAAGAAAGCATTCTGCAGCGTGAAGGGATCGGCGGCGTCCTCTGTCGACAGGGACAAAACAGCGCTGTCTGCGAAATAGGCGAGGGGAAGGGCGTTTTCATTGGCCCAGAGACTATGGCTACTCGCCTGGCTATTCGCCTGGCCATTCGCCTGGCCGACCGGAACCATACCCGCGCGGTCGTCCCGCCGGGCAAAAACGTAGCGGACGCCCAGCACGGCGTCCAGCGCGGAGGTGGAGCCGCTATACCGGAGAATTTTGTCGGAGGAGGCGGTGGTTATCCCCAGCCGCCGAAGGAACCCAAAGGTCTCCCGCCGGGAAAGGGAGCTGTAATGGCTCAGAGCGGGAAGGCCGCGTACCAGTCCATCGTTCGGATTCCGGGCGTTCCGGTCTTCCACCCGGTAGAAATTGTCGGCGGAAAGCGCGTCTCCGCGCTCAGCGGCGAGGGAGGAGAGCAGCGCGTTCTGTTGCTCCTCCCGTTCGAGGTATTCGGCAAAGGTTTTCCGCTCCTCAAAGCCCAACTCCGTATTCAGCGAACGAAGGGAAAGCAGCGCGTTGCCTGCCAGCTCCAGCGGAACGCAGAGGGCGAGAAGGACGAGCGCCGTCCGCTGAAGCAGGCGGCGCTTCCGCGTCCGCAGTATCAGCAGCGCCGCGTACAGCGCGAGCAGACCGAGCGTGACCCCGAACCGGCCGGTGAAGGCGTCGGCGCTCTCCGGAAACAGCCATTCCGGGAGCTGGACTGCCAGCATCAGCAGGGCGGAGGCGGCGAAGCCGAGCCCGACCTGCCGCCAGCTCAGGCCTTCCGGCCGGGAAAGGGCGCGGGCGGAGACGGCGACAAGCAAAAAGATCAGACAGAAGGCGTACCGCCCGGGGAACCAGACCGGCGGCTGCCCGCCGTGCCAGAGGGTATCCAGCGGGTCCACCGCCATGCTCAGCAGCAGAAAGCCGATCAGCGCCCCGGCGGCGAGCTTTTCCCGCCGGGGAATTTCCCGGTGAAGGAAATAGGCGGGCAGCAGACCAAGCGTCAGAATCCCGCAGTAGAGATTGGGCGTCCCGCTGCTGGTGGCGGAATCGTATGAGCCGAACGCCAGCTTCCCGAGCAGGGTCAGGGGATCGGCGGCCAGGCTGAGCCAGGGCAGGGTCGCCCCCACATCCCCCTGCGCCTCCCGCAGGGCCAGAAAGGCGGGAAGAAGCAGGAAGGCGCCCAGGCCCGCCGCGATTACCGCCGCGCCGAGCAGACGAAGGACGGCCCGACCGCACTCCTTTCGGGAAGCGCGCCGGGCGAAAAGAAGGGCGAGCAGGAACAGCAGGCTGAACCCGCCCGCCATATACGCCGTATAAAAATTGGAGAGAAAGAGAACCGTATAGGCGGCGGCCAGAGGGGCGAACCGCCCGGTTCGGACCAGATGCCCTACCCCCAGCAGCACGAGAGGGAGCAGCAGCACCGCGTCGAACCACATCAGGTTGAAAAAGAAAACGACGGCGTACCCCGACAGGCCGTACATCGCCGCGAACAGGACGTTCGCCGTTCCCCGTACGTCGGCGGCCTTTTGCAGGAAAAGCGACATGGCGGCGGCGCTCCCCGCCAGCTTGAGGGAGATAACCAGCAATACCGCTTCGGGCAGGAGAGAGCGGGGGAAGAACAGGGTCAAAGCGGTGAAAGGGCTGGCCAGATAATAGGAAAACAGGCCGAGAAAATTCATCCCCAGCCCGCCGTCCCAGGTATACAGGAGATTGCCGCCGCCCCGAACGGCGTCGTACAGGGCGGTATGGTATTCGATATACTGCTGCGCGAGATCGGTAATCAGGATGGAACGGGAGCCGAAGGGAGCAATCCCGAACAGGCAGAGCGCCGCCGTCCAGACCGCCGCGTCCCTGGACGAACTCTACCGTCAAGTCCAGACCAAGCGCTACCCTCTGGCCCGCATCCGCCGCCTGATCCTCTGGGCCTTTCTGGGCCTGACCGCCGCAGAGCGCCCGGCGGCTCTCCCCTACCTCCGCGTCCTGGGCTTCACCCACCGGGGCCAAGCCCTCCTGCGTCAAATGAAAACCACCGCCACCCTCCCCGTCCTCGTCAAACCCGCCCACGCCGCCAAGCTCCCCGCCCACGCTCAGCAGGTCTTTCAGCTGGAAGCACGCTGTACGTCGCTCTACGACCTCTGCCGGAGAGACTTCGGGAAGACGGCAGGGAAGAATGAGTGGACCCAGAACCCGGTGCGGCGGGGGTTATAAAACGAAACCATACAGCAAAACACAGCCAGTTTCCTCCGTCTGAGAAAAACTGGCTGTGTTTCTGTCTTCACAGGAAACGTTTTACTCTGCCTTCCCCGCCTCCGTCGCTTCCTTTACCTCGACCAGCTTCCCCGTCTTGCAATCGTAGATATAGCCGTAGATGGGGATATGTTTGGACACCAGGGGGTGGTTTCGGATGTAGGTCACGTCATCCACCACG
>ERZ827520.2661-NODE-2661-length-15981-cov-37.863808_pt1 | contig 15981 bp, 19 predicted proteins | sample MGYA00519581_ERZ827520 | MGnify/ENA primary metagenome ERZ827520 (study PRJEB31778, sample SAMEA3449339) | human gut metagenome | biome: human gut; feature: human-associated habitat; material: faeces | place: United Kingdom | collected 2010/2012 ...
ATCCCGTCTGGCGCTGCACCAGCCGCCTGAACTACGGAACAAAATACTGCCACGACTCCCCGACGATCAAGGAAGAACCGCTGCAGGCGGCAATTCTGGAGGCGATCAACTCCGCCATGAGCAACAAAACGTCCCTGCTCGACCTTATCAAGAATGCAGTTTCCTTGGAGCTTCTGCCAGTACAGGGTCAGACCATGAGCCTTGCTGACATTGAAAGCCGCTTGGTGCAGCTCGACGAGCAGTTCCAGCGCCTGCTGGCGGAAGCCATTGATGCCGAAGATAAGGAAGCCTGCAATGCACAGTTCGCGGAAATCCTGGCCGAGCAGACTGCACTCAAAAAACAGAAGGAAGGAATCCTGCAAAGCAGCACCGATGCGAGCCGCGTCTGCACCCGCATGAAACAGGCAGAGCAAGCGATAGAGAACACCGCATCCACGATCACAGAATGGAGTGAAAACGCCGTCCGGCAGATCGTGGCGCGCGTGACCGTCCTCTCTGCTGACGAGATTCTGGTGCGGATCAAGGGCGGCGCGGAAATCAAACAACGATTGGAGGGAAAATAACCATGACATACCGTGAGATCGGAATTTCGATCCGCAGCGCATATTCGCAGGGCTGGCCGGACGATGCTTCGCGGCTTGCATTCCGCACGGAAACACGGAAGCTGTTCCGAGACGCAGGCTGGCAGGTCGAAGAAATGCCGCTGGACAGCGGCCATTGTGATACGGTGCGGAACGGAAAAGATGCTCTGTATCTCCATCCGACCGTGTTCAGCGGCGTGATGCAGGAGGATCATATTCCGGCGCTGCAGCAGCTTTTGGATGGAGCAAATACTTTTCGCACTTTGGAGACAAGGCTGTATCGGGAATGTTTTGACCTGACAGACGAAGAATACCGTCAGAGGTTGGAAGCGCAGACGGAGCAGATCGACAACGCAATTCTGGAAGCCTGCCAAACGAAACGAAAGAATTTGTTCCACACAGGCTCGATTGCCGAGCGCGTTGGACAGCAGTTCTCGATTCGCCGTCTGCCGGACTGGGAACGGTCCGGCCCATACATCACAGAAAGCTATGTTGGCGAGCGAATCGGGCAACTCATTGCGGATGGGCGCTTGATCACAGCGCAGACCCGCTATGGTCAGGGACTGCGGACAGCAACCGAAGCGGAGCTTAAAATGGCAGAAAACGCAGATCCGATGCAGATGCATTTTTAGGAGATGATATGATGATTTACGTAACCGGCGATCTTCACGGGAACGGCCTTCGATTTCAGCCGCAATACTTCCCGGAGCAATCGGAAATGACCAAAAACGACTACATGATCGCCTGCGGCGACTTCGGATGCGTCTGGAACGGCGACAAGAGCGACGATCCGCAGCTTGACCGGCTGGAGGCCCTGCCGTTTACGGTTCTGTTCGTGGACGGCAATCACGAGAACTTTGACGCTTTGAAGGAATATCCAGTGGAGCAATGGCACGGCGGAATGGTGCATAAAATCCGCCCACACGTCATTCACCTGATGCGTGGGCAGGCGTTCAAGCTGCAAGGCTGTACCTTCTTCACAATGGGCGGCGCACAGAGCCATGATATTGCGGATGGCATTCTGGACATGGACAGCCTGGATTTTTATGAACGATACGATTCCCTGCGCCGCAATCGCGGACAGTTCCGCATCAACCACATTTCGTGGTGGCAGGACGAACTGCCGTCCGATGGGGAATATGCCGAAGCCAGGCAGATGCTGGAGCGGCTGGACTGGAAGGTTGATTACATCATCACACACTGCGCACCAACGGCAATTCAGCAGAAGATCAACGCCGATTTCAAGCGGGACAAGCTGACAGACTTCTTGGAAGAAGTCCGAACGCGCAGCCAGTTCCATTACTGGCTGTTTGGGCATTACCATGACAACCGAATTATCGACGAAAAGTACGTTCTGCTCTATGAGCAGATGGTGCGGATATTATAAAAACAGGGCAAAGAAAAGCGCGGTCATAGCGACTGCGCTTTTCTTTGCCCTGTCAGGTAATTACAGAAGGTAGATGTACGAATATGCGTGATCTAGTACATCTGGAAAAACAAAAGGTTACTAAAAATCTATGTGCTAACGCCCTGGTTCACGTTTGCACCTCTCGACGAATGCTACTGTATCTGATATAATACATACGGATGACTCTTGCGGACTTATGCAGGTCTATGCAAAAATGAATAGTCTGGCACTATGATGTAGATCGTCTTAGGAGGTTGGAATATGCCTATATATTCGCGAGGAAACCATATTTGTGACAGATGTAATACAAGTTTCGATTGGGTATGCTTTGAAATTTCAAAGACAAGATTGAGTTCAGGTAATTTCAAAGTTGAGGTAATCCCATCCGAGGCTAAGGCTTACCATTTTGAAAGAATCAATCGCGATAAGTATGAGGTTTGGGTCAACTGCCCGCATTGCGGGTTCGAGAATAGATTTGATGCGCAAGCCCTTGATATCTAATATAGTTCCATATATGAACTTGAAAGACCATCCATAAATCAGACACTGGAGGTATGATAAAATGAGCAGAGAATCCGAAAAGGTTTTGAAAGAATTGCAGAAATTCTTGGACGCCCACGCAGAGGACACGAAGAACGAAGCCGACGCGGATGCCCTGACGGAGCGGTTCTTTGCAGAATACAACCAAAAGTGTATCGGTCAGAAAGACCATGCGCCCGAAACGGCTGACGATTATCTGGATCTCGCCGAGCAGGCGACGTCGAAGAAAAAGTGCGTGGAATACCTCCATAAGGCATTGGCGCTGGAGCCGGACAATCTGGATGCCAAGCTACAGCTCATTACGCGCACGCTGGAAGAAGCGTTGGACGAGCAGCGGCTTGCCTTGCAGGAGCTGCTCGACGCAGCGGACAAGCAGATGGAAAAGACTGGCGCGTTCAAGGAGTATGCCGGCGAGTTTTGGACAGCGCCGGAAACCAGGCCGTATATGCGTGTGCGCTATACATACTTCGATGTGCTGATTTCCTGCGGCATGATGCGCCGGGCGATCGACGAGGGGCAGCGCCTTCTGGAGCTGTGCGAGAACGATAATCTCGGTGTTCGCTATCAGCTGATGCACCTGTATGCCCATATGGAGGACGAACTGCACGCGCTGGCGGTTCTGTACTACAAGCTGAACCAGTTTGATAAGGCAGAGGATTATATCAAGCGTCTTGCAAAAGTGAACAAGGGCGCGAAGAAGTTCCTGCGGGCAGCGGCGCGTGACCAGCTGTACGATTACATGGATGAGATGAGCCCCTATGGATACCAGCCGTTCACGATGGAAGAATTGCTGGACGAGCTATTGAGCGCCAGCTATCTGTTTGACTCCGTGCCGTACTTCTTCCCGTGGGCAAGCAAAGCCCTTGCCGCGAAAACAAGTGCAAAAAAGAGCGCAGGGAAACCGAAGCTCCTGCATTAAACCGATGCTGTAAACGATACAAAAAAGGCACGACATTACGTCGTGCCTTTTACGTTATCTGCAATTACGCGAGGTGTTCAGAAGCGCTGTTGTCCGCGCATTGATGCCCATAAGCTCCCGCTGCGTCTGCCGATTTGCTTGGCACATGGGCATCAGAAAATTCACAGCCTTTCGGATCTGCTGAAGATCAGAGGAAGTGAGCGCATTCTGATGCAGATGCTCCAAAACACGGCTATACGCATCTTTCAAAGGCGCAGATACGGCAGGTTGAAAGAAATAGGTTGAGATCAGGCCGCCAATTAGGGCGGCTTCATTATCGGTGTACTGCATGACTGCTCTCCCTTCGCAAGAATCAAACGAACGGGATGATCATACCACAAAATGTTGTAGCAGGCTATTCGCAAAACGACGAAATATACGATGCGCGGCAGCGCGGAAAGGAGAAGTCATGAACGTCAGAAAACCTGTGGATTACGGTGCGATGTACCGAGAATTGAGCGCAATTCTCGCGCAGAATCTTCCGCAGATGGACGAAATCCATGCCATCGGCAGGGCTATCAACCAGCGTCCGGAGAAAGGTGCAGCGGTCACAGCCGCAGAGTTTTTACAGGCGAATTTCCCTGAGCACGCAGGCTTTTCCCCACGCAACGTGCGCCGGATGCGCGATTTTTACAAGGCCTATGAAAATGACCAAAGACTTCTCCATCTGGCAATGAAAATCGGCTGGACACTGAACGTGGTCATCATGGAAGCGGAGCTGACGATGGATGCAAGACGCTGGTATCTCCAGAAAGCCAACGCAGGCAGTCTATCTAAGGCGGAACTTCTGCGGATGATAGAATCTGCCGTACATATGGAAATATCTCTCGACGAAAGCACGCAGGACTGGTATACTAAAGAAAATGATGGATTACCTAAGAGAATGCAGCATAAAGAAAACCTCATTCGTTTGATACAGTCCGATGACCACGCTTGCAATGAGGGACTTGGCAAAGAAAACTGGAATGATGTGTCCCGCCTGCAACAGCGACTACGCAGGCAAGACGTCCCGCCTAATGAACTATGCCGCCCACCATGGCAATGTGGCAGGTTTATGCTATACCGAGGACCTCGGCGCAATATGGTGGACCGTGCTGGATAGTGGAGTATTAAGCGAAATTTGTTGGTGTGAGCAAAATGGATAATAAAAGTGTGCTTTTTGTAAAGTTCGGGGAACGCAAATATGTCAAGCGATTATTCAACGGTAAGATGTACTTTTCCAATGCGGTGAAGTTTCGTGGAATTGAGAAGGAAAACGGGTTAAAGGGACAAGGAGATGCATTTGAAGCAATTCTGCAGTTGAAAAACGGAAACGCCATTATGACTGAGACAAACACGGGTCTGTCTTTTAGCCAACCGAATATAACCGTGTCTCTCGGACTCGCTGATACTGACAATATACCTATATTTTGTATTACTTGCATATCTGCAGAGGACTGTACTATCCGAGAAGCGAAGGGGAAACGATTTATTACGATTAGCGACACAATTAGAGATACTATAAAAGCACACTTTCCAAAAGCAGATACGGCTGGCGTGTTCTTTCGACCGGAACTGTTCATCAGGAGCCTGTCTGAACTGGGGATGGTTTCCTATGATGAAGTGAAATATTTTGATTTTTCCCCTAAAGGTGTCATCAAAGAAATGATTGAATATGTTTCTCAATGCCCCGGAGTCGTGTCGAAACGCAATAAACTTCTCGCATCAATGGTTGAGGTAGCAAATAGCGGAGAGAGCATTCAACTTACAATTACAGAGCAAAACATGAAGCGCATTTTGTTTTGCAAAGATACCTACTTCACAGGAGAAAAAGAGTATCGGATTCTTCTTCCTCAGAAAAGAATCTGTGAGCCGAAGGAATACACAATCAGGTGGGGAAGGCAGCCGAGGCAACTGTATTCTATTGATGAGTTTTTTGATGGGATAGAATTAAAATAGGCTGAAATTTCACAATTAGAAATCAAAACGAGCCAGTAATAGATTTCTGCTTCCCACAATTTCGACAGACAGAGGTAAAATCAATGTCACAGAACGACAAAATCCAATTATTTGAGAACAAGCGCATCCGCACTGCATGGAATGCGGAAAAGGAAGAATGGTACTTTTCCATCGTCGACGTGGTAGCTGTACTGACTGATCAGCCAGATCAACGTGGCGCAAGCAACTACTGGGCGAAACTGAAGCAGCGGCTCAAAGAAGAAGGCGCAGATCAGTTGCTGACAAATTGTCAGCAACTGAAGCTGAAGTCGCCCAAAGACGGAAAACGCTACAATACCGATGTGGCGGATACAGAGCAGCTTCTGCGCATCATCCAGTCCATTCCATCGCCCAAAGCCGAGCCATTCAAGCTCTGGCTGGCGCAGGTCGGTCGGGAGCGAATCGAGGAAACGATTGACCCGGAGCTGACGATCGACCGCGCACTGGAAACTTATCTCAAGAAAGGCTACAGCCGCGAATGGATCAACCAGCGCCTGCAAGCGATTCAGGTGCGCAAGGAGCTGACCGACGAATGGGACGCACGCGGCGTTCAAAAAGGCGTGGAATACGCGATTCTGACCGATGAGATCACAAAAGCGTGGTCCGGCATGAACACGCGGCAGTATAAAAATCTCAAGGGCTTGAAGAAAGAGAACCTGCGCGACAATATGACGACGCTGGAGTTGGTTCTCAATATGCTGGCCGAAGCCACGACCACGGAGATCTCCAAGCAAAAAGCGCCTGCCACATTTTCCGAGAATCTGTCTGTTGCCCGCAAGGGTGGAGAAGCGGCTGGCATCGCCAGAAAAGCCGTAGAAGAACGAACGGGCGTTCCTGTGATTTCACCAAAAAACGCCGCACAGCTCAATCAGGTCGTGACAAATCTGATTGAAAGTGTCGAAAGCGTTACGGATGGTACTGATAAATCTAAAAAATAAACCATTGATCCATAGTGTTCACATGACACACGTCGTCGCGGACTGCGCTAGTTCGCGACGACTTTTTTATGCTTTGCATCAAAAGTCATCTCTCACCCGCTTCGTCGCTCCTCCTCTCCGAAATGCAAACGCTTCGCTGGTTTGCATTTCGGTTTTTATTTTTCGGATTGATCCATAGTGTTCAGCTCACACAAACGAAAGACACGCTTTTGCGTGTCTTTCGTTTTGTATATACGCAGTCTGCACGGCAGGCCGCAGCACTCCCCTATCGCCGCCCGAAAATGCATCATCGGAGCAAAGCTATCTTTGATCCAGTGCTTTTTGTTTTGGCGCATCCGCATTTACGGCGTTTGATCGGGCGGCTCCGGGCGCAGCACCTTAAACAGGCGTGCCGATGTGCCCGCGCTGCCGCCCGCGGCGCGCCAGCCCGCCAGAAACGCCGCACGCACCAAGGAGAACAGCGCCGCCTCCGCAGCGTCGTATTCCGTCTGCTCCAGAAAGCGGTCGAACGCCGCCTCAAAGTCATTGCCTTGCATCTCCCCCACCACCTCCGACCGCCATTATAGCCCATTTACGGGCAATTGTCAATTTCAGGGCACCCTAATAGGATGGTTTCATCGTATTGGAGGTGCTTCGCATGATCGTGTTCGACCGTCTCTGGGCAACAATGAAGCGCAAGGGCGTTTCACAATATCGCCTGATTCAGGACTACAAATTCAGCACCGGCCAGCTCGACCGGCTGCGGAAAAACGAAAACGTCAACACCTATACGCTCGACCAGCTTTGCCGCATTCTCGATTGCGGTCTGGACGAGATCGCGGAATACCGCAGCGACGGATAAATGTGCCATATCAGGAGGAGCATCCTATGAACATCACAGTATATCTGGGGGCGAACGAGGGCACTGACCCGGCGCTGGGCGCGGCTGTCCGTGCGCTCGGGCGCTGGATCGGTGAGAGCGGAAATGCGCTCGTCTACGGCGGCTCGCGGTCAGGTCTGATGGGCGCGCTGGCGGACAGCGTTCTGGCCGCCGGCGGGCGTGTGACGGGCGTGGAGCCGCAGTTTTTCATCGACGCGGGCTTCCTGCACGACAGACTGACGGAGCTGATCGTCACGAAAAACATGTCCGAACGCAAGGCAAAGATGATCGAGCTCGGTGAGGCGTTCATCGCCTTCCCCGGTGGGACCGGCACGCTTGAGGAGATCACGGAGATCATGTCCATGTGTGCGCTCGGGCACCTGAGCGCACCGTGCATCCTGTACGATCTGAACGGCTATTATGAGAGCCTCCGGGCGCTGCTCGGACACATGGTCGAGATGGGCCTGTCCACAAAGGAGCGTCAGGCGGGGATCTATTTTGCGCAGACGCTTCCCCAGATCCAGAGCATCCTTGCAAAGCGGCAATAAAAACCGTCCGCTCCGATGGTTCTGTGGAGCGGACGGTTTGCTTTGGCAGAGCCAATGCCGTCTGTAGGGGTGAACGATGTAAAATCCGATTTTTACGGCCGTTTGTAGGGACGGACGATAAAGAATCAAAATTATCAACGGTCATTTGTAGGGGCGGACGACTCTGTCCGCCCTCAAAATTCGTTGATTTTTCGTGGATATTTGTAGGGGCGGACGACTCTGTCCGCCCTCAAAATCCGTTGATTTTTCGCGGATATTTGTAGGGGCCGATGCCCACATCGGCCCTTCAGAATCCGGCGCTTTTTTACGGCTCCCGCAGCTCCTGTGGGAGCTGCTTTTCATTTTGCATGATGACGAGCGTCAGCCCGAGCGCGAGCACCATCGCGCCCGCGGCAATGTAGTTAAGATATGTTCGGTCCGTCGCATACGCCAAAATCAGGCACACGAGCGTGACGGCGAAGAACACGACGCGCACGGCGTTCAGCGCGCGGTTGCGGCGGAGCAGGAAACCATGAAACGCGGCCTCCGCGTCAAAGCAGGCCGCCGCCTTCCAAGGTGCAAACAGCTTTACAAAAAAGTCTCTCATATCTGCCGCCTCACTCCCCTTCCGACGCATCCGGCTGCGCAGGCTCCTCCGGCGCGGGTGTCTTGACCGTCGCCGCCTGCCAGAGATACGCCAGCAGGCAGAGGATGCTGCCCGCAAACAGCAGCGTGTGCGCGAGGTCTGCGCCTGGAATCGAGACAGCGCCGAAATAGACGCCGCCCACCGCGCTGAACAGCAGCAGCCGCCGCCCGCCGCGGTCAAAGCTGAACACCGCCGCATAATAGCTCGCCAGCAGGAACAGCAGCATGGCAAACAGCATGAAGCAGTAATCCAGAATGGCTGGATCGAGCATCCACTGCCGGTAATCGAAGAACAGCTTTGCAAGATAATATACGATCATCGGCGCAAACCAGCCCGCGCCCGGCTTCCGGCCCGACCAGCGCAGTGCGGCTGCGCGGATGAGCGCCAGCGCCGAAAGCGCGCCGAGCACCGCGATATACCGTCCCGCACCCGCGCCGTTCAGCGCCTCGAGCGTGCATCCGACGCCGATCAGCAGCGCGCCGAGGCACGAGACCGCCGCGTCAAACAGGCTCTTTTCAAAAACGCACGCATAGTCGCGCTCCTTCTGCGCCAAAAGCGCATAGACCGCCGCGGCCAGCGTCACGCACGCGCTCACCGCGATCAGCGCCCCCGCCCTGCCGGAGCGTCCGGCTGCACGCAGGCTCAGTCCCAGCAGCGCACAGACGAGCGCCGCCGCAGTCACGGGCAGACTGCCCATTTTTTCCTTCATACGGTATCCTCCCGAAGCGCCGCAGAGCGGCGGCTTTTCTTTCACAGAAGTATACCACATTCCGGCGCGGTTTTACAGTCCAAATGCATGTCGAAATTTGAAAAATCCCGCGCTTCGTTAAAAAAATCGCAAATTTTTCAGGAATTTTCCGCGTTTTTTATGAGTTTTCGCTTGCATTCCCGCCATTTGGATGCTATAATACAGGTATTCTTATAGTAAGCTTTACTTGAGAGTGGGGATTCTTCCCCACTCTTTCTTGCTGAGAAAGGGTGTTTTCATGAAGATCACACAGCAGGTCTGGGAATTCTCCGAGCCCGTTGTCAAGGCGCACGGCTGCTCGATCTGGGACGTGGAATATGTCCGCGAGGGCGGCGAGTGGTTCCTGCGGCTCTACATCGACAAGGACGGCGGCGTGGACATCAGCGACTGCGAGGCCATTTCCCGCGCGATCGACCCCATCCTTGACGAAAAGGACCCCATCCCCGACAGCTACAGCTTCGAGGTCTGCTCGGCGGGTCTGGAGCGTCAGCTCAAGCGTCCGTCGGACTTTGCGCAGTTCATGGGCAGCTCCGTCACCGTCCGTCTCTACACCGCCAAGGACGGCGCAAAGGAGCACACCGGCATCCTGACCGGCTATGACGGCGGCGCCGTCACGCTTCGCGTGGGCGAGAGCGAAAAGAGATTTGAAAAAAACGAGGTCGCCATGACGCGGCTTCATGTGGATTTTTAACGAGGAGGACTCTGGAAAAATGAACGCCGAAATTTTCGCCGCTCTGGCGCAGCTCGAAAAAGAGCGCGGCATCCCGCAGGCCTACATGGTCGATAAGATCACGCAGGCGCTCGTTGCCGCTTATAAAAAAGACAAAGAAGGCTACACCGACAATGTGTTCGTCGAGGTCGAGGGCAACGACATGCACATGTACGTGCAGAAGGAGGTCGTGGACGACGTTCTGACGCCCGCAACCGAAATTTCGCTCGATGCCGCGCGCAAGATCAACAAGCACGCGCAGCTCGGCGATCTTGTGAACGTCGATGTCAAGACGCAGGAGTTCGGCCGCATCGCCGCCCAGACCGCCAAGCAGGTCATCATTCAGGGCATCCGCGAGGCCGAGCGCGGCATGGTCTTCGACGCCTTTGCCTCCAAGGAGCATGAGATCCTGACCGCAACGGTCCTGCGCATCCTGCCTGACACGGGCGACATGATCGTCCGCATCGGCGGCGGCAGCGACAAGACCGACGCTATGCTCTCCGCGTCCGAGCAGGTACACGGCGAGCGTTATAAGGAAGGCGACATCATCCGCGTCTACGTCGTGGAGGTCCGCCGCTCGACCCGCGGCCCGCAGATCATCGTCTCGCGTACCCATCCGGGTCTGGTCAAGCGCCTGTTTGAGCTGGAGGTGCCCGAGATCGCGTCCGGCGCTGTGGAGGTCAAGTCCATCGCCCGCGAAGCCGGCTCCCGCACGAAGCTGGCCGTCTGCGCCACCGAGGAGAACGTCGATCCCGTCGGCGCGTGCGTCGGCCCGAGAGGCGGCCGCGTGGGCGCGGTCGTCAGCGAGCTGCACGGCGAGAAAATGGACATCGTCGTCTGGTCGGAGGACCCGGCGCAATTCATCGCCTCCGCGCTCAGCCCTGCGGACGTCGTCTCTGTCACGGTGCTGCCGGGTCTGAGCAAGGCCTGCCGCGTGATCGTCCCCGACGACCAGCTCTCGCTTGCCATCGGCAAGGAGGGTCAGAACGCCCGTCTGGCCGCGCGCCTGACCGGCTATAAGATCGACATCAAGCCCGCGTCCCAGGCGCAGGAGTTTGACGAGCCGGAAGCGCCCGCTCCCGAGGCCGGGTCCGAGCCCGCTGCCGCGGAGCCGGTCGAGGCCGAGCCCGCCGCCGCGCCGGAGGAATAAATCACAGCTCATAACCCGTATCACCGCAGAAAAGGAGGCGGCGTCCATGCAGAAAAAGATCCCCATGCGGCAGTGCGTCGGCTGCCGTGAAATGAAGCCGAAAAAAGAACTCGTGCGCGTGGTGCGCGCGCCCGACGGCACGCTGTCGCTCGATTTTCGCGGCAAGGCGCCCGGCCGCGGCGCGTATGTCTGCCCCGATCCGGAGTGCCTGAAGCGTGCCAGGAAGGCGCGGGCGCTCGAGCGCGCGTTTGACTGCGCGGTCGCGCCGGAGATCTATGACGCGCTGCTGGAAGCAATGGAGGTGGAACGCCGCAATGGATAAAGCGCTTGGACTGCTGGGTCTGGCCCGCAGGGGCCGTCTGGCGGAGGTCGGCGAGGAGCCGGCCGGCATCGCCTGCCGCTCGGGTCACGCGCGTCTGCTGCTCGTGGCAAAGGACGCTGCCGATCACACCTTCCGCCGCGCGCGGTCGTTCTGCCGCAGCGGAAAGCCGCCCTACATCTGCGCGCCCTACACCAAGGAGGAGCTTGGCGGGGCGCTCGGCTGCAACGCCTGCGCGCTGTGCGCGCTGACCGACGCGCCGCTGGCGCTCGCGTTCATGCAGGCACTCGGCGATACGGAAAAATACGCGCCCGTCATGGAGGAGCTTCAGCGGCAGACCGACCGCGTCAAGAAGCGCCGTCAGGAAGAAAAGGCGCATCGCAACAACATCAAACACGGAAAGTAATCACAGGAGGTGGCTGTATGGAAATCAAGTACAAGATCAAAGAGGTTGCGGACGACTTCGCGATGAACACGAAGGACGTCATCGAGGCCGTGGGAAAGTTCTTCCCGAAGCCCAAGAGCAGTTCTCAGAATCTTTCGGAAGAACAGCTGAACGTCGTTTTTGATTATATCACCCAGAACCATCAGATCGCATCGCTGGAGGAGGTCTTTGCCGCCGCAAAGGCGAAGGAGGCTCCCGCCGCGCAGAAGCCAGCCGCTCCGGCGCAGCAGAGCGCACCCAAGCCTGCCGCAGCCGCTCAGGCAAGACCTGCCGCACCGCAGCAGCAGACAAGACCGCAGCAGTCTCAGCCGCAGAACCGCCCGCAGCAGCCCGCGCAGCAGCCGAAGCAGCCGCAGCCCGAGCGCAAGCGTGAGCGCCGCGTCATCGATACCAGCGCCGTCACGGTCAACGCCGACCGCTATGACGACCGCGTCGATTCTCTCGTCTCCGACCGCGTGCAGAATTATCAGAGCGGCAAACAGAAGATCGGCAACAAGAACAAAAAGCAGCAGCAGGGCAAGAAATTCGGCAGCAAATCCCGCTCCGAGGAGCAGGAAAAGATGCGCCGTCTCCAGCTCGAGATCGCCAAGAAGGCGCAGCTCGTCGTGAAGATCCCCGACGAGATCACCGTGGGCGAGCTTGCCTCGCGCATGAAAAAGACCGCCGCCGAGGTCATCAAGTGCCTCATGAAAAACGGCGTCATGGCCAGTGTCAACCAGACCATCGACTTTGACACGGCGGAATTCGTCGCGGTCGAGCTCGGCTGCAAGGTCGAGCGCGAGATCGTCGTCACCATCGAGGAGCGTCTCTTTGACGACCACGAGGACACCGCAGACGAGCTGATGCCCCGTCCGCCGGTCGTCGTCGTCATGGGTCACGTCGACCACGGCAAGACGAGCCTGCTCGACTACATCCGTCACGCGAAGGTCGCCGCGGGCGAAGCCGGCGGCATCACGCAGCACATCGGCGCCTATACCGTCAAAATCAACGGCCAGCCCATCACCTTCCTCGACACGCCGGGTCACGCCGCGTTCACCGAGATGCGCGCGCGCGGCGCCATGTGCACCGACATCGCCATTCTGGTCGTGGCTGCCGACGACGGTATCATGCCGCAGACCATCGAGGCCATCAACCATGCCAAGGCGGCGAACATCCCCATCATCGTGGCCGTCAACAAGATGGATAAGCACGCCGCAAACCCCGACCGCATCCTGACCCAGCTCACCGAGCACGGTCTGGTCCCGGCGGAATGGGGCGGCGAAACGGAGGTCTGCAAGATCTCTGCCAAGACCGGCTTGGGCATCGACGACCTGCTGGAGACGGTCATCCTGACCGCCGAGATGCAGGAGCTGAAGGCCAACCCCAACCGCGCCGGCAAGGGCACGGTCATCGAGGCGCGGCTTGACAAGACCCGCGGCCCGATCGCATCGCTGCTCGTCCAGAACGGCACGCTCCATCAGGGCGACATCATCATCGCGGGCACGGCCGTCGGCCGCGTGCGCGTCATGACGAACGACAAGGGCCAGCAGGTCAAGGACGCAGGCCCGTCCGTGCCGGTCGAGATCACCGGCCTGACCGACGTTCCCACGCCGGGCGACGAATTCAGCGCCGTTGCCGACGAGCGCATGGCCCGTCAGCTCGTCGAGCAGAGAAAGCAGAAGATCAAGGACGATCTCAACAAGCTCAACCAGAAGGTCACGCTCGAGAGTCTGTTCTCCAAGCTCAAGGAGGGCGAGATGAAGGAGCTGAACCTGATCGTCAAGGCCGACGTGCAGGGCTCGGCGGAGGCCGTCAAGGCCTCGCTCGAGAAGCTCTCGAACGAGGAGGTCCGCGTCAAGGTCATTCACGCGGGCGTCGGCGCGATCAACGAATCCGACATTCTGCTTGCCTCCACCTCCAACGCCATCGTGATCGGCTTCAACGTCCGTCCGAATGAGCTGGCGCAGGCGGCGGCCAAGCGCGACAAAGTCGATATGCGCATGTACCGCGTCATCTACGACGCGATCAACGAGATCGGCGACGCCATGAAGGGTATGCTCGCCCCGAAGTACCGCGAGGCCATCATCGGCCACGCCGAGGTGCGCCAGACCTACAAGGTCTCCTCCGTCGGCACGGTCGCGGGCTGCTACGTCAAGGACGGCAAGATCACCCGCGACGCGCAGGTGCGCGTCCTGCGTGACAACGTCGTCATCCACGAGGGCGTGCTCGGCTCGCTGCAGCGCTTCAAGGACTCGGTCAAGGAGGTCGCGCAGAACTACGAGTGCGGCATGTCCATCGACAAGTTCAACGACATCAAGGAAGGCGATATTTTTGAATGCTTCGTCATGGAGCAGATCAAGGACTGAGCCTGACGCTTTTCAAATCAGAAGGAGGCTCTTATGGCATCCAATCGAATCGGAAGAATCAATGAAGAGATCCAGCGCGAGCTTTCGGATCTGATCCGCGGGCTCAAGGACCCGCGCGTGCAGACGATGCTCTCGATCACGCGCGTGGATACGACGAGCGACCTGCGCTATGCCAAGGTGCATATCAGCGTTCTGGAGGAATCGCGTGAGAACGAGGCCATGAAGGGCCTCCGCTCCGCGGGCGGCTGGCTGCGGCGTGAGCTCGGCCAGAAGCTCCAGCTTCGCTATACGCCGGAGCTGGTGTTCGAGCTGGACGACTCGCTCAAATACGGCGCGCATATGTATGACCTGCTCAGCCGCCTGAGCGCGCAGGAAAAACGTGAGGAGCCGGAGCATGATGACAATACATGAGACCGCGCAGTTCCTGCTGGCAAACGACCGCTATGTGATCCTGACGCACCGCCGCCCCGACGGGGACACCGTCGGGTGCGCCGCCGCGCTCTGCCGCGCGCTGCGTGCGCTCGGAAAGCAGGCGGATGTGCTGGAAAACCCGCAGTTCACAAAGCGTCTGCGCCCGTATGTGGCGGGGCTGACCTGCCAAAGCGCCGCGCCCGACCGGACCGTCATCTCCACGGACATCGCCTCCGAGGGGCTGCTGTCCTTCGGCGCCGAGCCGCTTGCGGCGCGGCTGGAGCTGGTGATCGACCACCACGGCAGCAACTCGCTCCCCTGTGACAAAAAGCTCGTCCTGCCCGACCGCGCGGCCTGCGGCGAGATCATCTACGCGCTTCTGCGCGAGATGGATGCGCCGCTTGACAAGGCGACCGCCGAGGCGCTCTACGTCGCGGTATCGACCGACACGGGCTGCTTCAAATACTCCAACGTCACCGGAAACACGCTCCGCGTGGCTGCTGATCTCATCGAATGCGGCGCGGACGTCGCGCCGATCAACAAGGCATTTTTTGACACCAAGAGCTTTGCGCGGCTGAAGCTCGAGGCGCGGCTGACCACGCACGTCGAGCTGTACGCGCAGGGTCTTGTCGGGCTGTGCACGCTCCCGCAGCGCTGGATCGACGAGCTGGCGATCTCGGAGGACGACATCGACTCCATCTCCGGCTTTGCCCGCGCGATCGAGGGCGTCGAGATCGGCATCATGATCCGCGAGGTCGAAGGCGGCATGGGGAAGCTCTCCCTGCGCACCAGCCCGCGCTATGACGCCTGCGCGCTGTGCCAGCAGCTTGGCGGCGGCGGACACGCCGCGGCCGCCGGAGCCTCGGTCGCAGGCGGCATCGAGGGTGCAAAAAAGGCAATTCTGGACGTGCTCGCGGCAAGCGGCATCAAGCTCTGATATGGCAAACGGGATCATCATTGTAGACAAGCCCTCCGGCTGGACCAGCCAGGATGTGGCGGCAAAGCTGCGCGGCGTGTTCCATGAGCGCCGCGTCGGTCACGGCGGAACGCTCGACCCGATGGCGACGGGCGTGCTGCCTGTTTTTGTGGGCCGCGCCACACGCGCGGCAGAATTCATGGAATCGGCGGAAAAAGAATATGTCGCGGGTCTGCGGCTCGGTCTTGTCACCAACACGCAGGATACGAGCGGCGAAACGCTCGCCGAGCACCCCGTCAGCGTCACAAAGGAGGCGCTGGAGCGCGTGTTCCGGCAGTTTACGGGCCCCATTGAACAGCTTCCGCCCATGTACTCGGCGATCAAGATCGGCGGCAAAAAGCTCTATGAGCTGGCGCGCAAGGGTCAGGAGGTCGAGCGCCAGCCCCGCCCCGTCACCATCCACGAGCTGGAGCTTCTGGACGGCGCGGGCAGCGATTGGACGCT
>ERZ827520.2666-NODE-2666-length-15932-cov-3.356302_pt1 | contig 15932 bp, 27 predicted proteins | sample MGYA00519581_ERZ827520 | MGnify/ENA primary metagenome ERZ827520 (study PRJEB31778, sample SAMEA3449339) | human gut metagenome | biome: human gut; feature: human-associated habitat; material: faeces | place: United Kingdom | collected 2010/2012 ...
TGAGTTTTCGGAATGCGAAGCGTGGCTTGACTTGATTCAGTCAGCACGATTTGATGCAACCGACGAGGCGTATAGCGAACTCATCGGAGGTCGGGAAATCTCTTATTCAAGAGGTCAATATCCAGCATCCATATCGTTTTTGATGAAGCGTTGGAAATGGTCTGAAAAGAAAGTCAGGTATTTCCTTTCCAAATTGAAGAAAAAAGGGATGATAACGACTTGCAATCAGCAGGGAATGACAGTTATAACCTTGTGTAATTATGACGACTACAATCCTGTCAAGGACAAGCTAAAGGGCAATGATAAGGGCATAGATAACGATAAAGAAATCAGTGATTTAAAGGTAGCTGTGGGCGAACTAAGGGCAGAGCTAAGGGCAATGTTACAAAAAATGGCTGAAAAGATTGAAGATTTGGGGCAAGGTAGGGGCAATAAGAAAAAGAAAGATAAAGAAATTATTAATAATATTATTCCCCCCACACCCCCCAAGGGGGAGGGTATTAATGTAAAAGCTCGTTCTCTTTTTGAAACCCATTACAGACAGTTGTTCGGAAGTGATTATTACTGGACGGCCAAAGATGCAGGGGCAATGTCCCAGTTGCTTCAGAAATTGAAGTTCCAGCGGGAGCAAAAGCAGATGGACGTGGCTGAGGAATCAATCCTGTATGCTCTTCAGTATCTGCTTTCGTCCATAAAAGAGGGGTGGATATTCGAGAATTTCAGCGTAACGAACATTAATTCGAAGTTCAACGAGATAGTTTCCCAAGCTAAGAAAAAGGCTTATTCCAAAACTGATATAGGCGTAGTCCTGAAAGATAATTCTACAGAAAAATACAAAGATAAAGGCTGGTAACATGGAACAGATAGATTTCAGACTGACAATCGAAAGACTAAGGGACACCGGTTTCTCACCTGTACCGAACACGGTGGAGATTTCTATCCCGGATGCGAAAAAAGTCCTTTGGGCAGGTATAAAATACTTCACGGGGGAAAATGCCAGATGGCTTCCGGAGTATGAAGAAGTTGCAAGCTGGCTGGCCGGCAATGGAGGTCGCGGGCTGTTGTGCTTCGGCAATTGTGGAAGAGGGAAGACCCTTATTTGCGGAAGAATTCTTCCTCTGATCTTGAATCATTATTGCCGGAAGGTGGTAAGCTGCTACGATGCACAGCAGATGAACGCTGATTTGGACGTTGTGAAGCAAAAACACATCATCTACGTTGACGATATAGGGACGGAGAATCTTAGCGTCAAATACGGCGAAAAAAGACTTGCTTTCGCAGAGTTGGCTGACGAGGCTGAGAAGAAGGGAAAACTTCTTATCCTCACTACCAATCTTTCGATTGATGAACTAAGGGAAAAGTACGGTGAGAGAACCATCGACCGTCTGAGAGCTATAACCAGAACCGTGCTATTCAGCGGTGAAAGCCTACGAAAATGAAGATCACGATCTACTGGGTTACACGTGATTGGAATCTGATCAGAAAATTACGTGACAAATATAAAATACCCCAATATACTACAGTCAATGGGTTAACCGAGGCAGAAGTCGACGAAGAGACCCTCAACAATCTTCGCAAAGGTGAACCAAAGTATTTAATCATAAGAAAAATAGAACAATCTGATAAATCTGTGTAATATGCAAAAAGAACTGCTATTGAGAAAGCTGGATATACTGAAGAACTCCTACAAAGAAGTGAGGAAGAAGGGCAACAGTCCGGAGGCCAAGGCTATCCATGTCGAGATTGAGCAACTGGTTAAGGATATAGAAGAAGCCGAAACAGAGGAACTCATACAGAAGGCAAAAGAAGCAGGAATACTTCCGAGGCTGGAACGCATAATAAGCATGATTCAGCTTCTTTCCTGCGAAGCTAATGACCTGTTATCTGAAGCAGAGGACAGTTTCAAGAAAGCCGGGTTGATGACTGACAAGATAGTGTATATGCAGAGGGAGTATTACAAGGCAGCCAATGTCTACTTCAAGGAATTTTCAGGGATAATCAAGAAAACCAACACTGGTGATGATATGTTTAGCGACCTTGAAAATTTCGACAATATGATACGTATTTGGGCTGATTTGAAGGAAAGACCGAAACCGAAATCCCTCATGGGAGGTTGCAAGGCTGCGGCAGGCAAGGCGAACGGACTCAGCCAGATGTGCCAAAAATGCCCTTTGACCTATAATCCTGAAACGCTTATCTGTCAGGCTTGTGACAAGTCGTTTAAGGAGGGCTTTCAGAAGGGGGCCAAATGGCTTGAAAAGAAAAGAATTGATAGAATAATGAACAAAGACAAGGAGGTGCAAAATGATAACAGAAAATGATCCAATTCTTCCACGTAAAGTGGATTTGGAAAAGAATCCGTCTGGAACAGAATTGAAAATTGCCCAGCATTGGGAACTGGAGAAACATGGAAGATATGTAGCTATCCCCGGCGATAAGTCACATACAAGAATTTTCGTCCGCAACGGTGAGGATGTGGAAAAGAAGGTAGCCGCGTATTTAGAAAGAATCAATAACCGGCCTCAAAGATGGAACTGATGGGAAAGTTGAAAGTTTATTATGGATGGGCAAAAATTGGCAATGTTCGAAAGAAGCGTGCTTTGTCGGTCATGTTTGAGAACGAAATGCTTGGATGCAGAAGTGAGAGAGGACAAAAGTGCCTGAGAGCAATGCAAGATACCGTATTTGAGAGGTACCAGACTGATAAGGAAGAAAAGGAGGGCAGGAAGCAAAACCGGATATTCACGGAGTACAGCTTATTCCTTGATGAGAAGCCGATAAATGGCAGTCTTGAGAAATGCCTGCTGATAAACAGTGAAGCTGACAAGAATCATGTTTCCAAGACTATGCGTGAAAGGATTTCTGAGGCGCTTCGAAATGCTTTCCTTTTTTCAAATCCTGGGTATAAAGAACCGAGTAGCCAACTTGAACTAAAATTTGAATAATCAATGAAAACGAAATTGTATTACCTGTTCCTGGCAGTCATGTGGTGGCTGCTGGGATAGGTGGAAAGGAGAAATAAAATGCAAATATCAATCACTGAAAAGGAAGTTAATGCAATACACTTCGGATTGGAACAGATTAGAGACGCATTGGAAGGTTCCTCTTCTGAGGAGTACAAACAGGATGCTGAAGAAGCTATGAGAAGCCTTGGTAACATATTAAGAAAATGCCATTTGGCGAGAGAAAAGGCTAACGACCTGAATAAAGCCAAAAGATATATTCGGTCAAGAAACGGATGGATTCCGCCTGCAAAGCTCGATAAAATGGCAAGGTTATTACTAAAAAAGCAGAGCTTAATAAATAAAACGATTATTGAACATCATAAAAAAGATAAGCAATGAAAGAATTTGAAAAGGTCTATGAAGAGCTGATAAAGAAGTACGAAGGCAATGCTGATAAAGCATTCGCTAAAGAGATTTATGAAGCTGGACGAAATGTGAGTTTCACTCAAAACTTGAAAGATGCAGTCAAGAATGATAAAATCGCAATAAATCTGATGTCATTCACTGCGATGACTATGGCTGAAAGTTCCGTTAAGATGAACGCTGCTAATTTCAGTGTTTCAACTGAACTGGAAATAGAACATGTGAAATATTTCACCCGTTTGAGTTCAATCACATTCAAGGCTGACAAAAAGCCTTTGGAGAAAAGAGCGCATGAGATAGCGAAAAACATATTCAAAATAAACGAGATAAGCAGCCTCGAAGATGTTCAGGCAATGCTGGAGGAAGCGGTTCTTGCTGGGTATAACTTAAGAAAGGAAGATTTTGAGGAGGATTGAATATGAAAGCAAAGCTAACAAGGCCATACGATATTGGTCATGGTGTAACACTTATGAGTGGAACAGAAGTAGAAATAATTTCAGTAATGCCAATACCTGCCAGTACAGCATGTGTAGTTGAAATTGACGGATACGGAAAGAGGATAATTGATACAGGCTACCTGAATGTAGATGAGAGTTATCTTGTACCGGACTGGGAGCAACGTAGGTATGAAATAGCAAAAGAATGTGTCGCTGTACTCATGAGTGGTGAAATAACTTTAGAAGATGCAGCAAAAGTAAGCGTTGAACAAGCTGATGCATTGATTGCTGAATTGAAGAAAAAGAATAAAGTATGAAAGCAATATCCATCAAACAGCCGTGGGCGAGTCTAATCGCTCACGGTATTAAAGACATCGAGAACCGAACATGGAAGTGCCCTCAGAAGTATATTGGGCAGAGGGTACTTATCCATGCAAGCGGTAAACCGTTGAGATATGATAATTTCTATGATTCTATACTCACTAACGTCCAGTTATTGGCACTACCGGAAAACAAACAATGGGATGATTTTGATTTCTGCGTTGGTGCCATCATTGGAAGTATGGTGATAGCCGATTGTGTTCAGAACCATCCTTCAGTGTGGGCAGAGAAAGAGTGTTGGAACTGGGTTTTAACAGATGCGGTTCTTTTTGATAAACCTGTTCTGAATGTGAAGGGTAAATTGGGATTTTGGAATTATAATTTGGAGGATTAAACGATGAAAACATTTACGATAAACGTTCCGACAAAAAAAAGAGGAGATAAAAAGCAGTCTTATGCAGTTGTACGGCTGGATGACTCATCCAGGTAGAATGAAAAGGAATAAGTTACTTCTTAACAAATTGTATAAAGAAATATGTGATGAATTAAACTCTAATTACTGGAGAAATGATATCTCAACAGAAATGAAAGATAGGCTGACCTCTCCAACAAATGGTAAGATTGCAGATATAATTATTGACATAAAACGGAAATTGGTATGAATTTAAATGAATTAAGAGATAAGGCTTATCAGTGCGCAGTAGCCCACGGATGGCATGACGAGAACCTGAGTGACGAACATTTCCTTTGTCTGGTCATATCCGAACTTATGGAAGCGGTGGAGGCAGACCGGAAAGGAATGCACGCTAACCGGGCTAATTTTGAATATTACATGAAACAAAGGAAACGTGATGATGGGGAATTCATGTACGCTTTCAAGCAAGATATTAAAGACAGCGTGGAGGACGAACTTGCCGATGCTTGTATCCGTATGTTGGATTTGGCCGGATTGAGAGGATATGATTTAGATAGCTTCGACTACGAAGGAAGCGATACGGAAGATTACTCTGATATGACCTTCACGGAGTCCATGTTTAGAATCTGTGTCTATGTCACCGACAACTTCTACAGGGATGAACCATTTATCCTCCTGAATGAGATATTCGCTTTCTGCCGGGACAGAAATATCGACATTTTCTGGCATATCGAACAGAAGATGAAATACAATGAACTACGCCCATATAAGCATGGGGATAAAAGCTACTGACCATGAAACACATATTCTACGCCTTAATCATTCTGCAAGCCCTGTATGAGCTTGTGAAGCTATTTAGATGTAAATCCTTGTATCAGCATGTAAAAGTCTTTCGGAAGCTGGACAATACATCAAAAAGATGGTATTTGATGGCGCATCCGTGGCTTCATGTTGCATTATTCATGGATACCGTCGGGCTTTTGCTTTTGGGGATAGGATTGTTTTCAAGTCAATGGATATGTTTCCTCGTTGTCCTGGCCATGAGTTTTAGTCAGATCCAAAAGCTGGGAGCATGGGCGGTATTTCTGGACAGCGTGATCACGGTCATCATCTACACTTTCGCTATCCTGAACACATATCACTTAATATAATGAAAAAAGGGAGCCAGCCCACACGATTAGAAGCCAACTCCCACACACGATTATGATGCAAATATACTAATTTCATTCTAAAACTATCGTGCTATGACAAAAGAATTTTCGTCAATCGTGGAGTTGAAATCTATACGTGAACAGAAATCAAGATTATCGGAAAGAGAGCAGGAGCTTTCATTGCCAGTGCTGACTGATCTGTCGCTTATTCCGGAGATTTACGGCTGGTTCAAGGAGATCCTTTCTGGAATGGACTGCCCGCCCAATCCTGAGAGTGTTACCCAGCGGAAGAAGTTCCTTTTTATCGTACTGTTTCTATTTGCCCCCAGCGTGCTGGCCGGCGGACGGCTGCCGAACGGTATCCGGGCAGAAATTTCCGGTGTGTTCCCGGATGTCTCCCCATGTGTAATATCGAACAATATCGCCGATGTTTCCTTTATTTACCAGCAATATAAGGATTTCAGGCAGGATATAGAGTATCTTTACAATCAGATTTTAGAAAGGTTGAAAGTCAAAGAACTGATCAAGTAACAGAATGTTTTTAATGGGGATAAAGTCCCTTTGTTTGAATTTTTATGTCTAACAAATTTAAATTTTAAAGGCCGAGTCAGAAGAAGAACAAAATCAGGTTGGGAAATAGCTCGACAAGCCGACAGATTAGCTCAACAGCGTTATGGAAGTAACTTTGACAATCCTAATAATCTTGTAAATAGGATTGCAGGCAGGTATCTTGGAAACTTCAATAGAAATGGAACCAGCTGGAATACACAAGTTTCAAAACGTACTTACATGGGACTTAATGATGGGTAATTAGTAAAAGAACTAATCGAGTAAAAAAGCCGGAGCTTTATGCTTCCGGCTTTTTGTTTACATTCTAAAATTTTTACCGCGTCCAATTCTTTCAAGGTATGTATCTGAAGATTCTGTGGGTAAACAGATCGGAATGTTAAAACGAACTTTAGATATGGTGGAATTCTGTGCAGTAGATTCTGATGAAACTCCTGCATTTATAATTTTAGCAATTCCAATTCCTGACTTTTCACCTGAATTTTCAGTAACAGATAGAGCTATATCCATATCTATATGCTGAACTCGTGGAGCTGGAATATAATAACCTGATTTAGGAGGTAATGCATATTCATTATCAGAGCCTCTATAGCAATCAGGATTAATTAAGACATTCTGGTCTTTGTATTTCTTTTGCACTTCTAACACTCCATCTATAATTTGGCTAATAGTTTCAGTAATAAATTCTTTAAGTTCCATAATTATTTTCCTTTTTCTATTTTTATTTTATACAATAAACCCCGAACTACGAAGAACGGGGCTGAAATAGTTATTTATAGATGTAATTATATCTTAGCTCGGATTCGTTATCCTTGTAACTATATGAAACACATATTTTATTTATAGTGCCATCTTCATTATAAAAATAGTCATAATATGTCCAAGAATCTGAATATGATTCCTTTTTCGATTTTCTTTGAATACGACCTGAAGAGTCATACTGGTATTCATATTTTTGCTCTATTGATTCTTTTCCAGTATCCCCATTTATATAAGTTTCCTGAAGTAAATTATCATGTGAATCATATTCAAAAATGAAGCTACCAAACAGAGAGCCATCATCAATATTTGTTTTTTCTATATAGATATTTTTCCCTTCATACCTATATTCGCTTATATAGCCAAAATTGTTGCTAACCCAAATGTCTTTTTCTACTGTTTTTATCAATCTTTTTTGACTATCATATTCGTATGTCCATTCTTCATTCAGGTTTCCATCGTCATCATATACCAGCATGCGTGACACGGAGTCAATGTTGTTATATTCATATTTACGTTTTTTTTCAAACAAAGTAAACGTATATTCGTTCATTTCCACTACACGCTTTTTGTCGTCGTATTCATATTTGTAATTGCAATCGATCCTACCATCCAATAAAGCGTTATAGTAGTTGGTGGTTTTTTCTTGCAATGTTCCGTCTGGATTATAGATATACTGTTCGTAAAGTTCTCCATATTCATTTATCTCTCCAAATTTCTTTTCATGTTCGTTTATTACAATTTCAGACAGAACTTTATTTCCATTATTTCCTCCGGGTTCTCCATCACCATCGCTACTGCACCCCACAAAACACAAAGCCACCAGTATAGGCAAAATAAATAACATTTTCTTCATTTTACTTTGGTTTTATTGATTAAACATCCATTTCCAATAACTTTCTTAAATCCTCAAACGAGTGAACTTCATAAATAGTTCCTTTTACTTTTACAAAGCCGTTCACTTCGGAATCAGGTGTATTTCTTACAAATAGCTCCGAAATATCCACCTCTAAAGCATTTGCAATACGTTCTAAAGATTGTAATTGCGGATAATCACCTCTTAATGTCTTATTAAGACTAATATCAGATATACCCATCTTATCAGCCAAATCTTTTTGAGTAAGACCCTTAGACTGGCAAAGTTCTTTTATCCTTGTTCTAAAATCCATAATACTACATAGTTTTATTGCACAAATATAGGTGTTTATACTATATAATACAATAAAGAGTGAAAAATAAATCCAAGTAGTTTTATTATTAACATAAATTAAGTATGCAAATATTGCGCAATTAAACTATATAGTATTACTTTGTGTTATCAAATAAAACGAAGTAGTATAATTTTTAATACACACGATTATGAAGACATTAAAAGAACAAGTAGAAGAAATCAAGAACATGAAAGGTTCTAAGTCAGCAAAGAAAGCAGCTTTCGTCAAGTTGGGTTTGAGAAAGTACGAAGTTGAACTTCTTATGTCTGAACTGCCTAAGACTATCAGAGAAACGCACAAGTTTACTTTTGGCGTTGAGATTGAATGCCTGGTAGCTGCAAACCTTATGCGTGAATGTGCTACAAGAAATGAAATGCCTTTTCGCTATGAGGGCTACAACCACACAGACAACAACTACTACTACAAGTTTGTATCTGATTCTTCTATTAGAGGTGAAAATCCTATAGAATGTGTTTCACCGGTTCTTACTGGTAAGGCAGGTATGAAAAGTCTCGAGAACTGCTGTAAGGCTTTAAATGAGGCAGGTGCACAAGTGAATATATCTACTGGCTTACATGTTCATATAGGTGCTGCAAATCTGTCTGACGAAGCCTATATCAACGTATTCAAAAACTATCAGAAGTTAGAGAGAGTAATTGATACTTTCATGGCACGATCAAGACGAGCGAACAATAGCCAGTGGTGTAGAACACTGCAAGGCAAAAACTTTACGTGGTGTACGACAAAATCAGATATTTTTGACACCATGAACGGTGACAGATATTTCAAGGTCAACGCCTGTTCTTATGCTCGTCATCAAACAATAGAGTTCAGGCAGCATCAAGGGTCCACAGACTTCGAAAAAATTTCTAACTGGGTGAATTTCTGTGCTAAGTTGGTAGCTTGGTCTAAGAAGAACGTATTGAGTTCAGAGGTTACTTCAATCGACGAGATACCTTTCTTGACAGCGAAAGAAAAATCATTCTTCAAATCACGTGCTGAGGTTCTTGCATGAGCCTCACACGGTTAATATCAATCAGATATGTGTTGTATAATATATAAACCCAAAGGTGTCCAGATGCCAACGCTGGACACCTTAAATAAAGTTCAGAGAATTAATCATGACGGTTACGGTTTTGTCTCTTCTAAGCACAGATACAAGTCAATGAATTATCAAAAGTTTCTGACCCATCTTTCAGAGGTTGACATTGAAGAAGAATGTATCATTCACATGAGACTGGCGACACATGGTTCTAAGTGCAGAAAGAACTGTCACCCGTTTGTTGAGAATGGCGTTTATTTTGCCCATAACGGCGTTTTGCCTATTCAATCGGTAAATGATATGACAGACAGCGAAATCTTCTTCAGAGAGCAAGTTTATCCCCTTGTAATGAAATATGGGTATGACAGAATCCATGATGATGGCTGCCGCTGGCAGTTCTAAGTTCGCCATGATGTACAAAGGCAAAGTAAAGCTGTATGGTGATTATACGAAATTGAACGGTGTATATTATTCTAATTTAAGATGGCTATGAAAAGAAAATATTTTGACACTAAACAAGCCGCTGTCAAAACTAAGAATAAGCGTTCTAAAAATGGAGAACAAGGCTTGCATGTATTTAAAATGCCAAAAGGATCAAGAAAAAGTGGAAAATTTGTCGTATGCACTGAGATTGAATATTTGAATACATACTAATCGGTAGTCTTTGTGACTGCCTTAATTTAAGATGGTTATGAAAAGAGAAAAATTAAAGGTTAAAGCTTCAGATGTAAGAAGCATAAAAATGAGCGTAAATCCGCCTAAAGTGGTTGTGGATGCAGGTTATAGAGTGATTCATGACGGTGAAATAAAATGCTGGGTAGGTATAGGCTGGTTGACCGAAGGCAGAGCGTCAAAGAGTGACTACTATAAGATACCAGAAGTTGTAAACGGATAATACGGATATGAAAGAAAAAGAAATCTTAAAAGCAATAATCGAGTGGCTGGGTAATGATACCAGCTACTTGTCTACAAGAACAGACTATGCCAGAGGCTATAAAGACGGCATAGAGCGTGTCAAAGAGATAGTCGAGGGGGTTATCAGTGAACATGATCCTGATTTATTAGCAAACAATTAGCTAATTGTTTCGTATGTGTTGAATCGTTGTTTAGAATTGTCTTCATAATTAGGTATCTTTGTATAGATGCCATCGCGGGTTAGAGCAGTGGTCAGCTCGTCACTTTGACTTGGTGAAGGTCGGTGGTTCGAATCCATCACCCGCAACTAACATTTAAAATTTACACGATTATGGAAATACTTACGCTTATCATCAAACAGAAGTTCTTTGACGAAATCTTGTCAGGTAAGAAAACTCAAGAGTTCAGAGAGATTAGACCTACAACTCAGAAGAAATACTGCCAACTGGATGCCGATGGTTATTGTGTCGAAATAGACGGCATTTTACAGCCCCGACACTATGATGCTATTCAGTTCTTTGTAGGCTACAATAAAGACAGATCCAGTGCATTGGTTGAAGTCAAAGACGCAAAGATCGAATTGTTTGAAGATGAGAATCACAATTTAATTGAGTACACCTATCAGGGCGAAATATACTTGGCCGCACAGGTCGTTTATGACCTTGGCCGAGTGATAGAAAAGCATGTTTAACCCTTTAAAACTTGTTGTTGAGTCAGAACAAACAGAAGTACATTTTCAACGAGTAACTACCGTGGGGGCCGTACTGGATTGACAGACCCTAACACCGGTAGAACTTCACAGGGTGGGAGATATATTACCCGCCGGCAGCAGTATTATAACGTCCGCACAGGACTTGGTATGAGTGGCGGATAATGACACTGCAAGAGAGAACATACAGCTATATTGACCTCGTCAGACAAAAGACTGACGGGGTTTTGCTGTTTCTGTCCTTGGGTAAGGATTCTTTAGTATTACTGGATATGATCTATCCGAAGTTTGAAAGGATAGTCTGCGTGTTCATGTACTTTGTTAAAGGTTTAGAGCACATCGAAAGATGGGTTGGATGGGTAAAAGCTAAATATCCGAAGATAGAGTTTGTTCAGGTGCCCCACTGGAACCTTACTTACATTCTTCGTGGTGGGATGTATTGCGTGCCAAACCCGAAAGTAAAGCTTCTGAAACTGGCCGATGTGGTGAAGGCCATGCAACTCAAATACGGCCTTTACTACACGTTCTTGGGTATGAAGAAGGCCGACGGCATGAACCGTCGTCTTATGCTGAAAGGCTATGAAGTCAACGGGTACGAGAACAATGGTATGTGCTATCCTTTGGCAGATTGGACGCAGAAAGACATCCTGTCCTACATGAAGCAGAACGGGCTGCCGGAGCCTGTCAGGTATTCGCTGAAGGCCAGCTCTGGTGTTGGATTCAATCTGGATTGCATGTTATGGCTGGAGAAAAACTACCCGCAGGATTTACAGAAAATTTACAAGGTGTTCCCAATGGCTGAAAGAATTCTTTGGGAAAATAAACACAAGCAATAGGTGTGGAACTGAGCAAATACATAAAGAGTGAATCGGTGGAACTTAACCGTTCTGCCATTCACTTCGCAGATTATAACCCCAGGAAACTTTCTGAGGAAGCCCGAAAGACGTTAAAGCGGGGTATCAAGAAGTTCGGACTTGTCGGCGGAATCGTTGTCAACAAGCGGACCGGCTTTACCGTTGTGTCCGGCCACCAGCGCCTGACGGTTATGGATGAACTTCAGAAATTCCCAAACAACGATTATAGAATCCGTGTAGATGTCATTGACGTGGACGAAAAGCAGGAAAAGGAATTGAACATCCTGATGAATAACCCAAACGCACAAGGCTCATGGGATTATGACGCTTTGGCCCAGTTGGTCCCTGATATCGACTACAAGGACGCCGGCCTGACAGCTGCCGACCTTAACATGATTGGCTGTGATTTCCTTCTCCAGACAGAGGAAGAAAACTCCATCGCCGATGCCCTAGAGGATATGATGGCACCAGTTACCGAGCAGAAAGAAGCTGAGAAAGCCGCCAAGCAGATGGAACGGGCCGAAAAAGTGGCCCACATGAAGGAAGTCAAGCAGCAGGTGAAAGATGCAGCCCAGAAGCAGGCACAGGATATGGACGCTTATCTCATGCTTTCTTTCGATACGTTTGAGGCCAAAGCGGCCTTCTGTGAGAGATTTGGTTACGATCCCTACTCCAAGTTTATCAAGGGAGAGGTATTCGATGAACAGATAGAAAGAATTGAATGAGAATCTAAAATATAGGAGGAATGCAGAGTCAGAAGGAAAACATATAGCCAGCTGTATCAACAGTCAAGACGAATAATGTACAACGCTGGAAGGCAATACGGGCTTGGTACAGACAGACAAAGAAGTATAAGAGACAGAACGAGGTCTATAATGGAAAGATATGCAGCGAGAATAGACAGTTATTTCTCAAAGAGAGGAATTGATATCTATGGCAATAAGCCTGTTTCTCGCCGCATTTATATGGGTAACAATAACGGATGATTTGGTTATGAAAAGTGAATCTCAAAAAAGCAAACATACAGGACGAAAGCCGAAATTTGATTACAAGAGTGAGGAGTTTCTCTCTCAGGTGGAGATGTATGCCAAGAAGGGATTCACAGACAGAGAAATCGCTTTTGCTTTAGGGTTATGCCCCCAGACATTCTGCGAGAAGAAGAGTGAGCACTCTGAATTATGCGAAGTATTAGCGCGCGGGCGTGCGACCATCACGGCCGCTGTGCGTGCGAAGTTCCTTGCGATGGCTTTGGGCGGTATCAAGACCAAGAGTACTGTAGTCAGGAAGCTGAAAGACCAGGACGGGAATCTGACCGGCGAAGAAGAACTTCAGGTGAGCGAAAGCGAGCTGGCTCCGAACCTTCAGGCAATGTCAGTCTGGCTGTATCACCATGATGAAGAATGGAGGAAGGTTGAGCGCCGTCAGGACGAAGATGCAGATATTCCAAAGGATATTGATCACGGAGTTTCTATTGGTTCATGGATTAAAGACAAACTGAAATGATTGAACCCCAGACGATATATCATCCGTTATATACCGACAATGAGAAATTTATTATACTCATCACCGGCGGCCGTGGTTCGGGAAAGTCTTTCAACGCTTCAACCTTCATTGAGCGTCTGACGTTCGAGATGACTCCCACGGAGAAGATTGTCCATCAGATTCTTTATACCCGTTATACGATGGTATCGGCCGGCATGTCTATTATTCCGGAAATGATGGAAAAGATAGATTTGGACGGAACCACGAAGTATTTCAAGACCACCAAGACGGACATCGTAAACCGTATGACCGGCAGTCGTATCATGTTCAGAGGTATCAAGACTTCTTCCGGAAATCAGACTGCCAAGCTGAAATCCATTCAGGGTATCACGACATTTGTCTGCGATGAAGCGGAGGAATGGACCAGTGAGGAAGAGTTTGACAAGATTATGCTCTCCATCCGTAAGAAGGGAATCCAAAACCGCATTATCATTATTATGAATCCCTGTGATTCGAACCATTTCATCTACAAGAAATACATCGAAAATACCCACCGACTGGTGGAGATTGACGGTGCTCAGGTTCAAATCTCAACTCATCCCAATGTTCTTCACATCCATACGACGTACTTCGACAATATCGAGAACCTTTCTCCTGAGTTCCTGAGAGAAGTCAAGGAGATGAAAGAGAAGAATCCGGAAAAATACGCTCATGTGGTTATCGGACGATGGGCAGACGTGGCTGAGGGTGCCGTGTTCAAGAAATGGGGTATCGTAGATGAGTTCCCAATGTGGTGCAAGAAGGTGGCTATCGGGCTGGATTTCGGTTATACCAATGATCCTACAGCAGCTATCCGGTGCGGAATCATAGACAATGCACTATATCTGGATGAAATAGATTATAGAACTGGATTATTATCTGGGGATATTATAAAAACCTTGCGGCCTTGGAATCTGAGAGTGATTGCCGACAGTGCAGACCCGCGACTCATTCAGGAAATCCATAACGGAGGTATCAAGATTTATCCAGTAGAGAAAGGACAAGGTTCTGTCAATGCCGGTATAGACAAGATGCAGGGTATGGAAATTTTCATTACTAAACATTCTTATAACCTTCAACGGGAGTACAGAAATTATGTATGGGCCAAGGATAAGGATGGAAACTATATCAACGAGCCAGAAGATCACGATAACCACGGTATTGATGCTGCTCGTTACTATGTGCTGGGAGAACTTCTCGGCAGGATTATGAAACCGAAAGACATTTCAGGAGTATTTGGACATTAAACTTTGAAATATGACTTTAGAAGAAATTTTAGCTATGCCGGAAGTAGAGAGAAAAATCTACTATCTGAAGAAAGGACGAAAGACCGAGCAACCAAACGCTCACGCCCTTTACAACGACTGGAATCCGAACAAGCACGAGATAGTGATAGATGAAGAGAAATACCCGAAAATAAAAATCACTACACAGCCTGAGAAACGGATTACAGACCCGACAACCGGGAAAGAATATATCGAGCCGGCGGTGAAGAAAGAAGTTGATCCGAACCGGATTGCGCTTCCTATAGAGCAGGACATTGTGAATATTCAGACAGCCTTCACCGTAGGAACGGAACCGGTTCTTGACTGCCAGCCGGACCAGTCGGAAGAAAGTCTTCTTTCTGCCTTGAAGCAGGTATTCAAGAAGAATAAACTGAAATACCAGAACAAGAAGGTCGTGCGTGCATGGTTGGCCGAGCAGGAAGTGGCCGAGTACTGGTATGTAGTGAAAGATGATGGTTTCTGGGCCAAGCTCAAGCGCAAGATTTCAGGAATCTTCGGCAAGTCAAAGCCGGAGTATCGCCTGAAGAGTGCCATCTGGTCACCATTTCGAGGTGACAAGCTCTACCCTTTCTTCAACGATCAGGGGGATTTGGTAGCTCTTTCCCGAGAATACAAAAAGAAAGACTTGAATGATGTAGAAATCACCTGTTTTATGACCATCACCAAGGATATGGTTTATCAATGGGAACTTACAAGCAACTGGGTCGACAAGGGTTCTTTCGCACATGGGTTCAAGAAAATGCCGGTGATCTACATGTATCGTCCGGAAGCATACTGTGAAAAGATAAAGAGTCTCCGCGTAAGACTGGAAAAACTCCTATCAAGTTATGCGGACTGCATCGACTATCATTTTTTCCCGATTCTCATGCTGTTCGGCGATGTGCAGAACTTCTCTGGTGAGTTCAAGAATCGTGTAGTCGAGCTGACCGGGGAGGGAGCAAATGCCCAGTACCTTACCTGGTCACAGGTGCCTGACACCATCAAGTTCGAGGTAGAAACCTTGTTAAGTCAGATTTACGGACTGACCAATACTCCCAGAATATCATTTGACTCCCTGAAGGGTACAGGTAATGCTGTATCCGGTGTGACTTTTGACTATGTGTTCATGTCTACCCACCTGAATGTGGAGAATCTGAATGAAACAGTAGGGGAGTTCATGCAACGGCGTGTGAACTTTCTTGTTTCTGCTTTGGGTTCCGTGAATTCCACCCTTGAAGAAGCCTCCGAAACCATTGACGTGGATGTACAGATGCAGCCGTATAAGCTGGAGGACATCAAAGACAAGATAGACACAGCTATCAAGGCCAAGGACGGTGAAATCTGGTCACAGCAGCGGGCCATTACCTTTGTGGGGAACGTAGATGCTGTTATGGACG
>ERZ827520.2668-NODE-2668-length-15928-cov-9.652807_pt1 | contig 15928 bp, 32 predicted proteins | sample MGYA00519581_ERZ827520 | MGnify/ENA primary metagenome ERZ827520 (study PRJEB31778, sample SAMEA3449339) | human gut metagenome | biome: human gut; feature: human-associated habitat; material: faeces | place: United Kingdom | collected 2010/2012 ...
TACCCCACATCATAGCGGAATAGATGGCTTTTGCATACAAAAAGAGTTCCTCACGACTGGTAAGGAACTCAACTCGAAAGGCTGCGCATTTCGCATCAGTCCAGACATTTTCATTTCTACTCATTGGCTATTTGTTAATTTTGTAAATCTATTACGTTAATGGTTAACATACATATCCGCTTGCTAAACCATGTTATAAGATGGCTGAACAAAGGCTCATAATTTGCACAACTCCCACAAATCCGTACCTTTGCAATGTGTTTTTCATAGTATTAGATTAAGGTTAACAAAAAGATTGGCTGTCCGGGAGGATAGCCTTTTTTGCAACCATTGGCAATATCTTTTCTTTATTAATCACCTGGTCGTTCATGCCCTTTCTTCAATTGTTTCAAGACTATTTCCATACCGTTATCCAACCCTTTCTTATAGCCGGACATATGTTCACCTATGTTGTAAACCAAACATCCTACAACAATAAGGACAATTCCTAAAGCTCTATGCCAATAAGGGAGTGATATGCTGAACGGCGAAAATGTCAACCGGAAATGCCCGATGAATAATACTGCGATGATGAATATCGCAATAAAGAAAATAAGGTCTGTTTTCATGTCTATTCCTTATATTAAATTGGGGTTATCGTAAATATTACTGACGATTGTCATAGTCCTCCATTCGCCTAAAGGTTTCATGCCGACTTCTTTTTCAAAATCGAATTGTAATGCGAATGTCGCGAGTTCTTTGTTCCACAATACAAGAGCTGTCCATTGCCTATATACAAGTATGTCACCTTCGTATATTTCTTTCCCGTTCTTATCACACAAGCCGGTGAACTGCCCGACAGTTTCAGCCCATACGTCGTAGCAGCAGCTGGCTTCTGAGGAATATATCCTCGCCTTGTCCGTAAAGATAAGCCCGTTTTCGTCCCTTCCGGCAGTATAGAAAAAAGAGAGAAATCCATATACCCATTTCCCCGTATCAGTACTTTTACCTCTGAATTTTATTTCACGTTTCATAATCAATACTTTTTCCCATGTTTATTTTCTCTCAATTCATTGTATCTCATCTTCTGATTGATATGCCATATAAGGTCTATGTCCAAATGTTTAGCAAGCCCGAAAATAGCCAATAGCATGCTATTTAATTGATTTTCTAATAGACTGTCATATTCATACTCACATCTGATGGGAATTGTGGATATAGCGTATACACTTTCTGTAAAGGTCTCATCATTGCAACTTTCCTCTGCCTCGTACAACATTTCTTCCGTAAAGTCCTCAATATCTATCTTACGCAATCCGCACAAATCAAGCAGGCGGATTACAGCATCGGCAAGCTCGTCTTCCACACAGTCTTTGATATATGCTTCAAAGTTTTCCGCAAAATACTTATTTTGATAATGAAAAGTCCGTTCGTCAAATATTGTAACATTAAATTATAGACATCCTCATTCTTTTTAGAACTGTTAGAATGAGGCTCTGTCTCAAAACAGTAAAACAGTCCAGTGTTGTAGCGACAAACCTGTACATGTTCGTTCCTATTACAGATTCCGGTTTGGCAAATGTGAACACGTGAGAGAACATTGTAGAAGACTACCTTGTAGTCATCGTTAAAAGAATCATCTTTCCGAGGATACGTGACAGGTATCCTCGTTTCAATCTCCTTTCTCTTTAATTCATTATTGCTAGCATCTCATCGAAAAACTAAATAGGTCTCCAATGAGTAACATATCCAGTCTTGATGTAGGGGTATATCCATTTATCCACTTCTCGCATTGCCATTTCTTCAATACTACCATCAGCATATTTCACTTGACACATGCCTTTTGCTCGTTTGTTAGGTATTGCATCTTCTACGCTTATCCACGGGGATTGCTTTGCCTGCCATTCGGCACCTTTTCTGAACATATTCAACATTGCTTGTCTCTGATAGGCTAATTCACCTTCAACTATTATTGCATAACTTGACGTAAGTTCTTGTTTTGCTGCTTCTTCTACTGTCTGTTTCATAATATTTCATTTAAAAAAACATCAGGGTCTTTATTCCCTATTTGGATTATCTTTTCTCTTAGGTCAAAGCTTTGTTTTTTAGTCCTTTGCTTTGCTGTTTCGTTTAGTATTGAAAGTGTTTGTTTGACACCACCGTTTTTCTTGATTAGCAGTGCAACACCAGCATCATACAAAGCTTTCTTAACACGCTTTCTATCCATTCCCATTTTCATACCTTTAACTGTTTCACCTCCTTCTCCGCTGCCTTAGCTCCTTTCTTGAATCCTTCCACAAAAGAATCAAAGCAAGCTCTGTTCATTTCCAAATTGCACCCTTTCCGATGCAGAGGGCAGGCACCGCATCTTCGGCTCAACCCTGCCGATTTGCGGGCTATTTCGGTTACGTTTCGCATACTATTTTGATTTTTTATTTCTGATTTGAATGAAGCCTCTCCTTGCCGTTTCTTGCAATAGCGGGAGGTCTTCATCCTTGATTTCACAGGTGGTTTCTCCGTTTACGGTGGTATATTGGGGGATGCCAAACCGCTCGCGGATTCTTCGCTTAATTTCGGGAGCATCTTTCGGATCAAGATGCCTTGTGTTCCAATAGATTGTTACTTTCATTTTCTAATTCCTCCTTTGAGTGACAACGGTTTAATGCCTTTTCTTCTCATGCACTCCACATACCAAGTATATGGGTTATAACCCTTTGGAATGCTGTATCCTTCGGGCAGCTCACGTCTTTTCATGCTCTCTTTTTGTTGCTGTTCACGCTCGGCTATGTCTATCTCAACACGCCTTTGCGGAAGAAACTCGTTGAAGAAAGCGTTGCCGATGCGCTTGGTGTCGAATGTGGTATAGCTGTTGTCGTACCTGCCAGCCTTATACCGGCCGAAGAACAGCATCAGCTCTGACAGCTTGTATCGCTTCGCTTCCTGGGCGAAGTTGGAGGCGAATATGCTTATGGCATCCACCTGCTCCTTGTCCTTGCTTGATGATGCACCGAAGAGCGCAAGAACCTGCGTGTAAACCCAATCAGCAGAAGCCCCAACGCCATACATCGCATTGTAATCCGCAAGCGTTGGGCAATCGGCCATGTATGCACGTGATGGATTTGCAAGGGCGTATTCCCACTTTTGAGGGCTAAAGCCTAACTCCACATCACCACGGGTCGGGAATTTCGTTAGAAACATCCTGTTCGCGTTGGTTAATACGCTCGGCATATTGCTGCATGGCGTATTCGTTGGCTTCTTGTTTGCTTGGATAAGTGTTCCGACTGTTTCCATAAGTTTTTTCTTTGTTAGCCCATGTGGCAAGCCTTTTGGCGACTTCCCATGTGGGCTGCTGTTCGAATCTCATTTTAGTTTCCGACTTGTTTAATTCTGACCAATAGTCGAAGAAGGCCCGTATCATTTCCTTGGGGTATTTGCCGACAAAAGGAATTAAAGACTGATAAAATGAATCCTTTCGAGCGAGCGTAGCGGCTTTAGCCGCGTCTTTGTCTTTGGGTTTCTTTTTCTCTACGATAGTAGAGTTTTCTTTAGTCTTCTTTCTCTTTACTTTTACTTTACTTTGTGTACTTCTGTCGTCAATAACCTCGTTTTTGTATGCAATAACCTCGTTTTTGTGTTCAGAAACCAAGTAATCGACTACATATTCAATTTCTTCACGCCTCGCTACTGCACTTTTGAATCGGTTTTGAATACCATTTGAAGTGAGGATTTTATATTTATCAAACAGCTCCTTATCGAAGAATCCTACTTGTATTGCTTTCTTTACCACTTCTTCTACTGCGCCCTCGGTGGTACCAACAGTATCAGCCACCACAAAAGGCAAATTCTCATCCCACGTGATATAATACCCTTTATCTCTATAGATATTACACAGCAGGCAGATTAGTATAGAAGTCGAAGCCGGACCACAAGCCCTCGATATTCTCCGTATCTTTACATCTGAAAAAAAATCCGTATCAAAAGAAAAGTATTCAAGACCTTGTTTAGTCGGTCTTGCCATGATTTATCCTCCAAAGATGAAATTCCTCCATAGTCATATTGCTTTTCTGTATGTTGCACTTCTCGCATAATACTTGAAGATTGTCCATTTGCGTAAAACCACCTCTCGATACAGGAAATATATGGTCTACACATAACTTCTCTGTGCTTCCACAAACAGCACATCTCTTTCCATCTCTATCGAAGACCTTTCTCTTAATACTGTCATTAAGCATCATGGCTTCTTCTCGAATGGCTTCACTCATTCTTGAGCTTATGCCATGCCTTTCACGAAACAAATACATACCCCTGCCACTCAAAGGCATACGTTTTACCAACGAGCCATCAAGCGCGTAAATGGTCTTGTGCCTGCTTGCGAAAGATTTCATTCTTTTATATGATGGGGAAGGACTATCCATCACATCACCATCATCAGAGTAGAATGACCTAACTACCTTACCGTTCACGATAAGGTTCAATAATGACAACTCTTTAGTTGTCAGTTTACTTAGTCCTCTTTTCATAAATTCTTTCCTTTTAAAATCTTACGTTGGTCAGTTGCCTGCCGTTAGAAAATACAGCCCATTTACCGTTGCCACCGTCCATGAGCTTCAAGTCTGCCACCTCTCCGAATCGCTTGATATTCCCGCAAAGGTCAACAATCCATGCCTCTTTTTTGCTCGGATGAATACGGATGGCTCTGCCAACTATTTGATACCACATGGCAAGAGACATCGTAGGACGTGCCATTACAACAGTATCTAACGCAGGGAAATCAAAGCCCGTGGTGAGTACCCCAACATTGGCAACAACCGGGATTTCCCCTGCCTTGAACGCTTCGAGTATTCTTTCACGCTCACCTTTCGGGGTATCTCCCGAAACGATGGCGCAGCCGGGGATTGAATAGGTAAGCCTTTCGGCTTCCTTCAAGAAGCGGGTAAAGACCAGTATTCCTTTCCGCTTGCCTCCTGCCTTTGGATTCATCAGCCTTTGGACGATATGGACGAGATAGCTGTAGAAGTCTATGCGTTCATATTCCTTTTGGACTGACTTGTCCGTGTAGTCGGCACCGGTAGTATTCACTTTCAAATTGAGTTCGTTCCATCCTGAAGGGTTCATCGGGTAATAGTTCAGCTTCGCCAAATAGCCCATATCCAAGAGTGTCGATACCTGTACGTGGTAAATGACCTCTGAAAAGACATGAGGCTTCGTCCGTGTGATGAACTTCAGCATAGAGCCGAAGTCGCGGCTGGAGCTTAGACGGTAAGGGGTTGCCGTCAGTCCCAAGACCTTGCACTTCACCGCATCGAAGAAATCCTTATACATTCCCTCTTTGGGATTTACCAAGTGGCACTCGTCCACGATGATGTTCCTAAAGTGGGTGAACAGTTCGGGATGGTTCTTCACACTGCCGATGGTGGCGAATGTGATACGGCTTATCTCCTTTGAGTTGAAGGAAGCCGAATAGATTGAGCAGTCAAGAATACCGTACGAACAGAGCTTCTTGAAATTCTGCTCCAATATCTCTTTGCTTGGCTGGAACACCAAAGTGTGCCCCTCAAGCCTTGCGGCTATATCCGCAATGATAAGGCTCTTTCCGCTTCCCGTGGGCAAGACCATGATAGCGTTTGTTTTCTTCGCCTTGTTGTTGAAGAAAGAAACGGCTGCATCAGAGGATTTTTGTTGGTAATCACGTAGTTTGTACATACTTCTCGCTGGTTAAAATGCTCAATGGGGAATCTTCGCTTAATTTACTTAGAAAAGCATTGACTATATAGGCTTGCTCCTTATTCATGCCAACTGGAGAAAAAGAGCCATCTTTATTTTTTATCATCATTACGAATGTTCCTACTTCCAAATCGTTCATTGTTAATGATTTTTAATTAAACATCCTTTTGTTACTAACCTAATCCAGCCACGAAATCCGAGCCACTTCATATGTAGGTTCCAACTCTGTCCGTTGTGATAGTGGTATTTCTCATACCATATAGCAGGAGTGATGTAATAAGGCAAGCAACTCATATCACCAACCCACTTGGCAAATATTTTCAGTCTATGTTTTTGGTAGTATCTCATAATCCTTTCTCCTTTTTAAGTTTCTTATTCAGTGCCTTGTAATATTTGAAAAGAGTGCGATATTTCACGCACTCTTCTTTGAAGTTATTTATAGTAATCTTTTGCATATACCCATTTATACCCTTTGAAAGACTCTTGCTTACCATGTAAGCATTTTCTTATACAACTATCACTATATCCGATTTCCCTACGAATTTCACCGGAGCTACCCCATTCCTTAATAAAATCTCCACTTAAAGAAAGCTGAACAACTGGTTGAGCCTTATAATGAAACTTACCTTTTAATCCGTTCCCCTTTTTATGTCCAAGCACTTCAAAAGAATGCACCATGTTTTCAGAGCGAGTACACCACTCTAAATTTGTATATACATTATTACGTTTATTTCCATCTATATGGTTTACATCTGCACCATCAAAATAACCATTACAAAAGGCTAAGGCGACAAGTCTATGCACTGTATGATATTTGCGCTCTCTTCCTTTATGAAGATTTACCAACAGATAGCCGTTTGAAGAATGACGAGGAACACGTATTCTCTCTGAAACTCTTCTTTTATGCTTGCCAACAGATATGTGTTCAATAGTTTTAATTCTTCCCATATTAGAAACCTGATATATACCCTCATATCCGGATATATCTTTCCAAACCTCAATCATAAGCCTTTCTCTTTTTTAAATTTATCTATCAAAGCAGAATAGTATTTGATTAATTCCTTATACTCAAAATCCGTATAACGCTTAGATGTATTCTTTGCTCTATATTCAACTAAATCAACTCTTTGCTCTCCGATTTGGGATATAAGTCCACGTCTATACATTTGCGCATTACCTTGATTGAATATGTTGCAAGCCACACATTGCGGTCGGCAGTTATCTTCATCAAAACGTGTTGACATATACCGTCTTGACATATAATGCCCATTCTGTATTTCCTTCCAATGCTTGAAAGAACCGCAACTTATACACTGGCACATTCCATTCGGCATTGCATATTTAAGCCGGATATACTTTGAGAAAACTTCATCCAGTTTCTTTTTGTAATCCGGCTTCTTCTTCACTGTCACCCCTGCTTTATCAAACAGGGGCAAAGGCTTTTCTTTTTTCTTAGCCTTTCGTTTTATGTAATATGGCATAGTTTATAATTTTAGTTTGTGGTGGCAGCAGGAGTCGAACCTGCATCGAGGGAAACCATATAGGGTGTGACAGCCGTTCTCACATTACTCCACATACCACCTGACCATTATTACACTTCGATGATTACGATGTCGGGGGCAATCTGCTTGATAGCATCAAGCACCTTGTCAATCTCCGTATCTTTGTAGTCCTGCGCAATCTCGTTGACTTCTGCGCAGATGAGCGTACAGGTCAAATCATCGGAGTTGAAGTAGGTTTCAAGTTCAAGCTCCTGCTTTGCCGTTCCCTTGAAGATGGGTACATTCACCTTGAATGTAGGCGGCAGGTTGGTGTCAACGGCTTGCTGGATAATGGCTTTCTTATCGCCTTTATTGGGGTTGAACTCCGCTTCAACTTGCTTGTCAACCTTTGCCTTGAACTTGCGAAGCTGCACCACCAAGTCAGCGGCTTCACTTCTGTTGGCGAAGAAAGCCTTGTTCATCTTGATAAACTCAGCCATTTCAAAGGCTGTTCGGTACTTGCCCGAATTGATACCTAATTTTACGAAGTCGGGATGCAGTTCCATCTTTCCCGATATGGTATCGGCGAAATGGTTCTTATCATCCACCGTCAGCGTGATGGACATCTTATCACGGTCAACGATGATGTTGCACTTCTTCTGTTCAATCTCCGAAACCCTCTTTTCGAGGAAACGTAAAGGGGTGTCGAGAATACCGTTAATGTCCAGCTTTTCGGGGTTGAACAATTCAAGAGCTTTACCTTCAAGAACGGTAATCTCTTTTTCGTTTGTTGTCACATTCAAATCTTTCATTCTGCTTTTCTGTTAAGTTCAAAAAGTGTTTTCTGCATTTCTTGTTTTTGGATTGGACGGGAGTAAACAAGTTCTCCCAGCTTGTTGTAGAAGCCCACTTCCTTGTTGTCGTGGTCTATGATTTTGTAGCAATTCTCGTTCACAAACTCAGACTTGTTTTTGAGGTCGGCAAGCAGCTTCTTCTTATCCTCTTCAAGTGGTTTCAACCGTTCCTTGAACTCGGACATTGCTTCTTTCTTTTCCTCCTCAATGTCGTTGATTTCGATAGCCAAAGAGGAAAGGTCATCTTTCTTCTTCAACAGCTCATCGGTGGTGAACCGCCTTGAATAGCCGATATTCTCTACCGCATCACAATTCGCATCGAGATATTCTTCTCTTGCGCCACCTTCGGGGTATTCGATACCTAAAAATTTATCCATTATTTTTTAATTTAGAAATTAGTTCATCTTTCATTCTCAGAATCTTAGCAAGCCCTCTCATTCGGGATTGTGCAGCAAGGAACATCTGTTTATACTTGGCTGCATCCGTCAAGGCACGCTCATATTTGGCGGTCTTTTCGTCAGCAAACCGCCCGATGCTGTCACGTTTGTAAACCCTTGCAGGTTTTACCTCATTCCCGAATAAGTCTGTCATGGCTAAAAGTTTGATAAGTTCCTTGTAAAATCGTACTCCGAAATATCTTTTAAAAACACGGTAAATAGCACCCTTTTTACAGCTTCGTATAATTCTCTAAATTCAAATTCATCCATTTTATCAAAAGCGATTGACTTGGGTATATCTGTCCATGATTTCAAACCGATATTATATACTGTATCGCAATGTCCGGCAGCTATTTCTACAGTTTTTCTAAAACATTCAACACTATGCTTAAAGTGTTCTACCGTCCTTTCGTTTTGGTAAGCCCATGCGCAATTTATTAAGGCGAAATATTTCCGATGAAATTCAAGGTTACGTGCAAGAGTTATCTTTGCCTTGTATTTTTGACCGATTTTAAGTTTCTTCTTTTCTTCGTAATCTTCATCATAACAAGGTTTCAAACCCTCAACCGTATTTAAAAGATAAATATCCATACATCAGAACGGTAAATCATCCTCCGGTGATACGCTCGGTGCTACCGCTATCTGTTCGGGAGTTGGCGTACTTGGTTGTGGATTATACGTTTGTAAATCTCCTAAGAAATAATTTACACCTTCCTTTCGTTCCTCTTTTTTAGGGGAACATGAAACAAAGTGCGTATAAGTATTATTCCCGAATGTGGCAGGTTCTTTACGTTCACCTACCCATATATTCAAGAATATGCGCTCCTTACCATCTTTACATAAAACCTTTTTCATCTGCTCTCTCGGTATTTCGGATAGGCAGATGCTTCCATATAAACTACTCATTATTTTCTCCTCCAAATATTTTCTTATCGGTGATAAGTTCTCTGTTTTCTTCCAAGAACCGTATAAATTCCTCACAGTGCTCCGTAAGAATAGGAATATCACGCTCAGGATTGAAAACGTATGTTTCTGTATAGGTATCTACCACATAACCGCCTTTATTAAACTCTACGATGTTGTACTCAAATGTCCGCACGTCTGAGCCGTTCTGCATCAGAGCGAATGGATAAACAAGGTGTTGGTGATGATCTTTGAACTTACCGACGGTATAGCTTCCAGTTGTCTTGATGTCGTGGACGCTGGTAGGCATCAGCTCGTCAATCAAACCGTAAACCAACACATTGCCGTATGCGGTGGGCAGGATGGCTTCTACCCGCTGCTGGGTAAGTGCGCCCTTGTAATAGTTGGCAAACTCACAGCAGAGGGATATGGGGAAGGTGAACTCACGATTGTTATAGGTGGTTTTCAAAGAAATAACTTGCGCTTCACCATTTACAATGCCATATATTTTTTCAACTTCCACCGTATCAGATTTACGATGCTCAATCATACAATCAATGATTTCATTGAAAGCCGTGCCACGGTCTGCCGCTTCGCTATCAAACGGCTTGCGGTTGATGCGGTCTACCAGTTCCTGGAACTGCAATTCGTGAAACTCTTCGGGAGTATGGGGAGGGTTCTCACTCCATCCCCAATACTTTTCCCAAATCACGTCACTATTCAGATAACCCCAAAAGGCATCGAGCAGCGTTGCGTATATCTTATAGTTAGGCTGCTGGCTCATACTTTTTCTCTGAGTTAAGTTTCAGATTCAGCGACTTCGCCTTGTTTGCGACCAGCTTTGCAGCCATCAGTTTAGAGGAACCGATATGCTCGAAATTGTCAATCTGAGCAACGAAGTTATTTGCTGATTCAGCATCGGTGATGAGTTCGACCTGCTCCTTGATTTCCTCTATCACCTTGTCGTACTTCTCTTGCGCCTCTTTCTTGGCGGCAAGCATACCCAAATACGAATTGATGATGTTGGTGGTAATGAAGTCGTTCTTGGTAGTCGGGTTGCCGTTGTGGTCGAGGATGGCAGGGACGTTCATTTCAGAAGGCAAGTTACAAGTGTTCTTGCCGTCATTTCTCGAAGTCGGGTCGAAGGTGATAGTGCGTCTTTGTACACCTCGCTCGCTCTTCATTTCCAAGTAGCCTAACAAATCCAGCTCGGTAACGATGGAGTTGTAAGACTTCTCTCTGAGGGCAGGGATGAATACCGTATCGTCCCCCTCTTTTCTCGTGTCACGATGGGCAACGAAGATGATGTGCTTGTTAAGGCTTGAAAGCGTTCTTGTCATCCAAGAAAACTCGGCATTGATACCGCTCCAATCACGGATGGACGGCTGGCGGGTTCCACACTTGTGGGTGATGATGAAGTCCATCATCTTGCCGATGGTATCTACTACAATGGTTTGATAAGCGGATAAGTCTTCTTGAAGAACTTGCTGAACATCGCTCCATGAAGTGACCTGTACGGTATCTATGTTTTCCAAATGCGCCATATTCATACGCTTAACGCCATTATCGAAATCCAATAACAAAGGTTTCGGCGCACTCAATGCCACAGTTGACTTTCCCATGCCAGCTTGGCCGTAAATCATCATCTTTACAGTGGTAGGGATTACTAATTCATTTGATTTTTTGATAAGACTCATAACAGTAAAATTTAAAAGGTTAATTATTCTCTTTCTGTAGAATAGCATCTACATCACTTTTTCGGTACAATCTCTTACCTCCTATTTCCAACCTGCACAAATATCCAATTTTATGCCATCTCCATAAGGTTGACTTGTCGGTATGTAGAATCTGACTTGCCTCTTTAATGGTCAAGTAGTCCTCTTCCGGTTTGACGAAAGAGTCCCTGATACTTCTCACTGTCTTTTTTACAAGATGTTCTGCGAACTCTTTCAAATCAGTGGACTTTATAGTCAAAGTGACATTGGCACCACTATTTAAAATATCCTCCATGTTCATTCTCTTACCCTTTCTATATGTTCAATTCTAAATCTTCGTAACCTCCTCATATCACCTTGTTCGCGGTAAAGCGACAAAGAAAATATACACAGTAAGCAACATGCGACGGACACACGGACTATAGGCGAAAAATCCATTGTGAGTTTCACACCGGCTATCCGTTCATAAAGCATTGTTGCAAGTTCTCTCCCATTCCGTACATGCAATATTTCAAAAGCCTTTTGTAACTGGTTATTAATCGTGCTAACCGCCCGGCATTTGAAATTGGCGATTTCCTTTTTCTCATACCCTTGAGCATACATCCGTGCTGTAATCTCGCATTCAGGGGTGAGTTCTGTGAATACCCGTTCCATAATCGTGTGAGTTAGATGGCTATGACTCCCTTTTTACAACGACAATACCTTTTTTTGGATAAGACTTTGAGGCCCATTTTTTACCCTCAAGAAGATGCTTGGCATTTAGAAGTGACACGTTGTTGCGGATTGTCTCAAGTGAAGATATAGGCAGCTCTATCGTGGCTCCTCTCTTCATGTTTCTCATTTTCTCTTTACTTTCTACCTTTTCCATAAATGTTTATATTAGAATGATTGGTGGGCGTTGACGGACTTGAACCGCCAATCTCCTCAAACGAGGTGTGTTAGCCATTACACCGAACGCCCCAATAAGAAAGGTGTACTATTTTCACAAACAGCACACCCAGTACAAACACAAAATAAAACACGACAAAACAGTTTATACTAACACTTTTCATGTAACTCCATACCGGTTATCACTGCGAGCATAACAGACAAAATAAACATTGTGGATGTCAATACAATCCCCGTCATGTACAAAGGGCCATCCTTTATTATGGAATTGCATAATATCATTGTCATACACAGCAGTACAAGCAACGAAAAAGAGAACATAACTATCTTCATAACATCGTCATTGCAACCAGTTCATCACTATAGAATTCTACAAAATCATGCTTCCCGAACTCTACCGTTATTCTATCTCCATTGATGGCGCAAATCGCCCCAATCTTGCTTTCCCATCCGGGATGCTTACACTTAACCGGCATACCTATATATGGTATACGTGATTTATACATACTTTTTCCCATAATCGTGTAATTTTAAATTTTACCGCCCGTACAAGGATGAGGTAAAACGGTGCGCACTTCGCTTTGCCCGTGGCTTTTAGTACGGTAGTAGCACTGACCTTTGCTGCGGTTGTGTGCCCTACCCGATTCTCGCTATCGGTTGCCAGTCTTTAGCTGCCAATAGGACTATATTGTCGATGTGCGTGTCGGTCGCCTAATCCGTCATTACTTACACCTCAAAGACTATGGTTACACATCTATTAATTGTTAAACATTGCACAGCTCGCAAGCCCCAACTTGCTTATGTGCGTTCGTTATCTTTGGTTGGCAAAAACGGCTTATGAATTACACCGTAATTGCTTTCACAGACTTGTCAAAGAACCAATCAATAGTGCCCTACCCGATTCTCGCTATCAGTTGCCGTTCAATCCGTCAATAGGGCTGTCGTGCGTGATATAATCGTGTGATTAATCATCATAAAAGAACTTCTCGCCCGGCTTTCTGAAAAGCCTATAAGCTGCATACAGGCTACCTAATACTATCAATGCTTCTATCATACCGCTATTCTATCAAGTTGAAACTCTATGTAATCAATCTCTTCTTGAATAACCTCTAAGGCTTCTTCTTTGGTATCGGTATTGCAGAAAGCACAAGCCTCTGTGTCAGACATCTTATCAACTCTATCAAGGTCTATGCAAGCCTTATCCAAAGCCTTTTCAAGCCCGTAGGCTTCTACACTGTCACATACTCTAAACTGTCTCATATCAAGCGATTTTTAAAAGGTTAGCTTTCTTGTAGCATCTGAACTCTTGGCGTTCGGTATCATAGTAAGTTTGAACGGTGTCGTTCTTCTTTCTGTTGTCAGTACCAGCAATGGCAGGCATCAACTTTTCATTTAGTGTACCGTAGGCTTCTCTCACAGAACCATCCACCTTTTGAAAATAGAATTTCACAATCTTGCTTTTCATCTGCAATTTCAATTTCATGTTAGCCCAAGCGACCTTCATTGCTTCGCTCATGGTGTAGCCATTACGCTTAACGAACTGCCATGCAAGGCTCATAACTTCATGTAAAAAACTCTTCGTGCTCATAATCGTGTGATTTAATATGTTTATACTATTTGCATCGTCAATCATTTAGTTTATCTTTGCTACGTGATTGATTGATGATGCAAATATATGAACTTTATTCATATAATCAACACTGCATATGAACTATTTTCATATGCAAATAGTTAATTTATGTTTCATGGCTGTAAATCAAGAATTTAAAAACCTAATCAATAGGATTAAATATGAATATTCACTCAATCAATCCCAAATTGCTGATAGATTAGGGGTTAAAAAGACATACTTATCTGATATGATAAATGGTCGCGTACCGTATAATGAAACAATGAATAAAAAAATCAATGATGTTTTTCCTTTGCCGCCAATGAACAAAGTTCATATACAAAAAGAAGACACATTGGAAATCTCGACCTCCGACATTAAAGAAGGTGACTATTCTGGAACATTGGTTTATGATATGGATGCAACTTGCGGAACTGATGGCAGAGATATTTATTTCACGCAGGAAGATATTATAGGTTCAGTCAACTTGCCAGGCATTAACAAGGAATCTAAAATAATACGTGCCAATGGTGACTCTATGGAACCCAAAGTGTACGATGGCAACATGGTTGTTATTCGCGAGATTCATAATTGGGATGATATATTTTATGGTCAAATGTACCTCATACTATTAGATGAATACAGGATGATTAAATACATAAGGCGATACGAGCAGGATGAAACAAACTATATTATCCTTCGCAGTGAAAACCCGCTATATGATGATATAAAACTCCATAAAAATAAAATAAGAAAGTTGTTTGTGGTAGAGAATGTACTGTCTGTTAAAACCCAACTATAAAACATGAGATTCAACCAATACACTTGGAGCTTATATAAAAATTCCCCAAAAGGAGAAGCCACTATATCCAGCTTTTCTGATAGAAAAGAATGGATTGAAGAAGAGCAGATATTAGAGAAATACAATCCAAGATTGAAAGACAGTTTTAATAAAGATACCATCTGTAATATATTGGAGTGTTTTTGGTGTTATAAAGTATCAGAATATGAAAATATAGAATTTCCCGAATTAGAACAAGCTGGCATCTTATATGAAGAAATCATATCTACCGGGCTACGAATAGAAAATGAGCAAGTATTAGATATTGGCGACTTCGACCGGATGCTTGAATACATTCCGTTCTTATCAATAGAACTAAATTACCTGCTTGGCGATTACTTCTTCCCATACCTCTATATTGACCGATTCTATGAACTAAAAAAGTTAGCCGACCATTTTGAAATAGAATTGCCACCAATTCCCAAGAAGCCTGACTACAAAAGCAGGTGCATGTATTATTGGGAACTATGCAAGGTGTTCTACCAGTTTAGAACAGAAAATAGCTTGACACCCGATGAATTGAGTGCATTCATGTACGACTATGTGCCAAATCTCCTATATATGGAGGAAAAAAGTGAAATTCCCAAACCATCACAAGCATGGTTTATTGGGGGATTGATTAGAGGGTATGGCGAGCAATGGACTACCGGATTTTGGCAGTCAAACCAGGAAACGAAAAAGGGAGATATTCTGATTCATTACGAAACAGTACCTATTAGTGCAATCACTTGTTTGTGGACAGCACAAACCGATGGTATTATCGACCCGTTCTTCCACTATTACAGCAACACTTATATAAGCAACAGAATAAACATTCCTCACATCACATTAAAAGAGCTTCGGGAAGATGAATACTTCTCCAGCCACCCGCTCATAAGAAAGAACTTTCAAGGAGTAAACGGATGGCCAATGAGTAGTGAGGATTACTCCGAACTTCTACGGATGATAAAGGCGAAAGGGTCTGATACAGAAACCTTACCAAAGCTGTATGCTCCTTCACTACCCCAAAATGTAAGCATAGATATAGAATGGGACGTAGAGCAACAGTTATTAGAACCTTTGCTTAACTCTATGGGATGGTATGAGAACAAAGACTTCATTCGCCAATTGCCAATACATGCAGGACGTGGGCATCGAATATTTCCCGACTACGCTCTGCATTACGACAACAAGCCAGACGAAGAAAAAGCAAAGGTCTTAATTGAGGCAAAATTCTACATGAAGAACAATCAAGAAATAGAAGACGCATTTTTGCAAGCTCGCTCATACGCTTGCCTCCTTGAATCTGCTGTAATAGTCCTCTGTGATAAACAATGCTTAATCGTTTATGAGAAGAAACAAAGTTTTGACCGAGACAGTTATAAGAAATACTACTGGGGAGAACTTGAAAATCCCGATGTGTTCAACGAATTAAAGAACAAACTAAATATCTAAGATTATGATTGACTTTCTAACCATCATACTCCTAATATTCGGAGTACTGCAAATCATCCTCTT
>ERZ827520.2675-NODE-2675-length-15906-cov-2.693963_pt1 | contig 15906 bp, 11 predicted proteins | sample MGYA00519581_ERZ827520 | MGnify/ENA primary metagenome ERZ827520 (study PRJEB31778, sample SAMEA3449339) | human gut metagenome | biome: human gut; feature: human-associated habitat; material: faeces | place: United Kingdom | collected 2010/2012 ...
CCTGCATGAGCACATCGTAGGACGCCGCGCCGTTGACCGCCGGGGGGGCCAGCGGGATCATGCGCATCCCGCCTTCCTTATTCACGCGGTCGAGGAGCATGTTGATCGCCATGCCGATGCGGACAGGGCCGGTGCCGCCGCCCTGATCCATGTCGGAACCGACGACCACGAGAGGCTTCTTGGCCTTTTTGAGCCCGTCGACGACGGCGGTGAAACGTTCGGGCATGAGGCCCGTGATTTCGCAGACTTTTTCCGGGGTCCACTTGGCGACCAGCGCCGCGAAGTCATCCAGCCCTCCGGCGGGGGCGGCCACGCCGTCCTTGATGAGCTGGCGGGCGACGCCGAGGAGCAGGAACAGCTCCGTGCCGGGCTTGATGGGCAGCCAGAGATCGGCGCCCGCGGCCGTGTTGTTCTGCACGGGCCCGGCATAGGCCAGACGCATGGCGGGTTCGGCGCCCGCGGGACGGGCCTGTCCCCACGCGTGGCGGTTGACGACCACCGAGCCCCACGTTTCAAGCACGTTCGCGCCGACGGCGAACACGTAGTCGCTGTTGGGGATGTCGAAGCCGACGCGCCCACGTCCGCCCATGAGCTTCCACGCCTGCGCGGTGGCCTGTGCGTCACTGGGCATGGCAAAGAAGCGGCCCGAACCGGTCTGGGCGGCGAAGCCCGCGAGCAGTTCATTCATGGTGCCGTTTTCGTCGCCGGAAATGCAGACCACGCTGTCGTGCTCGGTCTGTTTCTTGGCTGCGGCGAGTTTTTCGAGCAGCAGCTTTTCAGCCTCTTCCCAGGTGATTTCCCTGTAGCCGCCGTCCGAGTTGCGGAGCAGGGGCCGTTTGAGGCGGGCCGGGCTGTAGCGCATCTGGACTTCGGTGACGGCCAGCGCGGAGACGCCGCCGCCAAGCGGGCTCTCGGGATCGCTGAGGACGCGCACGGGACGTCCGCCCACGAGACGGATTTTGGTGGCTCCGGCGGCGGGACAGAGCTTGCTGACCGTGCGGACATAGGTGTTTTCGTGATTGCCGTATTGCAGGGAAGGGATCCACGGCCAGTTTTGCGACCAGATGGAGATGTCGTCCAAACCCTTCCAGACCACAGGAGTCGCCAGCGTACCCACGGCGGCCCCGCCGATGAATTTCAGAAAGCCTCGTCTGTCAAGCATTGGCGTCTCCTTACTTGTGGCAGACAAAGCATGCGTTGCTGGCATTGGTGCTGCCAAGGTGATTGGGATTGGCATGACATGCTTCGCACTGCCACATCTTCATGGTGTTCTGGCTGTAGCCGGAGATCCTGTTCTCGCGGAACACGGGCGGCTTTTTGCTGGAAGCCATGTCGAGATGGCACGTGGAGCAAAGCTCCCGCTCGGAGAACTCATGACAGTTGTTACAGGTTGCCAGCGAGTGCACGGCATGGCTGAAGAACACGTTGTCAGGCTGCTTCTGGTAGACTTTCCAGTCCACTTCCTTGCCCTTCTTGACGTATTCGTTGAAGAAGACCCGTTCGGCCTCGCTTTTGCCGAGCATCTGCGAATGGCAGACAGCACAGTCCTTTGTAGAGGGCAGGGCGTCGAACGTCCCGTCCGCACGGAGATGGTGACAGACCGAGCAGTCCAGAGAAGCATCCTTGAGATGCGTCTCATGGCTGAACTGCACGGGTTGATCCTGTCTGCTGAACAAAAGTTCCGGGAAAATCCACCAGCCAAACACGAGCGCAACGACAAGACCGACGATGAACGGTGCGGGACCGAATTCAAGTCGTTTTGCCAGACTGCGGGCCTTCTCGTGGGAAGGCGCGTTGTTCTGCCTATCCTCCATACCCTTCGCCTCTTGAAATGGTTGTGTTGCTGAAAACCATTCGCCTCTTGGCCGCGACACGTCATGAGACAGGAAAACCGTCCTTGGCGCCTCTTCCCACAGGGGAACGGACGCGCTTTTTCACCGTCATCATGGTGTAGGCGACCGGGCAAACACGTGTCAAGACGCAAGGCATGGCAAGCGCTTGGCAACATGTGGCCCCGGTCGGCCGCCGCCGGCCGAACATGCCGTCCTGACAAAAAACGTCCGATCAAAAAAGCATGTGGTTCCTGAAAAGCGTTCTTGCGGAACGCATTCCTTTTTCAGGAGATTCTGGGTGGGTCCGAAATGTGCTTTTTTTCTCGAAGTATGCGAATTCTGTCAAAATCGTCATACCGTACAATATATCACCCGTGTTGGAAAGGCTAAAAAAATGTAAAAAAACGGTATGAGATTTTTATGAAATCGAAAGCTTCCACGGGAACAGCAAGGGAAGGAAGGGAAAAACAAGGCGGTTCGGCGGCGGGGAGGCGCCTCTGTTTCCACTTGACCCACGGGCCGCTCCGCTTTATGACGTTCAGTACTTGTCGTTCGCTTGACGAGCGGCATGAGCGGAAGGGTGGCAGAGCGGCTTAATGCGGCGGTCTTGAAAACCGTTGACGTCGTGAGGCGTCCGGGGGTTCAAATCCCTCCCCTTCCGCCAAAACTCTTTCCATATTTTTCAAAGTAGTCCATAACAGCTTGAAATAAAGCGGTTATGGATTTTTTTATTGCCAAGAGCACTCGAAAAACACGGCAAGCCGCTCGCGCAGGGGGATACAGGGATGGTGAAAAGCAATCTTGCCAAACTGATGAAAGAGAAAAAACTGACGTATCGGCGTCTTGCGGAGCTTTCCGGCGTCGCGGGAGAGACGATAAACAGGGCTCGGGGAACCTTGATTTATGAATGCAAACTGTCCACGCTTGACGCATTGGCTAAGGTCTTGGATGTCAACATCAAGGATTTGTTTGATGAGGACTAGGTGTCAGACGCAGTATATAGAGGCTGCACGTATCCTGTCCCTATGCTTTTCGGATAAGCCCTGACTTCAGCAATTCCCCGCCTAGACTTTCTGCATGACCCACGCCAGCCGTCCAAGAATCCGGCCCGTCAGGTCTTCCTGAATCCGAATTTCCGGGTAAGCGGGGTTTTCCGCCCGCAGCACAAAGCATTTTTCCTTCCGATCCCAAGCCAGCCTTCTCAAGATGATCCCTTCATAGGGAAGCAGTACCGCAAACAGTTCTCCGCTTGCGGGATGGCTTGCGGCTGTGTCGATGCCGACATAAGCGCCGCAGCGCGCTGTGGGGGCGGCTGATTCGTTGTCCATTTCCAGAACGATGATCCCTTCTCGGGCGTATGGCTTGGGGAGGGCGATCTTTCCTATCGGTTGAAGTGCCGCCGCTGGTGAGGCGGTTTTCGTGCTGTCGCCGCACATGGCGTACACCGGGGCAAGCGCCGATTGCGCCAGAGGCGATCCCAACAAGCCGGGATCTATGGGCGGCCCGTCCCCGTCGCTGGGGACGTATCCGGCCTCTGTGCGCAGGTATACCGGGCCGTTGCCTTTCTTGAGCCAATCGGGATTCACTCCCAGTTTTTCAAACAATTTCAGGTACCAGTCCGCCGGGATGGATTGCCGTCTCTTGGCTTCGGCTACGCTGGATTGGCTGACTTCAAGTAACTTGGCTAGTTCGGTCTGTGTCTGGGTGCGCGACACGGTTTTAATCCGAGCCATCGTCTCTTCATAAAGAAGATTCAACTTGCTCTCTCCGTTGATAAAAAGAGTTTAAATAAATCATCCTTAGTTCAGAAGATATAATGTTGTTGGGTTAATTCAAAGCGTGGTTTAGACCGTCTAGCCTGATTCGATATTTTCTGGCAATTATTTTTAATGAGTAAAAAAGCGTATATTTTTAGTCAGTTATTTCGAGATGTTCGGATGAACAGTGGACTTTCACAGTGGATTGTCTCTGTTAAAGCCGGAACTCATCTGAGCAATGTCAACCAAATTGAAGCAGGCCATCAAGAGCCACGCGTCCATGTGGCGGTACGGCTTGTTGCCGCATGTGATGTAGATTTAAACTCTTTTTTTTCGAAATTAACTGAAGAAATGAAGCTGTGCACATCTTCTGAGCGAATAGCCCCGTACCTTTTCGAATCTCTAAAGGAGGACATGTTTTCCCGCACTCCCGAACCTCATGAGGTTTCCGGTTATGGGGAGTTGCTGCGGTACTGTCGATTACAGAGAGGAGTGTCTCAAAAGCGCATAGCAAAGAATATCCATTATGATTTAAGAAGCCTGCAACGTGTTGAGAAGGGAGAACAAGAGCCTCTGGTAACGACTGCGGTGAAATTGGTTGCTGCGATCGATGTACCGCCGGGACAGTTTTTTGAGCAGTTATGGTTTTTTTTGCCTCAAATTGGGTGAATACCAAGTATGATTTTAGCCATCTGGTATGATTTAAAATTTTGAGGCATCTGCTATGGCATGACTAAGAAAGTATGCATATTCGGTAGCCTTTTTCAGGAGGCTCGTTCTCAAACCGCTCTTTCGCAGTGGAAGATTTCCGTCAGAGCAGGGACACATCTCAGTAATGTGAATCAAGTAGAAGCGGGAAATCAAGAGCCTAACGTTATTCTTGCCGTAAAAATGCTTCTTGCCGTAAATGCCGACATACAAAGCTTCTTTATGGAGCTAGCCTCTCTTTTATCTCATTGTATCGATGTATCAAAAATTCCATCGCTATCCCAAAAAGAATTTCAGGAGCAGTTGAATTCCGTTCTGACACCACTCGAAGAAGCGGAAATTTTTGGAATGCTCCTTTCGCAATGTAGATCTGTTACAAAACTTTCCCAAAATTATATTTCTTCCATAGCAAAGTATGATCATAGAAGTCTCCAGAAGGTGGAAAAAGGAACGCAATTGCCTGGTATTATCAACGCTGTAAAGTTGGTTATGGCTACAGGTGTTGATGCTGGAGTCTTTTTTGATATTTTTAGTGAGAAGCTGGAGACAATAAAAGTAAAAAAAAGAATATGAGAGCAGGAACTGTAAAGCAATGTCTGTTCGGATCTGCACTTGTCAATATCCGGGAGTCTCTCCAGATATCGCAATACCAGCTTGCCAAAAGAACAGGTATCGCTGAGGAATACCTGAATAAGCTTGAAAACTCCAAGCGAGAGCCCAAAGCCCGGATGATCATTCGTCTTGGACGGGGCTTGGCGTTTCTCCCGGTGACTTGCTGAACGAAATGGATCGGCTGATGCGCTTGGAAGAAGATGAGTAAGAAATCTTCTCCATGCCCGTTTGGAAAAATTCTCGTAACCGCCCGTGAAGAGCGTGGTATCACGCAATACCGGCTTGCACGGCTGGCAGGGCGTTCCATTCAGCAGATCAGCCAAATTGAACGCGGTGAAAGGGAACCCAAACTTTCAGCGCTGATTTTGCTCGCCCATGCGCTGGGCATGGAGCCGGGAACTTTGGTGAATGAGGCGGCAAAAGCCATGAGTGTCCAACAAGAGCCGATGGTGCCTGTTGAGTGAGAAAACTGAAAGAACGCCATGCCCTTTTGGGGAAGTTGTTCTTGCTGCCCGGATAGAGCAAGGTGTTTCACGGTATCGTTTGGCAAAATTGATCGGGCGCACCCCACAGCAGTTGGCCAAGCTGGAAAAAGGTGAAAACGAGCCTGTACTTTCCACAATTGTGGTGATCGCCCATGCTCTTGAGATAGATCCTTGTATATTATTCCGTAAAACAGTTGAGCTGATGCCCTCCATCCCCGTGATAGAAGAGCCTGAGGGGAGTAGGGAGCAGCCTTGACTGAATAGCTTTGGAAAATCGACAGCACAGTGAAAAAAGTTCCCTACCTCAAAGCCGCTCTTGATGAGCAACTGAAGAAAGCCCGGAAATCCATTCCCAAGCTTTCTCAAGAGCAAGTAGCCATAGCTCTTGGGACAGAGCGATCCTACGTATCTCGCATGGAGAGGGGCATTATTCTTCCCTCAATAAACGTGCTCATTTTGTTGGGTGAAATGTATGGGGTTCCCGCCTCCACACTTTTGTTGCGGACAGAACAAGCTTTATCAAATCATGTCTCCCCGCAGGAGTGAGAGCCTTTTCCGTGGTGCCGTTCCGTGCAAAATAAAGCGGGCCGATGAATATTCTCATCGGCCCGCTTCGTTTTGTTCCGTTTGCAGCGGATATTCCGGTTAGTCTTCTAGTTGCCGTCCATTTTGAGCAGCGTGTCGAGCGTCTTGAGGTCGGCGGAGAAATCGGTGACGTCGTTTTGCAGGAGCAGGGCGTGCTCCTTGGCAAAGGCGACCTTCAACCGGGCGAGCATGTCGTTGCTCCGGGCAAGGGCGCTGGCGACATCCGGGGATATGTCTTTGTCGTGGGCGAAACGCAGGTGCGTATCCACGATGCCGTGGGTGGCGGCGAGGTAGCGCTTGAGGAAACGCGCGCCGTGATCCACATCTCGCGGATCAGTAGCCATGCAGCCCAGAATGTTGTTGGCGGATTGCATGATGGCGCGCACGGAGGCTTGCGTCTCCGCAGGGAGGCCGGGCAGCTTGCATTCAAGTTCCGCGAGGGAAGTACGGGATGCCTTCATGGACGCCGGTTCATCCGGAGAGGGGGCTGGTTCTGGCTTCGGTTCCGGTTTGGGCTTGGGTGCCAGTTCCGCCGCACGCTTGCGGGCCAAGGCCCAGAGGACGCCCTGTCCCCCGGCGAGGAGGGCGCAAAACAGCATGGCAAGAGGCAGGGAAAGGGTTTGCCTCACTGAGAAGGCCATGATGAGCAACAGAGAAAACGGAACCCATTCCGTGCCCATGCGAAAGGATTTCACCAGAAGGCGCTGTACCCATGACTGCAAGCCTCCCCAGAACAGCGCATACGGGAACGGCATACCGAAAAGGATCAGCAAGACGGCCAGCCCCGCGCCGGATACGGCGGGGACGATCCACGACGGTTTCCGGGATGCGCCGCGCGCGACGATGCAGATAAGGCCAAGGTAGACGCCAAGGGCGGCCTCGCCCGGATGTATTTGCGGAACATGGGTAGACAGAATCGCCCCAATGATGAACGCGCTGATATGAAAGAGGATACGCTTGAAGAACCGACGTATCGCATCCCAAAACGAACCCTTCGGTTCCTCGGCGTTCGGTCCGACCACCATATGTTCCTTTTCGCCTTCGTGCATGGATTACACCCCGGAGCCGGTGCCGCCCTGTCCGGGGGCGCTCTGCCGCGTTTCCGTTCCGGATGCGGCGGCGATTTCTTCCCGGCTTTTGCGTGCGGCCAACGAGGTAAGCCTGTCCTTGAGTTCCGTTTCCATGACGGCCAGCTCTTTTTCAGCCGCCGCCCGCCGTTCCCGGCCTTCCTGCGCGATACGCAGGGTTTCCTCTATGGTGCCGATGAGCTTTTCATGCACCTCGCGCAACGTTTCAATATCCACCACGGAACGCTCCACCTCGCGGGCCGTATCGACGGCGGCCTGTTCGAGCAGTTCCGCGTTGCTGCGCAGCATGTCGTTGGTCGTGTCGGAGACGGTCTTCTGAAGCGCCGCCGCGTTCTTCTGACCGTGCAGGGAAAGGGCGAGGACCATCTGGCTTTTCCAGATGGGGATGGTGGCGAGTATGCTGGTCTGGATTTTTTCCGCCAGCGTCCTGTTGTTGCTCTGGATGATGCGTATCTGCGGCGCGGTCTGCACCGTGATGGTCCGCGAAAGCTGCAAATCGTGCAACCGCCGCTCGAAACGGTTGATCTGCTCCGAAAGGTCGCGGACTTGCTGCGCCTCCATGAGATCGCCGGACGCATCCGCCTGCGCCTTGAGGCGCGGCAGTTCCACAGTTCGCGCCTCTTCCAATTTGCGCTTGCCCGCTTCAATGTACGCCGTCAATTCCGCGTGGAACCGCGCATTGTGCTCATAGAGCATCTCAAGCGTCTCGATGTCGCGGAGCAGGCCGATCATGGCCTCGTCCAGCTTGTCGACGATGATTTCGATCTGTTCCGAAAGGGTGTTGAACTTCGCCACCGTGCGCTTGGCGGAAGAGAACAGCGAGCCCACAAGCGGCAGCGACTGGAGGAACCCCGGCGAGCCCATGACTTCCGAGACGTTCACATCCTTCACTTTGAGCATAAGGTTGGTGAGCGATTCGCCGAGTTCCCCGGAATCCTTGGCCTGCACGCGGGAAAGGAGATCGTCCGCGAACCGGGAGATGCCCTGCATGGCCTCCGTCCCATACGTGACGGTCAGGGAGGGATCGGCGAGGTTTATCGAATCGGCGATGGATGCGATGCGTTGCTCCTCAGCCGTCGGGGGGACAACAATCGTGGTGGCAGATGTTTCCATAACAGGCTCTCTTTCATAAGACAGTATGCCTCTCAGTATCAGAGCGGCAGTGGTACGGCAAGGACTCCCTGTCCTTCTCAATGAAAGGCGGGGGCCTGCCGGTATCGGATACGGTGCAAGAGATGCTGGGGACGGCCGCCTTCGCCCGGATCGGGAAGGCGGCCTCCATGAAAGTTCAGTACGCCAGCACTTCGTGCCCGTCTTTCCCACTGCGCGGAGGGCGCGCCGTCCGCCGTGCGGATCGTCCAGCCGTTCGCCTTGTCCAGGACAATGGCATCCTTGCCCATGTTGATCATCGGCTCGATGGTAAAGATCATGCCCGGAACCAGCAGCATGTCCGTGCCGCGCTTGGTGACGTAGCTGACGAAGGGCTCCTCATGGAACCGGATGCCCACGCCGTGCCCGCCCACTTCGCGGACCACGCTGTAGCCGTGCTTTTTCGCGTTGTCGTGCACGGCCTGCCCCATGTCGCCGAGGAAGCCCCACGGCTTCACTTCCTGCAATCCCAGCTCCACGCATTCGCGGGCCACGTCCACGAGCCGGCGCTTTTCCTTGCTGACCGCGCCGATGCAGAACATCCGCGAGGAGTCGGAAAAGTAGCTGTTGTAGATGGTCGAAACGTCCACATTGACGATGTCGCCGTCCTTGAGCGCCACATCGTCGGCGGGGATGCCGTGGCAGACTTCCTCATTGATGGAGGTGCAGGTGCTTTTGGGGAACCCGCGGTAGCCGAGCGGGGCGGGGACGCCGCCAAGCTCCTTGGTCTTTTCAAAAACCAGCCTGTCGATTTCGGCGGTGGTCATGCCCGCCTTGATGTGCGCCGCCACATGGTCAAGCACGGCGATGTTGATCTTGCCGCTTTCGCGGATGCCCACGATTTGTTCGGGCGTTTTGAGGATGCTTCTGGGCGGGACAAGGTGCCCCTGATGGGCGTATTCGGTGATCCGGGCGTCGTATGGCGTGCGTGCGGCCTTGCGTTTGCGGCTTCCGCACCAGCTTGGCGTCTTGCGGTTTCGTTTCTGATCCACGTCTTTCTCCGATCTCTTTGGGCTGTGCGGGGAAGGGGGGCGCAACAGAAGGAAATCCCGCACAAAAAGCGAGCAAAGCATACTCCGCCCGGCCCGCATTGTCGAATCCGGGCGGAAGAGGCGGTTTTTAAATTGACATATCAAGGTATAGTGATATAGCCTCCACTTCACGCGGCAACACGCTTCATTTACGGCCCCTTGGCGGAGATGCCCCGCCGTCCGGAAAGGACGGATGCCCACGGGAAACGCCGCCGGGAATGCGAAGCGCCCCCGTCCGCAGGTTGCGGAGGGAAACATCTTGAACGGAGAGAACAATGGAAATCGAAACGCAATGCCTGTATGCCGGGTATTCCCCGAAAAACGGCGAGCCGCAGACCTTGCCCATCTGTCAGAGCACGACGTTCAAATACGAGTCCACCGAGCAGGTCAGCAAGCTGTTCGACCTTGAGGAAGCCGGGTTCTTCTATACCCGTCTCGGCAATCCCACCGTGGACGCCGTCGAGCAGAAGATCGCCATGCTGGAAGGCGGGGTAGGGGCGTTGTGCACCGCTTCCGGGCAGGCCGCGACCACGTTTTCCATCCTGACCCTTGCCGCCGCCGGGGATCATATCGTCAGTTCCTCCGCCATCTACGGCGGCTCGCTGAACCTGTTCGCCGTGACGCTCAAGCGGCTTGGCATTGAAGTGACTTTCGTGTCGCCGGAAGCCTCCGAAGACGAGATTCAGGCCGCGTTCCGCCCCAACACCAAGGCGCTGTTCGGCGAGACCATCGCCAACCCGAGCATTGAAGTGCTGGATATCGAAAAGTTCGCCCGCATCGCCCATAGGAACGGCGTGCCGCTGATCGTGGACAACACGTTCGCCACGCCGGTTCTGTGCCGCCCCATTGAATTTGGGGCGGACATCGTGGTGCATTCGACCACCAAATACATGGACGGGCACGCCCTGCAAATGGGCGGCGTGATTGTGGACGGCGGCACCTTCGACTGGACGAACGGCAAGTTCCCGGAATTCACCGAGCCCGACGACTCCTATCACGGGACCATCTATACGCAGGCCTTCGGCAAGGCTGCCTATATTGTCAAGGCGCGTACGCAGATCATGCGGGATATGGGTGCCTGTCAGACGCCGTTCGGGGCCTTTCTGATCAATCAGGGGCTTGAAACCCTGCCCCTGCGCATTGAGCGCCATAGCCAGAATGCCGATGCCGTCGCCCACTGGCTCGAGAAGCACGACAAGATCGAGTCCGTAAGCTACCCCACGCTGGAGGGTAACCCTTACAAGGAGCGGGCCGCCAAATACCTGCCCAACGGGTGCAGCGGCGTGATTTCCTTCTCGCTCAAGGGCGGGCGCGAAGCCGGGGCCCGGTTCATCGACAGCCTCAAGATGGCCTCCCTGCTCGTGCATGTTGCGGACATCCGTACCTGCGTCCTCCATCCGGCCAGTGCCACCCACCGCCAGCTCACCGACGAGCAGTTAGTCGCCGCCGGCATTAACCCGGGCCTTATCCGGTTCTCTTGGAAAACGTAGATGATATTATCGAGGATATTGACCAGGCACTTGCCAACATTTAACGAACAATACTGTAAAAAAGAGACGGGAAAAATCCCGTCTCTTTTTTTGTTTTACTCCTCATCCCGAGGTTTGGGATTATTAGTCAACCCGGCAATATAACCGATACTGACCCCATAAAACTCCGCGATTTCTATGGCAAACTGAAAGGAAAACTTCCTCTCCCCTTGCTCATAACGGAGATAGGGAGCCACATCCATCATTTTGGCCACATATTGCTGCGACAAACAGTTTCCTTCCCTCAGTTCCTTCAGTCGCCGGTGAATCATACTCATTATTTTCCCCCCTTTTTATATATTTCCAGTATTCACTTCCCATCATTTTATCTCTCCTGTGCATAACCCATCCGGCACATGGACCAACTGAGGGAACTTTTTGATATCCGCTCATAAATATCCCACAAGTTGTCCACAATCCTCACCTCAACTCGGCGATCAAACAATTCCTGGAACAAATCGTCTACTCGATACTTGGCAATTGGTGTTTGAACCGTTTTAGAAACATAATACCCTGCAATATCATCTTGCAATTCAAATCCGGAAGGATCGAACACATAAAGATAAAGAACGGTATTTTTCATCACCTGAAACCATTTGCTTTCAATCACCACCACATGTTTTGTCGTTGCAGAAGAAAAATACCTTTCCTGATCTTCCAGCGTTGTATTGATACCCATATGATAGGTGACCCTGGGACAATTCCTCGGAGTCAAAAAATTGGGGAGTCTCCGCTGGTCAACCGCCCATACAAGGCCCTGGGTTTGATCCAAATCTTTTCGCTTCGGAATGCGCGGATAAAATACTCCTATGTCCTTTTCTTCGCTTACATGGAACAAGCGCATATTGAAAGCCCCCTTTCCTTTTTTATCTTACCATACTTACAATTTTGATTCCACAGTTTTTCCTTCTTTGATAATATGAAAAATTGAAACCAAAATCACCTGCTAATCTCCCATAAACTTACAAAATATTTCATCCAATCTATGACAAATTTTTTACTGATTATGCCGTATCCTAGTGAATAGGAATACGGCATTATTTTTTGGACAAGCTTCAGTAATCAGGAGGGATAAAAATGCCTGTCACAACCATATATGAAGACGGAACTGTCACAGCGTTTCTGTCGGGAGATATCGACCACCACACCGCCGCCGCCATGCGGGAAACCATCGACCAGACGGTGGAAAGCTCCCTGCCCCAAAAACTCATCGTCGATTTCAAGGACGTGACCTTCGGGTCGTTCTACATCGACGGTGCGGGTGTCGAGCCGGCGCTCGTGGGTGCGATCACCGAGACGACCGAGAAAGGCAAGGTTTCGGCTCCGGTCAAGGGCATTTCGGGCGTTTACCTCTTCGAGGTGACTGCGATCGATCCGGCCGAGCGGCAGCAGACGGCCGAGGACGAGAAGGTGCGTGCCGAAGCGATGGCCGAGGGAATGATGCAGCAGCGCCTCCTGCCGGCTTTGCAGGAGATGGCCGAGATGAAGGATTTGAGCGGCCGTTATTTCTGACGAAAACACCCGATTCGTAAAGTGGTCGGACTCACGTCGTGAGTCCGACCACTTGCGTTTCGGAGGTAAAAGCGGCCGGATTTTCATAAATATATAGGTAAGCGTTTATAATTTGTAGGAAAGCGTTATCTTTGCAGCAGATTTATGTTACGGATCGATCCGAAAAGACAACGGGTAACGGGTGGCATGGCGACTCTGTTTTTCGGAGCCGGATGCCGTAGACGAATGGAAATCTCCCTTTTTATTAATCTAAACTTATACTTATGAGGAAACTTGCCTTTTTATTTTTGTCGCTGTTCGCATTCTGTACGGCTTCGGCACAGGTGACGACGTCGAGCATGAGCGGTCGCGTCGCCGACACCGACGGCCAGCCGATCATCGGTGCGACGATCGTCGCCGTGCATACGCCGACGGGTACGCAGTATGCTACGGCATCGACACGCAACGGCCAGTTCAACTTGGGCGGTATGCGTGTGGGAGGTCCTTACGATGTGGAGGTCAGCTTTATCGGCTGCAATACGGAAAAGATCGAGGGAATCTATCTGACCATCGGCGAGGAGGCTACGTTGGACTTCGTGTTGCGCGAAGACTCGCAGTCGATTGGTGAAGTGGTGGTCGTAGGCAAGGCCAATCCGGTCTTCAATGCCAACCGCACGGGCGCGCAGGAGGTCGTGACGCTCGAAATGATGGAGAAACTGCCTACGACGAGCCGTTCGCTCGATGAATTCGTCAAACTGACGCCCATGTCGAGCGGTAAGAATTTCGCCGGTACGTCGTATCGTTTCAACAACGTGACCGTCGACGGTGCGTCGTTCAACAACTCGTTCGGCCTGTCGTCGGCGCTGGGCGCCCAGGGTACGGAGCCCATCTCGCTCGAATCGATCGAGCAGGTGCAGGTGATGATCGCTCCCTACGACGTGCGCAACGGCGGCTTCACGGGCGGCGGTATCAACTCGGTGACCAAGTCGGGTACCAACGAGTGGCACGCTTCGGCCTATATGTATACCAAGAGTCCCGAGTTGCAGGGCCGCCGCGTGCGCGACTATGTCGGTCAGGTGTCGGAGTTCTCCAATCGTCAGTACGGTGTGAGCCTGAGCGGCCCGATCGTGAAGAACAAGCTCTTCTTCTTCGTCAACGGCGAGCTGGACCGTCAGGACGAACCGATCTCGAACCGTCTGGCCGATTCGCGTGTCTCGGCTGCCGATCTGGACGATCTGGCCAAGTTTCTCGGCGATCAGTTCAACTACAATCCGGGCGGTTACGATCTGTCGAAGACCGAGACGCGGGCCGATCGTCTTACGGCGCGTATCGACTGGAATATCAACGATCGGAATACCTTCTCGTTGAAGTACTACTACCTGAAATCCTATAATACGAACGCACCTTCGACGTCGGGCGCTCCTGCCAACGGACGCGGCCCCAACGCCTATGCCATGCCCTTCTCGTCGAGCTACTACCGCACGAACAACGATTTCAACATCGTCATGGCCGACTGGAACTCGACGATCAACGACCACATGTCCAACACGTTGAAGGTGGGGTACTCGCGTCTGCGCGACTATCGCGACATGGACGGCGGTTTCTTCCCGCAGGTCGACATCCTCAAAGACGGATCGAGCTATACGGTCTTCGGTACCGAGGCCAACTCCTACAACAACCAGCTCGATACCGACATCTTCCAGATTCAGGACAACTTCACGATGAACTACGGCCGTCACCAGATCACCGTCGGCACGCAGTCGGACTATCGCAGTTTCAGCAACGGCTTCGCGCAGAACTATCCGGGCTCGTGGGTCTTTTCGTCGATCGACGACTTCAAGTTCAACGTGCTGGCCGCAAAGGATTACATGGCTTCGCACGGCAATATGACGGGCTTCGACATTACCAAGTACGACCCCTCGCAGTTCGGTCTGAAGGGCGTGGTCAACGGCGGTCTTGCCAACAGCGCCGGTACGGGGCAGACGCACTACTTGCAGAAGTATTCGCTTATGGAGGGCTTCCCCTTCGCCGAGATCGACGTGCTGCAACTCGGCTTTTACGTGCAGGACAAGTGGACGCCCAGCAACCGTTTCTCGCTGACGTTCGGTCTGCGCGTCGATATGCCGATTTTCATGACCGACCTGCCTGAGAATCCGCGCGTGGCGGCCGAGACCTATCGTGACGGCATCAAGGTCGACGTTTCGAAATATCCGGGCGTGCACCCGCAGTTCTCGCCGCGCGTGGGCTTCAACTGGAAACCGCTCGAAGACGGTTCGTTGCAGTTGCGCGGCGGTACGGGACTCTTCACGGGCACGCCTCCCTATGTCTGGATTTCGAATCAGGCGGGCAACAACGGCGTGCTTTTCGGGTCGATCGACATGGAAGGCGAGGCGCTGAAAAATCTCGGTTTCCTGGGCAGCATCGATCAGAACGCCAATATGTACAAACCCGCCGAGGCGGCCTATTCCCGTGCCGAGATCGCCGTGACGGATCCCGATTTCAAGTATCCGAGCCTGTGGAAGAGCAATCTTGCGCTCGACTACAAGTGGCGCGGCTGGGTATTCACGCTCGAAGCCCTCTACACGAAGGATGTCAATGCGATCTACCATGACAACATCGGTATCGAGGTCGCCGAAGGCAAATACGTGAACGACGGCGGTCAAGGACAGCGCACGGCCTTCACGGGGAGATATTACGCCGAGAACAAGACGCTCAACCCGATGAACGGAGAAAACGGCGCCGCTTCGCACGTCGTGATGCTTCGCAATACGAACAAGGGCTACTCGTTCTACACCACGCTCCAAATTCAGAAGGAGTTCGTGCAGGGGCCGCTGCGCGGTCTCTACCTCAATGGATCGTATACGATGGGTACGGCGCGCAGCGTGACCGACGGTACGTCGTCGGTGGCTACGTCGGGTTGGAAATATACGCAGAAGGTGGCTGTCAACAGCGAGGAGCTGGGCTATTCGGCCGGCTCGTTCGACGGGCGGCTGTTGTTGAGCGCCTTCTACACGGCACGCTGGGGCAAGCACGGTGCGACCAACTTCGGTCTGGTCTACCAGCGTTACCGTCCTTTCCGCTTCTCCTACTGCTACGGCGGCGACGCCAACGGCGACGGTCAGACGGCCAACGACCTGATCTACGTGCCGGCCAACCGCGACGAAGCGGTCGGCCATCTGGTTTCCGACGGTTTCGCCGACAACAACGGCAACATGGCCGGTGACAAGGATTTCGACGAGGCGCAGGCCTGGGAGAATGCCTGGCAGGCGATGGACAAGTTCATCGAGCAGGACGCCTATCTGAGCAAGCACCGCGGCGAGTACACTAAGCGCAACGGCGCCGTGGCACCCTTCGCCAATCAGCTCGACCTGAGCATTTCGCACGACATCATCGTTCCGCAGCGCAACGGTCGCGAGCACAAGTTGCGATTCAGTTTCAACATCGACAACTTCCTCAACCTGCTCAACCGCAACTGGGGTGTAAGCTACTCGCAGTATCTGGGGACGAACGGTCAGCAGTATCAGTTCTTGTCCGTCACGCAGAAGCCGACGGCGGCCAACGACTATACGCTTCAATACAAGATGACCAACGGATTGAAGGACATCTACGGCAACGACATTTCGCTGGATCGTACCTACA
>ERZ827520.2681-NODE-2681-length-15873-cov-20.832090_pt1 | contig 15873 bp, 13 predicted proteins | sample MGYA00519581_ERZ827520 | MGnify/ENA primary metagenome ERZ827520 (study PRJEB31778, sample SAMEA3449339) | human gut metagenome | biome: human gut; feature: human-associated habitat; material: faeces | place: United Kingdom | collected 2010/2012 ...
TTACTGCAAATCTCTGGAAAAGGCTAATAAAAAGGGCGAAAAGTCTTCGTGACGTCTGTTTATAAGGCGTTTGCGAGGACAAAAGAGGACAGACGAAAAAACGGGGTAATGCAAAGGAAAGCGGATTTATGAAGCCGTTAGGTTTTCAAATCATTACCCGGTGAAATGCTATTTTTAACACGTGGCACTGACATTTTCTCCGTATGGCTGTGTTTGGCTTACAAGGTCTAACTCGTTGATACTTAATTTTGCAATCAAAAAAGACGAGTATGGCAAGAAGCACATTCAAAGTGCTGTTCTACGTGAACGGCAGCAAGGAGAAGAACGGTATTGTCCCCATCATGGGACGGGTGACAATCAACGGGACTGTGGCGCAGTTCAGTTGCAAGCAGAACATCCCGAAGACACTTTGGGACGTGAAAGGGAACAGGGCGAAAGGCAAGAGCCAGGGGGCACGGGACATCAACCTCGCCCTTGACAACATCAAGGCGCAAATCATCAAGCACTACCAGAAACTTTCCGACCGTGAGGCGTTCGTGACGGCGGAAATGGTGCGCAACGCCTATCAAGGAATCGGTAGCGAGTATGAAACGCTTATCCGGGCGTTTGACAAGGATTGCGCCAACTTCCTCAAACGTGTGGGAAAAGACCGCACCATCGGCACATACAAGGTGATGATGCGTGCGAGGAACTATGTGGCGGCTTTCATCAAGTCGTTCTACAAGCGCACGGATATGTCGATGCTCGAACTGACACCCGACTTCATCAAGGAATTTGCGGCATATCTCACCGCCGAACGGGGGCTGAAGAACGCCACGATATGGCTCAACTGCATGTGGCTGAAGGGAGTGGTGATGCGGGCGCATTATAACGGGCTGATACCGAGAAACCCTTTTGCACAGTTCCATATCAGCCCGAACGTGAAGGAACGGGAGTATCTGACAGAAGACGAGATAAAGACCATCATGACACACGAGTTTGAAAATCCCACACTCACACTGGTGCGTGACCTTTTCATCTTCGCCTGCTTCACCGCCCTTAGTTTTGTGGACATGAAGGAACTGACTACGGATGAAATCGTGGAAGTGAACGGCGAGAAATGGATAATCGGCAAGCGGCACAAGACCGATGTCCCGTTCCAAGTGAAACTGCTTGATATTCCCATGCAGATAATCGAACGCTACAAGAACCGTTCAAAAGACAAGTCCGTGTTTGGGAAAATCAACTACTGGACGATGTGCAAGCAGTTGAAAAAGGTTATCAGTGAATGCGGCATAGAGAAACAAATCTCGTACCATTGCGCAAGGCATACATTCGGAACGCTGGCTCTGACCAAAGGAATGCCAATCGAAAGCGTGAGCCGTGTATTAGGACATACGAACATTGTCACGACCCAGATATACGCGAAGATTACCACGCAGAAACTGAATACCGACCTGACGATGTTCGGCGATAAACTGAGTAAGACATTTAACGGTATAACGGTGTCATGAGCATGGAAAGAAACATCATAACAATGAGTGAATCCGGCAATATCATCATGCCGGGTAATGCCGCTTACATTTGGATGAGCGAGCCGGAACTGGTGGAGCTGTTCGGGGTAATCACCCCGGCACTCCGTGCCGCCATCAGAGCCGTGTATAGAAGCGGTGTGTTAAATGAACACGAGGTGCAGAAATATGTCCGGTTAGAGAACGGTTACCATGCCGATGTGTTCAGTTTCCCGATGATAGTCGCGCTTGCTTTCCGCATTAACAGTTCCGGTGCGAAGCAGATGCGTAAAATCCTGTTTGAAAGGCTGTATTTGCGAAAAGAGAAAACAAGCATCTTCTTTTCGCTGGGTATTAATAGTATGGAAATGCTTAAATATCAGGCATAAAATACATTAATACGACGACATGAAGTAATGAAACCGATGCGTATTCCTGTTGCCAACAATATATCTATGTACATAATTGAATAGGTGTATTGCCATTCATACGTATGATTACGACAAGTCCGAAGAAGAACCCGTCAGAGTGGCACTTCTTCGGACTTTATTTGTATGTGTTTGTGCCAGATCCAAGAAAATCATACGTGAGTCACGCGTGAGTTGTCAATCCGTCTTATCCGAATTGCCGAGCTTTGCATTGATTAAAACAAAATGAAGTGCTTATGAAACAAGGCAATATCAGAAAGGAGGAGTTCATACGGGTAGGTACGACCCTCTACAAGTTAGTGAACCAGCCCCGGCTGAACGGTGGCTATGTGAGGAAACGCATCGTGTGGAACAACGAGACACTCCGGCAGGATTATGGCAAACACTATCTTGCCAGCGTGCCGAAGTATGACGGCTTCTGCACCGTCCCCGACCATGTAAACTATCGTCCGGTAGTGGACAAGTTCCTGAACCTGTACGAACCGATAGACCATCAACCGCAGGAGGGCGACTTCTCGCACATACAATCATTGGTGCGGCACATCTTCGGGGAACAATACGAGTTGGGAATGGACTATCTGCAACTGCTATACCTGCAACCGATTCAGAAGTTGCCTATCCTGCTGTTGGTATCAGAAGAACGCAACACAGGCAAAAGTACGTTCCTGAACTTTCTGAAAGCCCTCTTTCAAAACAATGTCACATTCAACACCAACGAGGACTTCCGTAGCCAGTTCAATTCCGACTGGGCAGGGAAACTCCTTATCGTGGTGGATGAAGTGTTGCTGAGCCGCAGGGAAGACAGCGAGCGGTTGAAGAACCTCAGCACCACACTTTCCTACAAGGTGGAAGCCAAAGGCAAAGACCGTGACGAAATCGGCTTTTTCGCCAAGTTCGTGCTGTGTTCCAACAACGAGTATCTGCCTGTCATCATAGACACAGGTGAAACACGCTATTGGGTACGGAAGATAGACCGTTTGCAGTCCGATGATACCGACTTCCTGCAAAAGCTGAAAGCGGAGATACCCGCTTTCCTCTACCATTTGCAGAACAGGAAACTATCCACCGAGAAAGAAAGCCGGATGTGGTTTGCCCCGTCACTGCTGCATACAGAAGCCTTACAGAAAATTATCCGCAGCAACCGCAACCGGTTGGAGATTGAAATGTATGAGCTGCTTCTCGATATTATGACAACGATGAATGTGGACAGTGTTTCATTCTGTCCGCATGATATACTCGTTCTGTTGGCAAATACGTATGTCAAAGCGGAGAAACATCAGGTACGGAAGGTATTGCAGGAATGTTGGAAACTGACACCTGCCCACAACACCCTCACATATACCACCTACCAAGTGGACTACAGCCGTGAATGCCGTTACTCTCCGCTGCGCAGGACAGGAAGGTTTTACACCGTGACAAGAGCCTTTTTAGAGGCACTATGATTATTTTGATGAAATGATGAATAAGTATATAAAAATATTGGAATACAGACTGCTACGCTCTCATCGACCTTCCATCAAAGACATTTTGCTGATGAAAAGAGAAAGAAACCACCGACATGCTTTCTCTTTCGGTAAATGTTTTGATGAAAGCGTGATGAGAGGCTATTGTGTTGATATCCAATAAGAATATAGCACCATTCATCAAATCATCGCTTTATCAACCATCATCAAATCCGTAGGAATATACATTATGAACATTCAAGAAGCAAAAACAATCAAACTGGCGGACTATCTGCAAAGTTTGGGATACTCGCCCGTGAAGCAGCAAGGAAACAACCTTTGGTACAAATCCCCGTTCCGGCAGGAAACAGAAGCATCGTTCAAGGTGAGCGTGGAACACAATCTGTGGTTCGATTACGGACTGGGCAGAGGCGGCAACATCATCGCATTGGCGCAGGAACTTTACTGTTCGGACTATGTACCCTACTTGCTTGGTAAGATAGCGGAGCAAATGCCGCACGTCCGACCTGTATCTTTCTCTTTTCACCGGCAGGCATCCGAACCGAGTTTCCAACATCTGGAAGTGAAAGAACTTTCCCATCCGGCATTGCTCCGCTACTTGCAGGAACGGGGTATAGATACCGCCTTGGCAAAGCCGGAATGTAAGGAACTACACTTCACCCATAACGGCAAGCCTTATTTCGCCATCGGTTTTCCGAACGTGGCGGGAGGATATGAAGTGCGCAACCGTTTCTTCAAGGGCTGCATCGCACCGAAGGACGTCAGCCATATCCGGCAGGCGGGTGAGCCGAGAGGGAAATGCCTCGTGTTCGAGGGCATGACGGACTACCTTTCATTCCTCACCTTGCGGATGAAGAACTGCCCGACCATGCCCAGCCTTGACGGGCAGGATTACGTCATTCTCAATTCGGTTGCCAATGTTTCCAAAGCCATAGACGTGCTGCATGGATACGAGCGCATCCACTGCCTGCTTGACAATGACGTGGCAGGACGGAAAGCATATTGGGAACTGGAAAAAGAGTTTGCCGGACGCATCCGAGACTTTTCCAATAACTACAACGGACACAAAGACCTGAACGATTACCTGTGCGGAAAACGGCAGAATTTAACCGTTAGTCCACCGCCACGAAGCATCGTAAAACCGAAGAAGAAAGGATTGGGATTGTGACATTACGAATGAGAAAAACGGGAGATGCCCGAAATTCATCCGATGGAATTGGGGAGGTAGCAAGTTTGTGTTTCGGGTGTACCGAAACCGCTTACTACTCACTTTCCAAATCTCGGAAAGTGACATCCCGTTGGTCTATACAGTATAAACAGTAACAGCATTGAAAACAGAAATATGGAACATAAGGGACGTAACAAGGGCGGTCGCCCGAAAAAGGATACGGCAGAAAAACTGAGCTATCGCATCGGTGTGAAGATGGCGGCAGCCGACTACTTCCGTCTGCTGACACGGGCGTATGAGGCGGGCATATCGCCAAGCGAGTACGTGAGGGAATGTTTCCGAAACGGATATGTGCAAGAACGGTTGTCGAAAGAGCACTCCGATTATGTGCGCCAGCTTTGCGGCATGGCGAACAATCTCAACCAGCTTGCGCATAAGGCAAACGTCGGAGGATTCTCGGAAGCCCGTTGGGATTGCAAAGTGGCGGTAGCAAGGATTCATGAACTTCTGAACAAGATAGGGATATGATGGCGAAAATCGTAAAGGGAAGCGACTTCAAGGGTGTGGTGGATTACATCCTTGACAAAGGCAAGGGGACGCAGGTGGTGACATACGACGGCTTGTTCATGGAAAACAAGGAAACCATCGCCATGAGTTTCAATGCGCAGTCACAGATGAACAACAAGGTTACGAAACCTGTCGGACATATTGCATTGAGTTTCTCTAAAAAGGATGAGCCACGACTGACCAATCGTGTAATGGCTGGTATCGCACTTGAATATATGGAAAGAATGGGCATTCGGGACACGCAGTTCTTCATTGCCCGACATTTCGACAAGGAGCATCCGCATGTGCATATCGCCTTCAACCGCATAGGCAACAACGGCAATACCATTTCGGACAGGCACGAGCGGCTGCGCAGCACCCGTATTTGCAAGGAGCTAACCATGAAATATGGGCTGTATATAGCTGGCAGTAAAGATAACGTCAAGCGTAACCGCCTGAAAGAGCCGGACAGGACAAAGTATGAACTATACGACATTCTCAAAAAAGAGGTAGGCAGGTGCGGTAACTGGAACGTGCTTGTTGCCAATTTGAAACGGCAGGGCGTGGAAGTCAGTTTCAAACACAAGAGACAGACAAACGAGGTGCAGGGCGTTGTATTCACAAAGAACGGCTACCGTTTCAACGGCTCCAAAGTGGACAGACGTTTCAGCTATACCAAAATTGACGCAGTCTTGCAGCGCAACAGATATAATGAACGTATGGGAATGACAGCCAAAGTACATGATGTTGCCACGCCAAACGCACCGTCCGGTTCAGCACGCAATGAGTTATTCAGTGGTTCGTTGGGATTGCTGAACGGCAACGGCTTGTCTTACAACGCCGCTGATGCGGAAGCCAATCAGGAAATGGCAGAGATGCTTCGCAGGAAAAAGAAACGCAAACGGGGAATGAGGTTGTAATTTACAGTTCAAGCAGTAACGGTTTTATTGCTCGTTACTGTTTGAACTTTTTGGGCAAAGTTAAGTATTTTCACACAGATATTGCTTTCTATATTTAGACGGAGATGTTCCTATTGATTTAGTGAAAATTCTTATAAAATGCGGCAGGTCGTTGAATCCGACAAGATAACATATCTCCGACACTCCTTTTTGCGAGTGCTTCAACAACTCGCAAGCAGTATTCAGACGGTATTGCGTGACGAACTGCGAAAAGGTCATCCCCTTGCACCGCTTGAAATAGGAACAAAACGCCGAACGGTTCATGCCTACCTCCGCCACAATATCGTCCAACGCAATGGAATGAACGTAGTGCTTCATTACGTATGCGCAAATCTGCTGCATACGCCGAACGTCCTTCTCGATACGCATAGGTTTCCCTGCAAATATATGGTCGGACGAAGTGAAAATGACAGGTAGCAGACGGAACATTGCACTTAAACGTCCCAGTTCGTCCATACCGTTTATTTCGGATAATGCCTTGCGGATTGTCCGTGCACTCTCCGGTCCGAACTTCAACGCATCAGTCGGAAACATCACGCCCGCCAATCTGTTCCGCAATTCAGGAAATACTTCCATGCACCGCTCCACCAACGAATGGCTGAAAGCCACCATCAGATAACGGACACAACCGTCCTCGTCCACACTGTCGGCTGCGTATTCCCAGCGATGAAGCATCGACGGCGGAATCAACACCACATCGCCCGCTGCAAAAGGCTGTAATGTGTCGCCTGCCATTCGGTTACCCTGTCCATGAACGACATAATACAATTCCCACGCATCGTGTCGGTGGAGCTTGGCTTCGAGGCTCGGCTCCACCCGCTGGTCGATGAAGAAAAACGAATGATTCTCCGCTTCGGGCAGTTCGTATGGTATGGCTGTATCTTCCATAAATAATTGCTTTAATTTATGCGATTGCAAATTTACAACAATTATATGAAACAATAAAACAAATTCAGAACAATGAAGCGACATAACTTTGCAACCGGAAACAAGAAGTATAACTAAAAACATATTGTTATGGAATTGTACGAAGTATTGGAGAAACGCCGCACTTACCGCGACTACTCCGACCGTGAAGTAAGTGATGAGATACTTAAAAGAGTAATCGGTGCGGCATTCAAAGCCCCGACAAACGACCACCTGCGCCAGCTTGAATTCATCGTGGTGCGCGGGCGTGGAAACATTGCCAAGATTATTGAACCACTTGCTAAAAATATGGCTGCCTTCAAGAATCTGGTGCATGAAGTGGATGAATCGGGCGACAAAGACAAGATGGCTATGTTCGCTGATGCCCTGCCCAAGCAACAGCGTATGCTGATGCAGAGCGGATTGCTTATTATTCCGTTCTTCCGCCAACAGACATGGCCTTTGCTCAAACCTACAGAACAGAGCTCGCTCAACTATTTCGCTTCGGCATGGTGCGCCGTGGAAAATATGCTGCTCGCCGCCACCGCCGAAGGATTGGGAACCGTGTTCCACATTCCCGTTGCCGACGAAGTGAAAAAAATCAAGGAGATTGTCGGTGCTCCCGAAGACTACGAATTCACTTGTCTGCTGACGATGGGGTATCCTGCAGAAAACGCCTTTCTGCCCAAACAAAAAGAAATCAACGTCGAGGAGCGGATACATACGGACCTCTGGTAACCCGGAATATGAAAGGACATATGCTGATATTGTCGGCAAACATCCTGTTCGGTGTCAGTATGCCGGTATTCAAATACCTGCTGACTTCGGATGTACCACCGGAAGCAATTACCATCATGCGGGCGATTTTCGCCTGCATGATGTTTTGGTTCGTATCCCTCTTCATGCCGAAAGAAAAAGTCCTGCCGAAAGATTTGGGGACACTTTTCATCTGCGCCTTGTGTGGCGTGGGCATCAACCAATGGCTGTTTGTCATCGGGTTGAAAAGTTCTTCGCCTGTCGATGCCTCCATTATCGCTACCGCAGTACCCATTTTCGTGTTGCTGTTGGCAGCCGCCGTCCTCAAAGAACCTATTACGGCAAAAAAATCATTCGGCGTATTTCTTGGTGTAAGCGGAGGGCTGTTGCTCGTGTCCAGTTCCATATATACTGCCAATGGAACTAATAGTCTTTGGGGTGATACACTGATGCTCCTGAACCAGTTGATGTATTCCGTCTATCTGGTCTTGTCCAAACCTTTGTCCCGACGCTACTCGTCCGTGACGATGATGAAATGGATGTTTCTGTTCTCTGCATTGGCACTCGCTCCGTTCTGTCTCCCACACGTGCAGCACGTCCCCATATTCCATCGGGAAACTTTCGACATAACGCAACTGTGCGCACTCCTTTATCTGCTGTTCGGAGCCACGTTCGTCGCATTCATGCTTATCCCGATGGCATTGAAACACATCCGTCCCACTACGGTCAGCATGTACAATTATGTGCAGCCCATTGTCGCTTCCGTAATAGCCATTGCTGTCGGGCAGGACACCCTCTCGATACAAAAACTGTTGTCGGCGGCTTTGGTATTTGCCGGTGTTTACTTGGTGACGAAGAGTAAGAAAAATGAAGAGATGAAAAATTTAATATTGCATAAAACATGATTATAAATACAGGAGGAAGGACAGATACCGTCAATTATTACAGCGATTGGCTGTTGAAACGCTTCGAGGAAGGATATGTCTATTCGCGCAACCCGCTGTTTCAGAATCACGTTACAAAATACACGCTTGACCCGTCGGTAGTGGATTGCGTGGTGTTCTGTTCTAAAAACTACCGACCGATTCTGCCGGAACTTCATCGGATTACCGAACGTTTCAACGTATTCTGCCACTATACCATCACGGCATACGACAAAGACGTAGAACCGAACGTACCGGACATCGACCGGAGTATCGACACACTTGTCGAACTCTCTGAAAAAGTGGGGAGTAAACACTTAGTATGGCGTTATGATCCTGTATTGCTGACCCAGAAATACACAGTGGATTACCATCTGAAAATGTTCGATTACATGGCTTCACGCCTTGCACCGTATGTGAATTTCTGCGTATTCAGTTTCGTGGAAATGTACAAGAGGCTCGAATACAATATGCCAGAACTGATTCCGCTGACAGATAGGGACAAGGAAAAGCTGGCAGAGGGGATGGGCGCAATCGCCCGTAAATACGGGCTGCACCTACAAACCTGCGGAACATCAGAGAATTACAGCCGATACGGAATAGCCGTTTCAGGCTGTATGACTACCGCCAATCTGGGAAATGCGTTGGGCTGTCGGTTCAAAAATATGGCGCACAAGGGAACCCGCATCGGGTGTAGTTGTATGCCTACACGCGACATCGGAGCATACAACACGTGCCTGAACGGTTGCAGATATTGTTATGCCAACAAGAAACCGGAGCTGGCAGTGGAGAACCACAAACTCCACGATCCTGCATCACCGCTCTTGATAGGACACGTGAAACCTACCGATATTATCAAAGAAGGAAACCAAAAGAGCTTTATCATCTGAAACTATGCAATGGAAAAAATAATTGTAACGGAAAAAACGGTCGAAAGCTATCTGACCAAATCCAAAATCGGTCAGTTTGCCATCAACCCTTACGTGGGCTGTCCCCATGCCTGCAAATACTGTTATGCGTCATTTATGAAACGCTTCACGGGACATTCCGAATCGTGGGGCGATTTCATTGACATCAAACGGGCAAGACATACAATAAACGGCTCTCAAATAACTGGAAAAAATATCTTTATGGGAACCGTGACGGATTGTTACAACCCGTATGAAGCAAAATACGGTATCACTCGCTCCATCTTGGAACAATTGGTAGGTGTGGATTGCTACCTGCAAATCGCAACCAAAAACAAATTGATACTCCGTGATTTGGATTTGCTCAAAAAGATGAAACATCTGAGTGTGGCATTGTCCGTTAATACGCTGGATGAGAATTTCCGCCGGGACATGGATCGGGCGAGTACGGTACAGGAGCGGTTGGAAACACTTCGGACGCTTCACGAGAACGGAATCTATACCATACTGTTCATGTCACCGATTTTCATAGGGGTTACGGACTGGAAAGCGATTATAGAAACCAGCCGTAGTTTAGTCAGTGAATATTGGTTTGAAGATCTGAACCTACGCGGAGGCTATAAAAGCGTTATCATGCAATACGTTCAGGGATATTATCCCGATTCCTATCCACTCTTCAAGCGAATATATGTACAAGGCGACAAAACACCGCTGACGGAAATGGAAAATGAAATCATCGCCTACTGTCATGATAATGACATTTTATTTAGCGATTATTTTCACCACGAAGAGGTAATCCGAAATCCTAAGAATAAAATTTTGGGTAAAAATCATGTGCTAACTCAAGGTTAGAAGCATTATGATGAGATATATTCAAAAAATAGTTGCTTCAGGCTATTTGCTGATTTCATTGTTAATCTGCTGCATTACTTATGTCTGGCATTCAGAATGGCAGGATATAGAAAAATTGGAATATGATAACCGGCAGATTGACGAACTGCGAAAGGACATAAACAATATCCAGATTCAACTGATAGAGTTTTCTCTATTTGGAGAAACTGTGTTGGAATGGAATAATGACGATTTGAAACATTACCATACTCGGCGTATGGCAATGGATAGTATGCTGTGCCGTTTCAAAGCTACCTATCCGGCAGAGCGCATAGACAGTGTACGCTATCTTCTCGAAGATAAGGAACGGCAGATGCGAAAAATTGTTCAAGTATTTGAGCAACAGCAAGTCCTCAACGAGAAGATGGAACGGCAAGTACCTGTAATCGTACAGAAAAGTGTGCAGGAACAGCCCAAGAAACCAAAGCGAAAAGGATTTCTCGGTATATTCGGCAAAAAGGAAAACCCGGAACCGACCACAACTACCACGATGCTCCGTTCCCTCAACCGGAACATGATAGCCGAACAACGGGTGCAAAGCCGCCGTCTGTCAGAACACGCCGACAGTCTTGCGACACGGAACACGGAACTTAACCGACAGTTGCAAGGCTTGATTCGCCAGATGGATAAGAAGGTGCAATCCGACCTGCAAAAACGGGAAGCCGAGATAACGGCCATGCGCGAGCAGTCGTTCATGCAGATTGACGGCCTGACTGCTTTCGTCCTTCTGTTGTTGGTCATTTCCTATATCATCATACACCGGAATACCAACCGCATCAAACGGTACAAACGGGAAACGGCAGACTTAATCGGACGGCTGCAACAATCGGTAGAGAAGAACGAGGCATTGATAGCCTCCCGTAAAAAAGCGGTACATACTATCACCCATGAGCTGCGCACACCTTTAACCGCAATAATCGGTTATACCGCGTTGATGGAAAAAGTGAATGATGCGGATAAAAAAGAGCGATATGCCCGTAGTATCCGGCAATCTTCCGACCGTATGCGTGAAATGCTTAACACCCTGCTTGACTTTTTCCGTCTGGATAACGGCAAGGAGCAACCGAACATTTCTCCTTGCCGGATTTCGGCAATCACGCACATTCTTGAAACGGAGTTTATGCCAACCGCCATGAACAAGGGGCTGGCTCTTACCGTAACGAACCATAAGGATACCGTAGTCTTGACGGATAAGGAACGCATCCTGCAAATCGGAAACAACCTGCTGTCGAACGCCATCAAGTTCACGGAGAACGGTGGGGTTTCTCTGACAACGGGGTATGATAATGGTATGTTGAAACTTATCGTCGAAGATACAGGGACTGGTATGACCGAAAAAGAACAACAGCGTGTTTTCGATGCGTTTGAACGTTTGTCAAACGCTGCCACAAAAGATGGTTTCGGGCTGGGACTATCCATCGTACAACATATCGTGGCAATGCTTGGCGGTACAATACGTTTGGATAGTGAAAAAGGCAAAGGTAGCCGTTTCACAGTGGAAATACCCATGCAGACAGCGGAAGAACTGCTGGAACAGTTCAATTCAAGTTACGTTCGTCACAATGAAGCATATCATGATGTAATTGCCATAGATAATGACGAAGTTCTGCTCCTGATGCTGAAAGAAATGTATGCGCATGAAGGAGTACATTGCGATACCTGCACCGACGCTGCGGAGCTGATGGAAATGATACGCCGGAAAGAATACAGTCTGTTGTTTACGGATTTGAATATGCCGGAGATTAACGGCTTCGAGCTGTTGGAACTGCTACGCACCTCCAATGTGGGCAACTCGAAGACTATCCCGGTGGTGGTAACAACCGCTTCGGGCAGTTGCAGCAAGGAGGAACTTATGGAACGGGGATTCGCCGGATGCCTGTTTAAGCCGTTCTCCATATCGGAGCTGATGGAGGTTTCAGACAAGTGCGCCCTGAATGTGACGCAAAATGAACATCCGGATTTCACCTCCCTGTTATCCTACGGTAATGAATCTGTCATGCTGGAGAAACTGATAGCGGAAACTGAAAGGGAAATGCAGGCGGTCAGGGATGCGGAACAACGGAAAGACCTCCAAGATTTGGATGCACTGACACACCACCTGCGAAGCTCATGGGAGATACTCCGTGCAGACCATCCGTTAAGGGAGCTTTATAAACATCTTCATGGGAGTGCCGCTCCTGATTATGAAGCACTGAACAAAGCCGTAACTGCTGTACTGAATATGGGCGTGGAGATTATCCGATTGGCAAAAGAGGAAAGGAGAAAATATAATAATGGATAAGACAAAAATCATCGTGGTGGAGGACAACATCGTGTATTGCGAGTTCGTCTGCAACCTGCTGGCACGGGAGGGATTCCGTACCGTACAGGCATTCCACCTCTCAACCGCAAAGAAATATCTGCAACAGGCGACAGAATCAGACATCATAGTTTCCGATTTGCGTCTGCCTGACGGCAACGGCATCGACCTGTTACGTTGGATGCGCAAGGAAGGGATGATGCAGCCGTTCATCATCATGACCGACTATGCTGAAGTGCATACGGCAGTCGAAAGTATGAAATTCGGCTCGCTGGACTACATTCCCAAACAGCTTGTAGAGGACAAACTCGTTCCTTTGCTCCGCACCATATTGAAAGAACGGAGTATCGGACGAAGCCGTATGCCGATATTCTCCCGTGACGGTTCGGCGTTTCAAGCCATCATGAAGAGGATAAGGCTGGTAGCCCCCACCGACATGAGCGTGCTGATATTCGGAGAGAACGGCACGGGGAAAGAACATATCGCCCACCTGCTGCACGACAAGAGCAAGCGGGCAGGAAAGCCGTTTGTGGCTGTGGACTGCGGTTCGCTCACCAAAGAACTTGCGCCGTCGGCTTTCTTCGGACACGTCAGAGGCGCATTCACAGGTGCGGACAGTGCCAAGAAAGGTTATTTCCATGAGGCGGAAGGCGGCACGCTGTTCTTGGACGAGGTGGGTAACCTCGCACCGGAAACCCAGCAGATGCTTCTGCGCGCCATACAGGAACGGAGATACCGTCCGGTAGGTGACGACAGAACTGACCGTAGTTTCAATGTCCGCATCATCGCCGCCACCAACGAGGATCTGGAGAAGGCGGTTAATGAAAAGCGTTTCCGGCAGGACTTGCTGTACCGCCTGCACGATTTCGAGATAACCGTCCCGCCGTTGCGTGACTGTCAGGAGGATGTCATGCCGCTGGCTGAGTTCTTCCGTGAAATTGCGAACCGGGAACTGGAATGCGATGTCACCGGCTTTGACGGAGAAGCCCGCAAGACATTGCTGACCCATGCGTGGCCGGGCAATGTCCGCGAGCTTCGTCAGAAAATCATGGGTGCGGTGTTGCAGGCACAGACCGGGCTTGTCACGAAAGAGCATCTGGAACTTGCCGTGACGAGGGCGACCTCACCTGTCAGCTTCGCCCTGCGCAGCGATGCGGAAGACAAGGAGCGTGTCTTACGCGCGTTGAAGCAGGCGAACGGAAACCGCAAGGTTGCCGCCGAACTGCTCGGGATAGGACGTACGACGCTGTACAACAAACTGGAAGAATATGGTTTGAAGTATAAATTTCAGCAACCATAGCCAATAATTCACCGAAACATGTAGATTCCAATTAGATTTATTTAGGTGAATACTATTCCTACTATGTTTTTAAAAAATCATATCTTTGCATTTAGTTTGAAAACGTATTTATAAAATGTCTATAGACAAATCAAATTTTAAGTTTCAATCTCATTATATTGGACTGTGGTCACGTATTGATGCTCCTGAAGAACAGCTTTCAGGTACTCTGTTTATAGACCAACAGAAGATATGGATTGAATTATGTTGTATTGATTCCGAACAAGGATTACCTGAGAATATTGGCTCTTTGAATGGATGCACTTATTCAATTGATGATACAGGTAAGGAATCAGCAGTAAATATATTTGTCGAAGGGCTGAGTTTTGTACGTTATTTCCATTCAGGAAGTGAACTAAACTTAATGCACTATACTTTTTCTGTAGATTGTATTTATATTTACGAAGGTGAATTACACAAAGATAAGATTGGCGCATTAACAATTAGGGCTACAATACTTGATAAATGGGCATCTCCTATTATGACCAATGCATACCATAACGAAGTTTTCAAGCAATTACCTTTGTCTCACCATGCTATATATTTTATTTCTCCTTCTCCATATACATTATTGCGGAGCAGTGATTTTTTTGTTGCAATAAAATTTCATTGCAAATATCAAATCGGAGGAATAAACCAAGGTATAGAACAATGTGCATTCTTGTATCTCAGTTCTCATAGGAAGTGTTCTTTTCTTGATTTCCAAACATATGTCAATCAATTTCATTATTTGTTCTTTCTACTAACCAATCGCATTCACCCAATAGATTATATGTATTGCGAAGATGGTTGCAATACTTTTGTCTATAAACCTAATGAGCAACAATTATGTAGATATATAGTATCTCATGATGATCCAGAGCCCGCCACTACATCTGATGATTTTTCAACCGAGGAGCTTCAATCAATTTTTCTCCAGTGGATTGAGCTCTACAATAAATATAGTGATGCAATCAATACATTCTTTGAAACCTTAACAAACATATATACTTCTCCTGCATCTCAGATTAAAAACTTTATATCTTCTATTGATGCTTTGACAAAAGGCATAAATGGCAATGCAGGAATAGTGCATCCTAATAGTAACCGAGCTAAAACATTAGAAGCTATCTTCAATAGAAATGTGCTTACTCCTGATGAAAAAAATAGGTTAAAAGGATGGCTACTTCAGGTTAAGGGTACTGAATTAAAACCTCGATTTTCAAAAATGCTTGAACGGATATCTCAATATATTCCTGCTAATTTAGGTGCGGATTTTGTGGAAAAGATTGTTAATACCAGAAACAATATTACTCATCCATATATGAATGAAACTTTTTGCTTTAATTCTAACGAATATAGAAAGGTTTCATACGAACTAAATTATATAATTAGAGCATACTTACTTGTTTCAATAGGAGTCAAAGAGAGCATTATAACCAAACTCTTAGGAAAATAAATTTGTTAGAGAGTCTTGAGATGTTGCCTATTGATAACCGGAACATTTTTTGCTATTTGTTGTGAAAGCAATAGAACATTAAAGTATGCTAATGGGAATATGCTGTTGTTCCCATATTTTTATATAAGTACTTATATATCATAACTAAAAATAAATGAAGTACTATATATAAGAAAAATCATAGGTCAATTTCATGTCTTCCCGATTTTTATTGCTACTTTTGCATCAAGACGAGTGACATTGATAGCAACTTACAGCAAAGCGCAGAAATAGACACGGTTGCCAATTCGTTACCTCTATTTTATCCTTCCCTTCAAACCTCTTATAAATAAAGAGGTTATAAAAGTCTTCCAGAATTA
>ERZ827520.2684-NODE-2684-length-15862-cov-22.743848_pt1 | contig 15862 bp, 10 predicted proteins | sample MGYA00519581_ERZ827520 | MGnify/ENA primary metagenome ERZ827520 (study PRJEB31778, sample SAMEA3449339) | human gut metagenome | biome: human gut; feature: human-associated habitat; material: faeces | place: United Kingdom | collected 2010/2012 ...
TATTTTTATTTGTTGCTAATGGTTCGGAAATAAGCACCGTTTAGGTGCTTCATTTCTTTGTTCAAGGCAGTTTTACCCACCATGCACTATTACATATTTATATAGAACTTCAATTTTTGACTGCTGTTTCCGGCAGAAAGGGGTGTGAAGTTCATTCCTGCACCCGGTTCGTTTTATTACAGCTCTTATCCGTATTTCATTCATTTTTTTGTTCTCCTTTCTTCTATTTTATGGGATTTTACTGTTTCTGTTCACGGCAGGGCATAGCTATCCCATATTGCTGTCATGCCGATTTTTCCCGGTGTATGTCGCAATGTTCCAATACAACCGTATATGTGATGCCGCCACTCGTTACCGTAGTGTGGCTGTAAACTCTCATCCGTCCGCAATGCTCGCAGAAATAAGGATTCTCGTATTCACTTTCTGCCTGTTGCACTCCGGCTTCCTCTATCTCGCTTTCATCCCGTCCGAAGTATTCTTCCGGCAGGTTGCCTTTGTTGGAGTAGAAGCCGTAATACCTCACGATGCGGAAATAGCGCAGGGGAACGTGTTGCAGCAGCCGGGGAAAGAACTCACGGTAATGCAGCGTCAGTTCCTTTTCCACCGGGTTTCTCCTGTCGGGTGAGTTCTTATAATCACGGTATCGGAATGAAATGTTCTCGCCGTCCATTGCCGTAATCTTGTACTCGCTCAAACATGCCCGCTTGGAATACCTGCCCACATACTGTATCACCTGCTCCGGCATCTGTATGGGCGGTTCCAGATGCACAATCCAGTCCTTTCTGTTCGCCACCCTTTTGATGAAGCCCATAAACTCCATGCGGTCGTGAAAGTCATGCTCCAGCCTGCCCGCATCGAACAGTCCTATCAGCGCATTCTCAAACTTGTAGCGGAACACCCTGCGGATAGAGGGGATATGCACGTAATCATGTTCGGGAACGGCTATTTTACCTCTGTTGTTGATGCCGCCCCACGACATAATCATGTGGGTGTGTACATGAAGCTGCTTTGTTTCCCCATAGGTGTGCAGCACGGCAATCACCCCGGTTTTCAAGCCGAACTTGTGCATCATCCAGTCTTTCAGCGTGTCTGCCGAAGTCCGCATCAGAATGTTCAGTATTTCTTTCTTGTTGCGCTTCACCAAGTCCAGCAGGATATGCGGCAAGGTCATCACAACATGGCGGTGCGGCACTCGCAGCAACTTTTCTTTCATGCGTGCCGCCCATTTCAGCGTATCACGCCAGCCACATGACGGGCAAAAACGGTTCTTGCAGCTATGACTGATTTCCCGCACCTCCCCGCAATCGGGGCAGACGTATGTGTCTATTCCCAAAGCGGCTGTACGGCACACACGGATAGCGTTCACCGCCTTGTACTGTTCGGGGGTGATGTACTCCGCAGGGTGCTGTGCGTACTCGTCCCACCAGCGGTTGAAAAAGTCCGCCAAGCGATATGTGCTTTCCCGGGAACTACACCTTCCTATGTAATCTATCAAATCAATCATTCACTACCGTTATTTTTTTACATTTGTTTATTTGTTTGTAAGTTTCTGTATATTAGTTGTTTTAATTTGCCTTGAATTTGTTTATAAATACACCTGTAGGTATAGGATATTTCGATAACCGACACCTGGCAGGTGTGTTTCCTAATCTCTAATAGCAACACCCGTCAGGTGTCAGATATTCCGCAAATCCGCACCATGCGGGGCATATATCCTAACCTTCATGCCCCCAAAGGTACGAAAAGAATCGAAGAAACAAACCAAACGGTTTGGAAAAGTCGCAAAAGATTTTTCGGGAGGGAGGAAAAGGATGCCGGAGGGCATAAAAAAAGCCTGAACGGGTCAGGCTTTAATCAGCGAATAGATGAAGCGGAGCTTGCGGGAGAGTTCCCCCGTGTCCAGCCCGGAGAGGAAAGCCTGCTCGAAAGACAAGCCGTAGAATACCTCGCGGAACATGGCGACGGTTTCCTCCGTGTCCACCTCCGCGCGGATTTCGCCCGACGACTTCGCCCGCTCGATAATGTCGCTCCACAGCTTCCGGTCTTTCTCGAACAGGGCGGCGAACTTCGCCCCGGCATCGGGGTAATACTGGCGCACTTGCATCAGCAGGTGGAAGTAGTAGAAGTTGTAGCTGCATCCCTGTGGGTTGTTCCCGTCGTCCAGCAAGCCCACGATGCGGCGCATGGTCTTTTCCACGCTCTCCACGTGGTGGTCGATGAACTCCAGCAGCGTGCCGCCCTGAAAATTGAACTTGTTGGCAGGGTCTTGCGTGGCGAAGATGTATTTGTCCACCACCGCCACGAACAGGTCTTGTTTGAAGGAGTAGTAATAAATCAGCCCCCACTTGGACAGCCCGCAGGCTTTGGCGATAGTCACCAGACTTGCCTTCTCGTAGTTCATCTTGGCGAACACCCGCAAGGCGTTCTCCAGCACTTCTTCCCGGTTTGTTATCATAAGCGTAAGGGGTTTATGTTTTTAATTCACGAAGGTAGGGAAATATTGTGTTTATGGCAAGCATTATGCCACTATTTCGTCATGCGCTACTTAGCAGCAGATAGAAAGTCGCGAACTGGACTATCAGAGAAACGACATAGATACCGTAGTAGAGCAGATACTTTTTCTCTTTGTCAAACTTGGCGAAATACTTCCTGTACTTATCGTTCTTGAATACAAATAATTCATTTATATAGCATAGATAGAAAATCAAGAATATAAGCAATAATAAAAGAATGAACTTGTACTCAAAAATGGCAATTGGAACGCCTATGCCTAACATCTTTAAGACCTTACCGCCTACAATCAATACCATACAGAGCAACCAAAAACTGGTGCAACTTATGGCAAATATCGCCCTTGAATCAATGAGTATATTTACTCCTCCATGAATTTCACTAACTTCTTGTTTCTCTATTCTTGATACAATACATTTCATGTACTTGTTGTTCCATTTTGGGATGCTTATCCAATAGAAAGGATTCAAAAGTCTTTTGAATATAAAGAATAACAAATTATACTCGCAATAGTATAGTATATTGTAATATTTCTCCAATAACTTTAGCATGATTTTGATGGCTAAGTAGGTTGGTGAAGAATAGCATTCAACTATTGTTAGTTAGTTACTTAATTTACTTAATGACTTCAATGTCTTGAATAGGTATATAACCAAAAGGAGCATTGAAAATAGAATTTACTCTGCACCAACCATTTGTTAATGCACTTATGACAACAGGCATTCCAAATCGGACTGCTACGCCATCTTCACCTTTGGTAGTTTTTTCTCCATTAGGTAAAGAATAAACGTGGGTGCTGCATAGTATGGCATTATCTCCAACTTGTGGCATAAAGTTTGTCCTTTTAGCATTTGGGGGACTCTGTAACATTATATCATATTGTGTTTCTATGCATTTAGTAGATGGGAATAAGTATGCTTCAAAACAATCCTTACATTCATTCTCTTTAGGAAAATGCTCGATATGAAAACCAGAAGCGTCAGCATACAATTTTCCGTGAGTTTCATCGCCTTTATTATATACTCCATATATTAATCGCCCATCGGAATTATAATATGCAATACTATGCAAGTCACCTCCGTCAGCCCATCGCTTAAATATTTTTCTTATTTTATTATCTCTATCGAAATACATAGTGAACAATATATTGGCATTCTTTATTTGACCATCATCTAAAATTTTATACGAATGAACTTGATTAAAATCCATATATTCATCACTTATCACTTCTCCCAGACTATCCAAAGGAACAAGGTATGCAATCCACAAAGGCATTTCGTTTATTGCATCAAGCTCTGTTTGAATAGTTACCTTATAGCTTTGTGCGAAAGTATAAGGTGAAAGCAAGAATAAAATGTATAGCATTATTATTTTCATATTGCAATTTATGTATTTATAAATGCACCTATCAAGTATCGGACATTCCACTAACCCGCGCCATGCGGGGCGTATATCCTAACCTCCATGCCCCAAAGGTACGAAAAGAATCGGAGAAACAAACCGGATGGTTTGGAAAAGTCGCGAAAGAGTTGGCGGAAGGGGAAGAAAGGCTGTCGGCATCCTGCCATTTCCTCCGCCAACCACCATAGCCACCAGTCTTGAAACTGGCGAAGAAGGAAATGCCGCTTTCTCTTTGTCGCTGGCGCACATATTCTGAAATATCAATATATACCGCTGATACCTCTTGTCCTTAATTCTTTTGAAACCTGACGATAAGAGCTATCACCGCAACAATTAAAAATAGTCAGTCTTTTTAAGGATTTTAGCCTTAGCAGAAAATTCCAACTTCTAATATTTTTGCAAGTATTTATCCACAGTTCTTCAAGTTTAGGCAAATCTGTCAATTCATCTACATTAAACAAGTAGGGTAATGAGTTAAGATGTAAATTCTCTATTCCATTGATTTGAGAAATGCCGTTGATGGATTCTGTCTTACCGCTCAATATATCCAGCTTTCGAATAGATTTCATTAAGGATAGTTGCCCGCAGATATTCTCATTGACATTACAAAACATTATATTGTCCATTTCCTGATAGCTTAACAATGAACGCATAACAGAATCCGTGTACTTGCATATAATGCTTTTCAAACAGGGTAAATTTTTATTGGTAAATTCTATTGTCCCTTTGTAGTTACATAAATGTACCAGATTAGGCAAATAAACATTTTCTTTTATCTTCAAATTTGCATTATCCGTTTCAAATACTTCTAAATGGTTTAACCTTGTCCAGTCGAATTGTCTTACTAAATGCGGCGGAAGTTGTAGATATTCAAGTCCTTTCAGTTCATAAACTATGGATGGAAATATTCTTTCGATTTTTAATTTATCAAAAACAACAAGAGAAATCACATTCCTCTTTTTTAAGTTTATATCATTCCAATAAAATACGTGTTTGTGACTTTGAAAAGTGGTTTCATAGTATTCATGTTTGGGAATCATTATGTACCCATCTTCAAATCTATAGTGTTTACCAATAGAATAATCATCTACTCTTATATTGTTATCCATAGCGTATAAATTTTTAGTTTTCTTTCAAGTATCAGCCCCCGCCAACTCGCTTTTCCGAGTTGCCCAACTCGTTTCCGTGAGTTGCCCGACTCACCGAGCTGAGTTGCCCAACTCAGAACTTTGAGTTGCCCAACTCACGATTTCAAGTTGCCCGACTCACGGGAACGGGATGCGGCAGCTTGTCTTTTCCTGATTTCCCCTTAAAGCTCCAAAGCATTTTCCTTTAGCAAGAAATCGTAAATGCTGATGGTCGCAATCCCGGCTTCATCCCTCGTTACGGGGCTTTCCTCTCCGATGACGATAATCTTCTTGAAAGAATCGTCCACTCTCAACAGGGAAGCCCGTTCCTGCCTTATCTTCTCGTCGGATTCCATCCGGTAGGCCGACTGTATGTAATACCGCCTGCTTCCCAGGTTGCAGACGAAATCGACCTCAAGGCTGGAGCGGTGCTGTTTCCCGTCCTCACCTCGGCGGACAACGGGGACGACGCCTACATCCACATTGAAGCCACGTATCCGCAGTTCGTTATAAACCATGTTCTCCATCAGATGGCTTTTCTCCGACTGGCGGAAGTTAATCCGTGCGTTGCGCAGCCCCAAGTCCATGAAGTAATACTTATAGGGGGAATTGATGTAGCGTTTCCCTTTGATGTCGTAGCGGGTGGACTTCTCTATCAGGAACGAATCGCAGAGGTAATCAATGTAATTCTTGACGGTATCGCTGGACAGGGGCGATTTCTTCTCGCTTTGGAACGTGTTTGCCAGCTTGTTCGGATTGGTCAGCGCGCCGATGCCCGATGCCATGATGTTGATGAGTTCCTCCAGGTCGTCATCCTTGCGTATCTCGTAACGCTCTTTGATGTCCTTCAGGTAGGTCTCGTCGAACAGGGCTTTCAGGAAACGCACCTTCTGCTCTTCCGTTTGGTAGGACAGAACCTGCGGAAGCCCGCCATACAGCATGTATTCGTTAAGCCCGGCCTGCACCGTTCCGGGATAGGCGGACATGTATTCGCTGAAACTCAACGGGTACATTTTCACCTCGAAGCCACGCCCCCGGAACTCCGTGATGATGTCCTTGGAGAGAAACCTCGCATTGCTGCCCGTCACATAAACATCCGCATTGCGTATTCTGAGGAAGCCGTTCAGCACATCTTCAAACTGGTCGAGCATCTGTACCTCGTCCAACAAGATGTAATACATATCCCCGTCCGTGATGCGGCTTTCCACATAGGCATAAAGGTTGTCCGGATTTCTCATGGCACGGTTCCTGTAATCTTCCAAATCCACCTTTATGATATGGTCCGGGGCGATGCCGTTGCTTTCCAGATACGAGGTAAATATCTCAAAGAGCAAGTACGACTTGCCACATCTGCGCATCCCGGTTATAATCTTAATCATACCGTTGTTCCGCAAGGAAACGAGTTCATCCAAGTATTTTCTTCGTTCTATATGCTTCATGCTAATCGAAATTTATGTCACCAAGTGACAGAGTTTCCGATTACAAAGATAAGGTTTCTTTCTTCAAGTTCGGCAAGCCTACTCGAAAAAAGTGTCATTGATGACGGCTTTTCCGGGTAGAGCATCCGCCATTATCTCAATTCGACTCCAATATCCCAAAAGTTTATTGAACAGTATCATTGTAACCAAAGTGCGAAAATAATCAAAAAGACATACGGAAACAGCAAAAACAGGATAGCCCAAATGCTGGAATATTTCTCATACGATTTATCTTGCCGGATTTTCAAATACCGTCGTTTATAATGATAATAAGCGTACAGAATTATCCATACAACAGGATAGGCGAGCAGAGCAAGCAGAATAAACGGAGCCGGATTAGTGCTTGTAGTCGCCCAATAAATCGAGGCTATATCTACTCCATAAAGCAGAAATACAAGACTTAATACACTCGGAACATTCCATGAATACATACTTGTGTCCATCCATCGAGTTAAGCGTTCTGTCTTATACCATAAATATCCTAATACTCTGTGAACTATATTCATATATTGCTATTACTTATAATGCCATACGGGGCATATATCTAACCTCCATGCTCCAAAGATACGAAAAGAATCGGAGAAACAAACCAAATGGTTTGGAAAAGTGCGCTAATCCATAAATCACAATAGACAATCCCATATAGACAAATGCCACCTTTTTTACAAAGCTACACGGTAAATCATTCTTGTTTCAGGAAATCAAGGTCGAAAAAATAGTCCTTTTTATTTCGGGGATTGACATAAATGATTCCGCTTTTATGCAAGGCAAGAAAAACGCCCAAACTGCACTTGTCCATCAGGATGGGGTCGCTGAAAAACTGCGTCCGTTTCCCCTTGTAATCCAAAGTTGCTTTTACGATGCAATAGCAGCGTTCATAAGAAAGCGGTTCATGCATCCGGTCTGGATTCATAAGTGCTTCGCTGGCATTCATTTCCTGACTGCGCCATGATTGGTAGGGCAAATCCGGTTCATCCAGTGAAGCAGGTGCATGTAAACGTGTTTTTAACGAATAAGCGGGAATGTCCATCCGGGTATAATGGACGGTTCGTTTGTTTTCGGAAATTTTGCAACTGTTCAAATCCACTTCCAGCGCAACGCCTTTGGAACGAAGCCATTCCTTGTGTTTCTTTTTGTTGTCCTCTTCCCGCCTTTGGCTTCTCCGCATATTCCAGTACATAATGGCAAACGGAATCACCGCAAGGCTTCCGGTCACCAACATATAGCCGTATTTCCCCATGTCCAAGAATATATAGGTTTGAATTATCAACAGAAACTCTATGGCTATTCCGATGTAGGAAAGGCATCCAAAAATATTGCTTTTAATGTTCATGGTCGTCTCTTGCTGTTAATGGTAAATTACCCTCCGGTATTCAGCAAACCGTCAGGCACATATCTAATCTCACTGCCCAAAGGTACGAAAAGAATCGGAGAAACAAACCGAGCGGTTGGATATTTTTTCAAAAGAAGCGGGCGGACACTTCGCGCCACAGCATAGCCACTTGCCTCCCGTCCGCTTATTTCCCATTGCCCGGCAAGGCTGCCCGTTTACTTTCGTGCCGCAATTAACTTATTGTTTCACGATTTAATTCATTTGTATATGGACAACCTCAAGGACATGAAAGACGAAGTGCTGGTAGTAACCAACGCTTCCGACGGCAACAAGCCCCATGTGGTGGAGCGCGTCGAACAGGACGGCTCATTGAAGACCCAGCCGCTGGCAAAGGCCAAGCCCGACGGCGATTTCCTGAAAATCGACCGCAGCGAATCCATCCTCGAAGCCTTCTTCTCCAATTTCAAACGGCAGTATGACAACCCGTCCGACTTCCGTTTCTACCACATCCCGGCGGAACTGCTTGCCGCCGCCAAGGATATGGCGGACTTGTTCCGCAAGCCGGAAGAGAACGCGGCCATGATTGACGGGTACAGGTTAGACCCGGAGCAGCACATACAGAAACAGGACTTGCAGCAGGCTCCCGCCGCCGAAGAATCCGCCCCGCAGCAATCCACGAAGTGGAGCATGGAGCAGGTGGACTGGCAGCAGCTTGCACGCATGGGCATCACGCCCGAATCGCTGGGCGAAATCGGTACGGCACGGTTGCTCAACGGGCATGAATCCGCCGTACTGGACATCAAGACCAGTTTCGAGGGCATCAGCCTCGAAACGCCCGCCTGCATCCGGCTGGTGGAATCATCCGACGGGAAGCCCGTGCTCAACATCGAGTGCTGCAAGCAACGCCCCGAACTGGGCGAGTACATGGGCACGGAACTTTCTCAGGAGGTGCAGGACAACCTGCTCAAGACACACAATGCCGGACGTCCCATCTACATCCGCCAGCCCGACGGCATGATTGAGGCCTGCCTCCTTTCCTTCAACCCCAAGACCAACCGCCTGCACCATCTTCCCGTTCAGGAAATAAAGCAGGTGCGTGAAATCAACGGGGTCGCGCTGACCGAAGACCAAGGGCTCCGGCTGATGAACGGCGAATCCGTACTGGTGGAAGGCATGTGGTCGGAACGCAAGCAGAAGCATTACGACGCACGCCTCCAGTACAACGTCTGCAAGGGCGGCTTCGACTATGACTTCCGGGGGCTGAACCGCAAGGTGGAGCAGAGCCAGAGCGAACGGTGCGAAATCATCATCCCGAAGAAACTGAAAGGGGTGGACTTGACCGATGAACAGGTGAATACATTGAAAATGGGCAAGGCCACCTATATCACGGGTATGTCCGACGGTGGCGGGGGCACGTTCAATGCCTACGTGCGCCCCAATTACGAGAAGATGAAGTTCGACTTCTTCCGCTGGAATCCCGACAAGAGCAGGAAGCAGTCGCAGGGGCAGGCAGAAACACAGGCAAAACAGCCTGCACAGGCCGTCACACAGAACCGCCGTGTCCGGAAGTCCGAGAAGAAAGGTGCCGGCGTATCACTTTGAGTATTCACCTGTAATAGATAATGTATATGAAGAATGTCATCATCGCAGAAAAGCCGTCGGTGGCGCAGAGCATCGCGGCGATTGTAGGAGCCGGACAGCGGAAGGACGGCTATCTGGAAGGCAACGGCTATGCCGTCACATGGGCGTTCGGGCATCTGGTCGGACTGGCCATGCCCGAAACCTACGGCTTCACCGGCTTCCGCAGGGAGCACCTGCCCATACTGCCCGCCAAGTTCACGCTTGTTCCCCGTCAGGTACGCGAGGGCAAGGAATACAGGGACGACCCCGGCGTGGTACGCCAGCTGAACATCATCAAAGGGCTGTTCGAGGGGTGCGACCGCATCATCGTGGCGACCGACGCCGGGCGCGAAGGGGAACTGATATACCGCTACATCTACCACTATTTGGGCTGCACCAGACCGTTTGTCCGCCTGTGGATAAGCAGCCTGACCGACAAGGCCATCCGTGAAGGGATGGAAAGGTTGCAGCCGGGCAGTGACTACGACAACCTCTATCTTTCCGCCAAGGCACGCAGCGAGGCGGACTGGCTCATCGGCATCAACGGCTCGCAGGCGCTCAGCCTTGCCGCCGGGCGGGGCGTGTTCTCGCTCGGACGGGTACAGACACCCACGTTGGCCATGATTTGCTCCCGTTATCTGGAGAACAAGTCCTTTACCCCGAAGAAGTACATGCAGATACGCGTCACGGTGGAAAAGGACGGCATCACGTTCCATGCCACAGCGGAACAGCGTTACGAGGACAAGGCCGCCGCAGACGGTGCGTTGGGCGACATGAAAGCGTGCGGCACGCTCCGCGTCACGGCTCTTGCCCGGCGGGAGGTCAAGGAAGAACCTCCGCTGCTCTATGACCTGACCGCCCTTCAGCGGGATGCCAACACCCGGCTGGACTTCTCCGCCGACCGCACGCTCTCCCTTGCGCAGAGCCTGTACGAGAAAAAGGTGCTGAGCTATCCGCGCACCGGCAGCCGGTATATTTCCGAAGACGTGTTCGATGAAATCCCCTCACGCATCGCCCTCTTGCGGCAGCATCCGCGTTTCGGGCAGTATGCCGCATCGCTCTCCGGCGCACCGCTCAACCGCCGCAGCGTGGACGGTGGGAAAGTGACCGACCACCATGCTCTGATTGTAACCGAAAACCTGCCCTCCGGCCTTTCCAAAGACGAACAGGCCGTTTACGACATGGTGGCCGCCCGCCTGCTCGAAGCCTTTTCCGCCCCCTGCATCAAGGAGGTGACGGAAATCCATGCGGCGGTGGGCGGCAGCGAAGCACAGGCCAAAGGCACGGTGGTCAAGTCCGCCGGCTGGCGTGCCGTGCGCGGCGAAAAGGAAGAGGACGACGGCGGGAATATGGTACTCCCCAATTTGGAACAGGACGAGACGCTCCCGGTAAAGGCACTCGAAGCGGTGGAGCGGCAGACCAAGCCCAAGCCGCTGCACACCGAAAGTTCGCTGCTCTCGGCGATGGAACATTGCGGTCGGGAGATTGACGACGAACAACTACGGGCGAGCATCCGCGAGACAGGTATAGGCACCCCCGCCACCCGTGCCGCCGTTATCGAGACCCTGTTCGCACGCGGTTATATCCAGAGGGAGAAGAAAAGCCTCGTGCCCACCGACAAAGGCATGGCGGTCTATGAAACGGTGAAGGACAAGAAGATTGCCAACGTGGAAATGACCGCCGCGTGGGAGGATGCGCTGGCACGCATCGAATCGGGCGAGGCCGACGCTGCCGCCTTCCGGCGCGATATCGAGGCATATACCGCACAGATTGTGACCGAACTGTTGGAAACCAAAGTGTCCGTAGCGCCTTCGGAGAGCGAATACCCGTGTCCTAAATGCCGGAACAGCCGGGTGCTGTTCTTCCCCAAGGTCGTCAAATGCGCCGATGTGGACTGTGGCTTTACCCTCTTCCGCAACAAGGGCGGCAAGGAACTGTCGGACAAACAGCTTGCCGAACTCCTGACCAAAGGCAGAACCGGGGTTATCAAGGGCTTCAAGAGCAAGGAGGGCAAGGCTTTCGACGCTTCGCTGGTGCTTCGTCCCGACTTCTCGGTGGGTTACGAGTTCGCCGACAGGAAGCCGCCCAAAGGCAAACCCGCCAAAAAGAAATGACCCTCCCGGCACCGACTTCATCCTATACAGGCATAAAATGTATTTTGTAACACGAATAAAAAGAAGAATCATGAATCCGAACAAACCGAACATGCCGGCTCCGGCGGTAGAGCCGGACGAACTGTCCTATTACCGCCTTACCCTGTTGTCCTACCTCCGCGAATCGCATCCCGAACGGGCTGCCGACGACGCTTTTGTCCGCGCGCGTGCCGACCTTGCCGCCGAAACGTTCAGCGAAGCTGTCAAATCGGGCATGGATTATGACGAAGCCGTCCGGCAGGCGGACGAGGTGCTGTTCCAAGACCTGCACTTTTCCCGGCTCGACACGCTCATCACCGTGCTGTGGAACGAGTTCGCCGACGAGGTGCCCGCAGGCCGCGCCCGCGAGGTGGCTCTCCAGCTTCTGCCCGAATGCGGCAGGGTGTTCAGCGGTTACGACCTGACCGACGATTTCGCCGCCACACCCGGCTTCGACCGGCTGTGTGAGGAACTGACCGGTACCATCTCAATCTGGCTCGAAGAAAATGGCATATAACAGGAAGGCACATCTTAGGGACAACATCGAGGCCATCCGGCTGATGTTCCGGCTGGAGAAGGAGAGGCGTGCCGCCACCCCGGAAGAACTGGCGGCACTTGCCGCCTACTCCGGCTTCGGGGGCATCAAGGCGGTGCTGTCGCCATTTGGCAAGCTCACCGACATCCTGCGCTGGACGCAGAGCGACCGCGAACTGTTCCCCCTCGTATCGGAACTGCACGGCGTGCTCCGCGAGGGGGCGACGGATGAACGTGAATACAAACGGCTGGTGGACAGCGTGAAGGCATCCACCTTTACCGCGTTCTATACACCGCCGGAAATCATCGGCGCGCTGGCATCCTCATTAAATGAGCACGGCGTGTCGCCGCACAGCTTTCTTGACCCGTCATCGGGCACGGGTAACTTCCTCACCGCTTTCCAACCGCATCTTTTCACGGCCACCGCCACGCCCGAAGTGGCGGCATACGAGAAGGACTTGCTGACCGGGCGCATCCTCCGGCAGCTTCAGTCCGGCACGGATGTCCGTGTGCAGGGCTTCGAGGAGCTTCCCCCGCAGGACAACGGCCGGTTCGACGTGGCGGCGAGCAACATCCCTTTCGGCGACATCCGCGTTTTCGACCCCTCGATGGCGGGCGGCACGGCACGGCGCTTCGCGATGAACTCCCTGCACAATTATTTCTTCGTCAAGGGACTGGATGCCGTGCGCGAGGGAGGCATCGTGGCTTTCATCACCTCACAGGGGGTGATGAACTCCGCGATGGGCACTCCCGTGCGCCAGTACCTGATGGAAAGGGCGCGGCTCCTGTCCGCCATCCGCCTGCCCAACAACCTGTTTGCCGACTATGCCGGTACGGAGGTGGGCAGCGACCTCATTGTGTTGCAGAAGGACACGGCATCCGAAAGGGAATATACCGGCCTTGAAAAAGCCTTCGTCGAGGTCAGTACGCAGGAGGACGGCACGACACAGAACGAATACTTCGAGCGTACCGCCGCCATTGTCCATACGCGCGGCCATGTGGGAACCGACCCCTACGGCAAACCGGCACGCGTATTCCTGCATGACGGGGGCATGGATGCCATCGCCGCAGACCTGAAATGGATGCTGGACAAGAACCTGTCGGAAAACCTCGACCTTGACCTTTATCTCCGCTTCTCGCCGGTGCGCGAGTTGCGCGAACTGATAGATGTACGGGCGGAAAGCCTTCAGGAACGCATCGCACAGGTGCGGGCGGTTTCCATGCCGGGGCAGGGACATACCGTAACGGGGACACCGGAAGCAGCCGCAGAAGAACCGGCCATAGGCCGGCCTGAACCGGAGAAGCCCGTCACGCAGGAGCCGGTCATGTCCCTGTATGACCTTTTCGGCTTCACGCAGGAGGAACGGCAGGCTTTCAGCACCGGGCGGAAGCCCAAGCGGAAGAAGAAGCAGGACACCCCGCAGCTCTCCCTGTTCGACATTGTGGAACCGCTCAGCGGCCAGTCCGTACCCGACAAAGGGGATGCCATTGCCGCATCGCCCGCAGAAAAGCCTGCCCGGACTGCACAGCCCGAACCGGCAGCCGCACCCCAAGCCCCGTCGGAAGAAGAACTTCGGGAACGGGAGCGCCGCCGGGCGGAGGAAGAGGCCGCACGGCAGGAGCGCATGAAGCCACGCCCCTTCACCGGTGAAAGGCTGGAGCACTACCGGAACGGCTCACTGGTGAATATGGACGGGCAAATCGGCTACCTCTCTGGCATGGATAAGGGAATCCCCGTGTTCCATCCGCTGGAACTGCCTGCCCGCCAGCAGCAGCGTGCCGCATCCTACATTGAACTTCGCGACACATACCACCGCCTGTACAACGACGAAGCGGAACACCGGCAGGAGAACGGGGAACTGCGTGCGGGCCTGAACGGGCTGTACGACGGCTTTGTCCGTCAGTTCGGCAACCTGAACGACAAGAAGAACATCGACCTGTTCCGCATGGATGCCGATAACCGGGAAATCCTCGCCTTGGAGCGTTACACCGACGGCAAGGCGGTCAAGGCCGACATCTTTGACCATCCCGTGTCGTACAACGTGAACGAGATTACCCACACCGACGATGTGCATGAAGCATTGGCGGCCTCGCTCAACAAATATGGCGAGGCAAACATGGAATATATGGAATCGCTCACCGACAGACCGCAGGCCGAGCTTCTGGAGGAACTGCGCGGCAGGGTGTTCTACAACCCGCTGGCCAAGCGTTTCGAGATTGCCGACCGCTTCATTTCGGGCAATGTCGTGGCAAAGGCAGAGTATATTGAGGAATACTTGCAGACGCATCCCGACAATGCCGAATCGCGCATCTCGCTCGAAGCGTTGCGTAAGGCGGCACCGGCACCCATCCCGTTCGAGGAACTGGATTTCAATTTCGGCGAACGCTGGATACCGGCTGGCGTGTACAGCCGCTATGCCTCATGGCTGTTCGACACCGACGTGTCTGTCCGCTACAACGCCAGTGCGGACGAGTACAGCATCCGCGCCTCCGAACTCAGCCCGCGTATCTATAACCAGTACGCAGTCCGTTCCGAAACGCGCCTGTTCAACGGGGTCGCCCTCATGCGCCACGCCATCCACAATACCACGCCCAACATCACCAAGACCGTCACGGACAAGGACGGAAAGGACATCAAGGTGCGCGACCCCGAAGCCACGCAGCTTGCCAACAGCAAGATTGACGAGATACGGGGAGGCTTCTCCGACTGGCTCATGGAACAGTCGCCGGAGTTCAAGAAGAAACTGGAGGACATGTACAACCGCAAGTTCAACTGCTTCGTGCGCCCAAAGTTCGACGGCAGCCACCAGACCTTTCCTGACCTTGACTTGAAAGGACTGGGCATCAAGGATTTGTACCCCTCGCAGAAAGACTGTATCTGGATGCTGAAGATGAACGGCGGTGGCATCGCCGACCACGAGGTGGGTGGCGGCAAGACGCTGATAATGTGTGTCGCCGCCTACGAGATGAAGCGGCTCGGATTGGCGCACAAGCCGCTCATTACCGGCCTGAAGGCGAACATCCACGAGATTGCGCAGACCTTCCGCACCGCCTATCCCCATGCCAAGATACTCTATCCGGGCAAGGAGGACTTCACGCCCGACCGCCGCGTGGAAATCTTCAACCAGATGAAGAACAACGACTGGGATGCCATCATCCTCTCGCACGAGCAGTTCGGCATGATACCGCAGTCGCCCGAAATCCAGCGCGACATCTTGCAGCAGGAGCTGGACAGCGTGGAGGAAAACTTGGAAGTCTTGCACCAGTTGGGCAGCGAAGTGACCAATGCCCAACTCAAGGGCGCGGAGAAACGCAAGATGAACCTCGAAGTCAAGCTCAAGGAGCTGACGCACGAGATAGAAACCCGCAAGGATGATGTGGCGGACTTCAAGCGCATGGGCATCGACCACATCTTTGTCGATGAGAGCCACCGCTTTAAGAACCTCATGTTCACCACGCGCCACGACCGTGTGGCGGGGCTGGGCAACTCGGAGGGCAGCCAGCGTGCGCTCAACATGCTCTTTGCCATCCGCACCATCCAGCAGCGCACCGGCAAGGACTTGGGAGCCACATTCCTGTCGGGGACGACCATCAGCAACTCACTGACCGAGCTGTACCTCCTGTTCAAATACCTGCGCCCCAACGAACTGGAGCGGCAGGGCATCCGCTCCTTCGACGCATGGGCGGCGGTGTTCGCACGCAAGTCCATTGACTATGAGTTTTCCG
>ERZ827520.2689-NODE-2689-length-15838-cov-4.202877_pt1 | contig 15838 bp, 11 predicted proteins | sample MGYA00519581_ERZ827520 | MGnify/ENA primary metagenome ERZ827520 (study PRJEB31778, sample SAMEA3449339) | human gut metagenome | biome: human gut; feature: human-associated habitat; material: faeces | place: United Kingdom | collected 2010/2012 ...
CCCATTCCTTAGTACAAGTATATCATACTTGTCTAACTAATGGGGTGCAGTTCAAGCCGCGTATGTATTCATATAATTCTTTTTCTGACGCTATCACCGGTAGCCGCTCATCCGTAAATAGATCGGCAATCTGCCGGTCCACGCTTTGGAAACACTGAAAAAGCAGATTTTCCTTTGTTCCATAATGCCGGTAAATTAAAGATTCTGATACGCCGATAGCTTTCGTCACCTGCCGCATGGAAAAAGAGAGCATCCCTCCCTCGGCCACGATACGCATCGTTGTGTCTAGAAGCATCTCCCTATTTGTTGGCTTTTCCATAGATTTTCAGCTACCTTTTCAACATAATTCCCGTTATGTCGTATGTAAGCATCCAAGAAATTAGTAACCACTTACACACATCAAAAATTATAACAGACAATATCTTTTAAGTCAATGCTTACTGCACGTCAAATTATCCTAGTTGCAACAAAAGTTACCAATATTATGGCATAAAAACAAAGCCCTTCCTTTGATTGTTTTTTCTTAAACCAAAGGGCTTGATTTTTTGTGCCATAATTTTGATATTTACACCGGGAATTATATAGTGTATTCGGTTTTATTATCACATAATCAACATTATGTACTATACAGATTGGCAACAAAACAACATAACGGGAATTATGTGCTTTTTTATTTAATAGCCCATCAACATAATCAACATTACGTTGCCGATGCACTCTGTATCGGTTATTTTTTTACTATAAAACCAATCGCATCGCGTCTATTTTCCGTTTGTGCTCTTTGCCGGTGGCAACAATATAAATCCGTGTTGTGTTAATGCTGCTGTGTCCTAAAATATCCGCCAGCTTGACGATATCCCGTTCGATTCCGTAGAACGTCCTTGCAAATAAATGTCTCAGATTATGGGGAAACACCTTTCCCGGCTTCACACCAGCACGCTCGCATAGCGATTTCATCTCCCGCCAGATATTGCAGCGGTTTATCGGTTTTCCTGTACGGGTGATAAACAAAGCTCCTGTTGTAATCCTTTGATTCTCGGCATAATGAAGTAATTTCTTTTGCAGTCGGGCGGGAATAAAAACGGTTCTGGTTTTACCCTTGCAGTCTACGACCGCTTCCCCGCGCTTTGCAGCCTCCGCCGTAATATATTGCAGTTCGCTTACACGAATTCCGGTGCCGCAGATGGTTTCGATCAGCAGGCTCAGCCGTTCGTTACCCTTTGCTTTCGCAGCGTTTACCAACCGGACATATTCCTCCCGGGTTAGTTCTTTTTCTTCTGAGCAATAGGTCTGTCGCTGCACCTTAAACTGCCGTACACAGCAATCCGGTAAGCCCACAAATTTAAGAAAGCTGTTGAGAGAGGCAATCATGGAATTCGCGCTGGCAACGGCATACTCCCCGCGAAGGACCTCTTTGTATTCCTTGGTAAGAGTCTTATCTACTATTCGCTCTGCTGCAAAGTCAATAAAGCGCCGCACGTCCCGCAGGTACTTCTCTACCGTAGCGCCGCTTTTTTCTTCATCCATTAGGAAACGCTCAAATGTCGCGAGCGTCTCAACCTCTATTTTTTTTCGTTTCATCTTTTTCCTCCCTATTCGTTTTGGGATTAGTTTTTCCTGTACATTGTACCGTATCCAGAAGAAAACCAAAAAACAGTTGAAATATTCGTATAGTTCGAGCATTTAAAAAGATTTTTTACCTTTCAGCCTTGCTTTTTTGGCTGTGGTGTGTAAGCTGTGACATACATCAAGCATATTTTTGAGGAAGACGCAATCATGCTGCAAATATATAAAATCGTAAGGAAAACCGAAGAAATATTCGACCTGTTCAACCAGCACTTTTACGGTGGGGAAGCGGCTCCGTCCAGCCATCATCGTATCGCCGGACGGAGGGCGCGAAGCCTATGGCTGGTGCAGCATCGACAAAATATGGAATGTCGGCGGCGAAAAATATCGGAAGGTCAACCTTTGTACCGAGTACATTGATTAGCCCATACCTTATCTTGGCCACGCGGGAGGCCAACGTGGTATGCGGCGGCTGTGGGGAGCCTTTCGAGCGGGCCTAAAAATATATGTTAAAAAGTAAGAGCCGGGGGACACTTTTCAGCGATACCCCGGCCTTTTATCTTATTATTATAGATGTGTAAAAAATCAGGGCGTTCCCGGCATTCCCGGCGGATTGCTATACCACCGGCGGGAATCTGGGGATGCCGCGCTACTCGCCATAAAAAATAAAAAGCCCGAAACTCGCATGAATGCGGGGCTTCGGGCATAGATACAAAAACAGCCCTCCATTTTGGAGGGCTGTTTTTGTATCAAAGTTTGCGCTTTGCCTTGGCCCGCCCGGAGGGATTCGAACCCCCGGCCTTCAGAATCGGAATCTGCTGCGATATCCAGCTTCGCCACGGGCGGGTATATCTATTTGACGGTTTCCATCCGCAGGACGGTATTTCTCCTTACAGAAGGAATAACCGCCGATTGGAAAGCTACACTATTTTACACCGAACCGCCTGATTTTGCAACCCCTATTTTTCATTTTTGCCTTTTTGGGAAAAGTCGGGTCAGAAACGGAGGGAAAATGTCAAAAGCATCCGGCAAAAACGGGGCGTTGTCCGGCAACCGGACGAAAATTCGGAGACTGGACGATACCCCCTTGTCACGGAGAGAACCGGCATTGTACAATACAGGCAACGGCCGGTTGACCAACGGATACCGTCGCCCGCCGAAAACAGACAGGGCGAAGCGTTTCAGAATAACACGAGAGAGGATGGCGCACCATGCCGATCAGTTATCAAAGCGAGACCCGCACCTTCCAGCTGGATACCGCGCACACGTCATATATCCTGCGGGTATACGACGGGGGATATCTTTTTCACGAGTACTGGGGACGGCGGCTACGCCCGGTCGATTTGACCCGCCTGCATCGGGCGTACGGCTCGGGATTTTCCCCCAACTGGCCGGGCGCGCCCGACCGGGAGCACAGCCTGGACCTGTTTCCGGCGGAATACCCGGTTTACGGCGGCGGGGATTACCGCGCCCCGGCGCTGGAGGCCGCTTTCCCGGACGGCAGCCGCCTGCTCGACCTGCAATACGTTTCCCACACCATTCGGCCGGACAAGCCGGCCCTGCCCGGCCTTCCCTCGCTGGACGGCGGGGATGGAACGCTGGAAATCACTCTGGCCGATCCGACAAACGGCCTGAAGGCGGTGGTGAGCTATACTGTTTACGAGGACAGCGATGTGATCGCCCGGCATGCCCGGATCGTCAATGATACGGGGGAGACAGTACGGGTGAACCGTGCCCTGAGCGCCAGCGTGGATCTGCCCTCCATGGATTACGACATGATCGGGCTGTACGGCGCCCATACCCGGGAGCGGCAGGTGGAGCGCGTTCCCCTCCGGCATGGAATGCAGGCTCTGGAAAGCCGCCGGGGCGCGTCCAGCCACCAGATGAACCCGTTTCTCGCCCTCGCCGCGCCGAATGCGGACGAAACAACGGGCGAGGTATACGGCCTGACGTTGATCTACAGCGGCAATTTCATCGCCTCCGCCGAGGTGGACAGCTTCAACGTCACCCGGGTGCAGATCGGGCTGAATCCTTTCGACTTTTCCTGGAAGCTGGAGCCGGGAGAAACCTTTACCGCCCCGGAAGCGGTGCTGACCTACAGCGCCGAAGGGCTGGGACGGATGTCCCGGAATTTTCACCGGGTATTCCGGGGCCATCTCGGCCGGGTAAAGGAGACCGTGCGTCCCAACCCCATTGTCATCAACAACTGGGAAGCGACCTACTTTGATTTTGACGAGGAAAAGCTCTGCGCCCTGATCGAAAGCTGCAAGGGGCTGGGGATCGACACCTTTGTGCTGGACGACGGCTGGTTCGGCCATCGGAACGACGACACCACCTCCCTCGGCGACTGGTTCATCAACCGGAAGAAGCTCCCCCGCGGGCTGAAGCCGGTGATCGACTGCTGCCATGCCAACGGGATGAACTTCGGCCTCTGGTTTGAGCCGGAAATGGTGTCGGAGGACAGCGAGCTGTACCGAGCCCATCCCGATTGGGCGATCAAAAAGGAGGGGCGGCCCTTCTGCACCGGCCGTGATCAGCTGGTGCTGGATCTTTCCCGTCCCGAGGTGGTGGCATACCTGAAGGAAACCATCGGCGGCATCCTCGCGGAAAACGACATTTTCTATGTGAAATGGGATATGAACCGGCATATTACCGACCAGTATTCGGCGGGCCTGCCCGCCGACCGGCAGCCGGAGCTGCTCCACCGCTATATGCTGGGGCTGTATTCTCTGCTGGACGACCTGACTTCCCGGTTCCCCCAGGTGATTTTTGAGGGCTGTTCGGGCGGCGGCGGCCGGTTCGACGCCGGGCTGCTGTATTATATGCCTCAGGTGTGGACCAGCGACGATTCGGACGCAATCGAACGGCTGAAGATTCAGGCGGGCACCTCGATGGTCTATCCGCCCCGCTGCATGACCGCCCACGTCTCGGCCGTGCCGAACCATCAGGTGAGGCGGGTTACGCCGTTCCGCACGCGGGGGCTGGTGGCGATGAGCGCCTCCTTCGGTTATGAGTTGAATCCCCTCTCGCTGTCGGGGGAGGAGAGGGCCGCCATTGCGGAACAGACCGCCTGTTACCGCCGGGTGAACAATTTGGTGGCGGCCGGCGATTTCTACCGGCTGGCCAGCCCCTTTGAAGGGGATGCGGCCGCCGGTGCGGACGATGCGGCATGGATGTTCGTCTCCCCCGACCGAAGCCGGGCGTTCGCGGTATATGTCCGGCGGCTGACGACCCCGGCCGGGCCGGCGCGGGTGATCAGGCTCCAGGGCCTCGACCCGGACGCGGTGTACCATATCGACGAGCTGGACGGGGATTTCGGCGGGGACGAGCTGATGTACGCCGGGCTGGCGACGCCGTATTTTATGGCGGATTTTGAAGCGCTCTCCTTTACTTTGACGCGCAGGGTGTGATATAATAACAGGCAAAGGATCCGGCCAGCTCCCCCTGAAGGGGCGGCCCGGATCGGCGTTGCCTGAAAAGGGCGGGCGGCAGCCCGCCCTTTTTTGCGGAGCGGCGGACTGTATACAAGTCCGCGAGTCCGCGAAAAAACAGAAAGGGGCAGAGGTATGGGAAATTTCCTGAGCAAAGCGAACTCCGGCGTAATGTATCTGATCGCCGGGGCGGTGATCCTGTTCGTGATGCTGATGGCGGTGGTTTTTTTCGTGAAGGCGTACCGTGAGGGCGTGAAAATCGGAATCGACAAAAAGAAGATGCACAAGGCGATCACGTCGAGCGTTACCTTTACGATCGTTCCGTCGATCGGTATCCTGATCGGGGTGATTACCCTGGCGGGATCGCTGGGCATCCCGATTCCGTGGCTGCGGCTGTCGGTCATCGGGGCGCTGCACTATGAGACGATGGCCGCCGACGTGGGCGCGCAGGCGGCGGGGCTTTCCGGCCTTTCCGCGGCGGAGATGAACGGGGACGCGTTTGTCACCGTGATTTTCGTGATGACCATCGGCATCATCTGGGGCGGGCTGTTCTGTATCTTTGGGCTGAAACGGTATCAAAAGACCCTGAACAGGGTTTCACAGAAGGATAACCGTTGGGGAACCATCCTGTTCAACGCGATGTTCGTCGGCATGGTGTGCGCTTTCATCGGTGCCGGTTTCGCGGATACCCGCTCCGGCGATTTCACCAGCCTGATCGTGATTGCGGTGTCGGCGCTGTTTATGGCACTGTTCACCTGGCTGACCGAGAAAAAGGGGCAGAAGTGGCTGGAGAGCTTTTCCCTTTCCTTCAGCATGATCCTGGGGATGGCGTCGGCCATCCTGTACCAGTCGGTCATTCTGCCCGCGATAGGAGGCTGAGCATATGGCGAAGAATGCAATGAATAAAAAACAGCGGGATTTTGACGACCAGATGCACTGGTACGGACGGATATGGACCGGGATCGCGATCTGCATGATGCTGCTGGTGCCGCTTTTTGCGGCGCTGTATTTCCAGGCGTCCCCCAGCCTGAAGGGCCTGCTGGCGGGGGCGGCGGGCATCTGCATCATCTACCTGCCCTCCAGTATCGTCGAGGTAATTACATACGCTCCCATGCTCGGCACCGGGGCGACCTATCTCGCGTTTGTCACCGGCAACCTCACCAACCTGAAAATCCCCTGCTGCATGAACGCTCGGGAGATCGTCGGAACCGAGTACGGCACCAAGGAAAACGAGATCATCTCCACCCTGTCGGTGGCGGCGTCGGCGCTGGTGACCTGTGTGATCCTGATTATCGGTGTGGTTCTGTTGGTTCCGCTGACCCCGATTCTGCAAAACGAGAGCCTGCAGCCGGCTTTCAACTGCGTGGTGCCCGCCCTGTTCGGCGCGCTGGGATATAAATATTTCTCCAAAACGCCGCTGGTGGCGGTCGCGCCCTTTGTGTCGATGACCGTGCTCTGCCTGCTGGCGCCGTCCGCCGCCAATCAGGTGGCGATCCTGGTGCCGATTTCGGCGGTGATTTCCATCGCGGTGGCCCGGCTGCTGTATAAAAAGAATAAGATTTAGGAGGGATCGGTATGCCGGTCGTAGGAATTGTTTTGCTCTGCCTGTTGGGGCTGCTTGTCCTTCTGCTTCTGATCGCCTGCGTCCATGCGGTTCTGATCGGGAAGAAACCCTCGTCGGCCGCGGCCCCGGTAGAAGCGCAGACGAGGGAGAGGGCGGATGCTTATGCCGGAGCGCTCTCCCGCCTGATCCAGTGTGAGACGGTGAATCCCAAGGGGGAGGACACGTCGGCCAAATTCGTCCGAATGCGGGAGACGCTTGCGGAGCTGTTTCCCCGCGTCCACGCGGAGCTGGAGCAGACCCTGATCGGGGATGCGCTGCTGCTGAAATGGAAGGGGAAGGATCCCTCCCGCGGCGCGGTGGCGCTGCTCGCCCATTCGGATGTGGTGGAGGCGACCGGCGAGTGGAAGCATCCGCCTTTTGGAGGAGAGATCGCGGACGGCTGCGTCTGGGGCAGGGGCGCGATGGATAACAAGGGTTCCCTCTGCGCCCTGTTTTCGGCGGTGGAGGAGCTGCTGGAGGAGGGCTTCGTCCCGCCCTGCGACGTGTATATCGCCAGCTCCAACAACGAGGAGACAATGGGAGACGGCGCGCCGAATACGGTGGAGTATCTGAAAAAGCAGGGGATAAAGCTTGACCTTGTGATCGACGAGGGAGGAGCGGTCATCAACGCGCCGATGCCCGGCCTCAGCGGGAATTTCGCCATGATCGGCATTATGGAAAAGGGCTACGCCGACGTGCGTTTCACCGCCAAATCGAACGGCGGGCATTCCAGCACCCCGCCGAAGGGCACCCCGCTGGTCCGGCTGGCCGCCTTTGTTCATGATGTGGAGACCCATTCCCCCTTTAAAAAGAAATTCACTCCGCCGGTGCGGACCATGTTCCGGGAGCTGGCGCCGTCGATGCGTTTCCCCTTTCGGCTGCTGTTCGGAAACCTGTGGCTGTTCGCCCCGCTGCTGAAATTGGTGATGCCGATGGTGAGCGGGCAGGCGGGCGCCCTGCTGAAAACCACCTGCGCCTTCACCATGGCGCAGGGGAGCGGCGCGCCCAATGTCATCCCGGAATCGGCCAGCGTGACCGCCAACCTGCGGTTCATGCTGCATCAGGCGCGGGACGCATCGCTGGCCGCGCTGAAAAAGCGGGCGGAGAAGTACGGTCTGGAGATGGAGGTGCTGTATTCCTCCGACTGTTCCCCGCTGACCGATGTGGGCAGCGAGCGTTTCCGTTTTGTCCGCCGCTGTATAGAGGAGGTCTTCCCCGAAGCGCCGACCGCCCCCTATGTGATGCTTGGCGGCACCGATTCGCGGCACTACAACACGATCTGCCCCTGTGTGGTACGGTTCGGGCCGACCGTCCTGACGCCGCAGCAGCTCGCCGCCATGCACGGACGGGATGAGAACCTCGGCGTGGAGGCCCTCGCCCGGGCGGTCGGGTTTTACCGCCGGGTGCTGACGCAGTACCGGTAACACCGGCGGACGGATTGTTTTCTGTGATACATAAAGAAAGGACGGCGCAAAGCGCCGTCCTTTCTTTTTCGTACCATCAGCCTGTCTGCATACCCGCCAGCGCCTACTGAAGAATGGTTGCGCCGGCGTTTCCCTTGGTTACCAGGCAAATATAGGTTTTGCCGGGATTCACCGACAGGGCGCCGCCGTCCTCTTCGGTGAAGGACAGGCTGCCGGCGGTCCGTTTCCACTGGATGTTCCGGCTGGTCCCCTTGGTGAGGAGCACGCCGCTGCCCGCGTTCAGACGGAAATTGATGTGCGCGTCGTCCTCGTTGTATTTTTCGTCGTACATAATGATGACGTTGGTTGCGGTGAGCTGGGCGCCGTCCATCATAACGTGAGGCTCCATGTTATCCAGTTTGCCGTTCATTTTCTTGTACAGCCCGGTCCCCTCGTCGTACAGGAAGCAGACCCGCTGCGCGCCGGAGAAGGAAAGCTGCGCCTTGCTGCCCGGCCCGTTCCCGGCCTTGGGAGAGTCAAACGTGAAGGGGGAAGGGTTGCCGGTGCTGGCTGCATAGCCCTTGGACTGAATGAAGGCCTGGATTTTCTCCCCGCTGGAAACCAGGCTGTGCTCCTGTCCCCGTTGGGACTGCAGTCCCTTATCCCGCCAGCCGGCCTGCGCGGCGTTGGAAAGGAAATTCACATCGTCCAGCCCGAATTTCTGGATGTTGGCCAGCCCCAGCGTGCTCCCGCCCGCATGACAGTAAACCGCGCCGAGGGATTGCGCGACCGTCACGAAAGGGCTTCGCGCGCTGCGTATCGGCCCAAGCATAGCGGGGATGCGGGAGGAACCGGCGAATACCGCCATGATCCGGGTGATGCCGCCCTCGGTTTCCGCCTCCAGGAACAGGTCGGCCTTGTCCAGCCCGTACTGCGGCCGGGCGGTATAGCTGTTTTCCACCATAACGGCAACTGGTCGGGTGGAGGAACCGGGAGTAATATCGGCCACGCCGGTCAGGGGGTTGACATTTGCTGCGGGCGCTTCGGTTCCGGATGTGGTATTGCCCGCTGTTGTCCCAGCGGCGCTTTCTCCGGCGGAGGCGCCGCTGCTGGACGAGGAATCCCCCCGCCCCAGCGTGTTTCCGCCGCAGGCGGACAGCGAGAGCAGGCAGGCTGCGCCAAGCAGTGCCGCCAGCGCCCGGGCGGCGACGGAGGAGGGATACGAACGATGCGCGGAATGTGCGGTATGTTTCATGGAATAACCAGTCCTTTCAACGGCCTTCGGAAAACAGGACGATGTTTTCCGGAAAAAAGAGACTTCCCTGTTGCTGATAATACGGCAAAGCCGGATTCATTATAGCGCATTTCCATCCGAAATACAATCCACCGTCAAAAGAAGAAAAAGATTGTCAAAAAAACAATAAAAATTTGATCGAAAGCCCGTTCGCCAATTTCTCTTTTTATACTTTATAAAACAGGCGATACCGGAACCAAAAATCGGGATAATTCTGTGGCGTTGACACGACATATACAGTCGTTATAATTAAATTAAAAAGATATAATTCCTTGTTTTTAGGAATCATATACACTGCCAAATGGGCCGGGAATAGTTTGGTATAGGCGGGGTATAGGCGGTATAGGTTAAAAAACAGGGAAAATAAGTCTGGCTCAACAAAATTTTATATAATTTGGGAGGTATTCGTTTTGAAAGGAAAGCTCCACCGCTGTCTGGCAGCAGTTCTGGCAATCGTCTTTATGACCTGCGCCGTTCCCCCCGGGTCCGTATTGGCCGGGGAAACGGAACCATCCAGCGCCTTCACGGATGACTGCGCTGCCCTGAACAAGACCACTTCGCATTCAGACAACCTTCAGGTATTCCCCAACCACCCGGAGTCCGGGCTGTCAGTCATCAGCAAAACCGACCATGAGGAAGGCTGGGTGCGGTACGCTCCGCAGGGAATGATCGCCACCGCGCTGGAGCTGAGCTTCCAGGCGGCGACCGGCTTTTTCAGTTTAACCGGCAGCGTCCGGGTTGAAGTAAAGACCGCCGATAACGGCGAATACACCGCAGTGACGCTCACCCAGACCGGCGCCCAGACGCTGAACGAGACCTTCCAGAAGGTGACGGCGACCGCCGTTTTGCCGGCCGATGTGATCGACGTGCGGATCACCTTGATCGGTATCAACTGGACTGTGATGCTGGACCAGGTGACACTCGTGCTGGACGTCAATTCCCGCATCGCCTTTTACCGGAATCTGATCCAGCAGGAATCGGCGTGGCTTCTCACCCTGCAGCTGGAAAACGGCGCAATCGGGATGACCAACGACACCAATCAGCGGAAGATCAATCCCTATTTCGCGGAAATCACCTGCCTGGCCTTACTGGAAAGCGGGAGCGTCTATGCGCCGCAGGTAAAGGACTATATGGACTGGCACTTCGCCCATCTGAACACGGCGGTCACCGACCGCAACGGGGTGGATGGAACGATTTACGACTATATCATTACCGCCGGCGCGAACAACACCGTCGTGTCGGAGACGGTGTCCACCAATGGCCAGGGCGTGGAGCAATACGATTCCACCGACTCCTATGCCGCGCTGTTCCTCTCGGTGCTGTGGCGGTATTATGAGGAGACGGGGGACGCCGCCTATCTGACCGCCCACGCATCGGAGATCGGGCGGATCACGGGGGCGATCTTCGCCACCATGTACGACGGCCTGACCAATGCCACGCCGGACTATGCCGTGCAGTATCTGATGGATAACGCCGAGGTGTACGAGGGCTTGGGCAGTGCGGCGGCAATCTATGAGCAGGTACTGATCCCCTATTACGCGGCGGGAACGGAGGAGCGAAGCGCCGCCGAATCCAAACTCAGCCAGATCACAACCGGCCGCAGCCAGCTCGCCGCCAAGGTGGAATCCGTACTGTGGAAGGAATCCGGTGGGTATTATGTCAGCTATTGTACCTCTTCGCTTTACCCGGCGGCCTTCAGCTGGAACACCTTTTATGCCGACTCGACCTGCCAGGCCTTTGCGATCACCTGCGGACTGATCCCGGCGGACGGCAACCGGGCCAAACGGATATGGAACAATTTCAATTCCCACTGGTCCACCGGGCAGAGCGGCCACAACTGGGAAGACCTGGACATCCCGGATGTCTTTTACTGGGGCGTTCTGCCCTACGCGGCCGCGCTGGTCGGCGACGTCGGACGGGTGAACGACTATATGGACGCTTATGCGGCGGGACCGGGCGCGACGCACGCGTATCCGCTGTATAACGCCGACTGCGCGCAGGTGGTGCGGGCGGCGCATGCCATGCTGAGATATTACAACGCCGGTTAACCCATTTGTCCGGCGTATTCACCCCGTTTTTTCAGAGGAGCCCCGTTCCCCTTTCGTCCGGGCGGTCTCCTCAGCTTAAGACAGCCTGCCGCTGTTTGTACACGTACAGCGGCGGCTTCGATTTCTTTCCAAACGCTCTTGACATCCGGGAATAAGCGCGGTAATATAAGAGACGTTCCGGCAGAGATTGCCTGCCGGGCAAAATAGAACAGGTTGTCTTCGGGGCGGGGTGCGATTCCCCACCGGCGGTGAGGGAGCAAAGGCTTCTGCAGCCCGCGAACCCGGCGTGATGCAGCCGCCGGGCCGATTTGGTGAGATTCCAAAGCCGACGGTATTCCGCAGCAGTGCGGTCAGTCCGGATGAAAGAAGACGTGCGCAGCAATGCGTATGTTTCGTCCCATGACGGGACGGCTTTCCGCCGTCCGCCATGGGACTTTTTGCGCCGCGAAACGCCGGAAAAGAGGATGGTTTTCCATGAAAAAGTTCAATGTCGTCGCGCTCGCCCAGATGGGAATGCTGGCTGCTATTGCCGTGGTGCTGGTGGTATTGGTGCACTTTCCTATCATCCCCGCCGTCAGCTTTATCGAATACGATATGGCGGATGTGCCGGTGTTAATCGGCGCTCTGCTGTTTAGTACCCTGCCGGGGCTGTTGATTCTGCTGGTGGTCTCCCTGGTGCAGGCGTTTGTGCTGGGAGTGAACGGCTGGGTCGGTTTCGTTATGCATTTTGTCGCCTCCGGCGCCATGGTGGTGCTGGTGGGGGAGATTTATCGCCGCAAGCCCGGCCTGCCGCGGATGGCGGTGGGGATGGCGCTCGGTTCCCTGGCCATGACGCTGGTGATGATTCCCATGAACCTGATTTTCACCGTTCATGCTTTCGGCGTTCCCCACGACGTGGTGATGGCCCTGATGCTGCCGGGTATCATCCCCATGAACCTGATCAAGTCGGCGGCGAACTGCATTTTGGCCGGGATTTTGTTCAAGGCGCTGAGTCCCTTCCTGAAGAAAAATCGCTACCTTACACAGGGATAAACCGCCGGGTGTTCCTGCTTTTAGGTAAGTTAGGAAATTTTCTTGAAACGCTTGTCCTTTTGGCAAATCCATGATAAAATAAAAATTAATTCTTTAACTAAATAGTTCCTTATCAAGAGTGGCGGAGGGTACAGGCCCTGTGAAGCCCGGCAACCTGCCGAAGCCCGCGGAAGCGGGGGCAAGGTGCCAAATCCTGCGGCCAACCGGCCGGCAGATGAGGTGGTGACGCGCCGTGCTGCCGCACGGCGCGTTTTTTGCAGGAAACGGAGATCGTTTCCCGACCTGACAAACCCGAAAGGAGAACAACGATGGAAAGACGCTTTTTTACATCGGAATCGGTGACCGAGGGGCATCCCGACAAAGTATGCGACCAAATTTCGGACGCGGTGCTGGATGCGATCCTCGCACAGGATGAAAATGCGCATGTCGCCTGCGAAACCATTGCGACCACCGGCTTGGTGCTGGTGATGGGGGAGATATCCACCTCCTGCTATGTCGACATTCCCAAAATTGCCCGTCAGGTGATCCGGGAGATCGGCTACGATAATGCGGAGCAGCGCTTTGACGGGGACACCTGCGCGGTGCTGACCGCAATCGACGAGCAGTCCCCCGATATCGCCATGGGGGTGAACGAAGCGCTGGAAATCCGTGGGAACGCCGGCGCCGATCTGGACCGTACTGGCGCGGGCGACCAGGGGATGATGTTTGGCTTCGCCTGCGACGAAACGCCCGAGCTGATGCCGCTGCCCATTTCCCTGGCCCACCAAATGGCCCGGCAGCTGGCTGAGCTGCGGAAGACCGGGGAGCTTCCCTATCTCCGCCCCGACGGGAAAACCCAGGTTACGGTGGAGTACGACGGTCATACCCCGGTGCGGGTGGAGGCGGTGGTGGTCTCCACCCAGCACAGCGAGGCGGTCCCTCTCGAAACCATCCGGCAGGATGTGATCGAGCGGGTGATCCGGCCGGTCATTCCCGCGGCGCTGTTGGATGCGGACACCAAGATTTTCGTAAACCCCACCGGCCGTTTCGTGGTCGGCGGCCCGCAGGGGGACAGCGGTCTCACCGGACGGAAGATCATCGTGGACACCTACGGCGGCTATGCCCGGCATGGCGGCGGCGCGTTCTCCGGCAAGGACCCGACCAAGGTCGACCGTTCCGCTACCTATATGGCGCGGTACGCCGCCAAAAACGTGGTTGCGGCCGGCTTGGCGAAGCGCTGCGAGGTTCAGCTCGCCTATGCGATCGGTGTGGCGCATCCCGTGTCGGTGCTGGTGGATACCAGCGGCACCGGTATCGTGCCGGATGACCGGCTTGCCGAAGCGCTGTCGGCGGTTTTCGACTTCCGCCCGGCTGCGATTATCCGGCAGTTAGACCTGCGCCGTCCGATCTATCGGCCGCTGGCTGCTTACGGCCACATCGGGCGGGAGGATCTCGGCGTGGCGTGGGAAAAAACCGACAAGGCCGCAGAGTTGAAGGCTTTTTTGGACCTTTAAAAGTATAAAATACAGAAAAATATACGGATTGTAAAACGCGGCGGGATTCCCGCCGCGTTTTAGATTATAAAAAATGTCGAAGGAAAGGAGAAAATCGATCAACTTTAAAGCTTGCCGCGGGGGAAAACGCCGGAGCATGGTGCCCGGTTCCCCACTCCGCGCAGCAAAACCCGCCGCGTTTTTATGGCTTTTTGGTTTTATATCTTTCCGCGTATCACCTTTTATGCCGCCTATATGCCTTATCCGGCTGGATTGCCCGCCGCGCGGATTTACGAAGACGGTTCCTTCCCGACGGGAAGCGTCGGAGAAGGGGAAGAGGGGGAGCCGGAAGCAAGCGGCTTGGCCGTTTCCGTCCTTGGAAGAACCGGCGGCGGGGTGACTACGCCGGAGTCCACGGCGGCGCGGCTGACGTCGGTGGGGAGCAGCGTGGGCGGAGCGGTATCCAGCGAGGTCATCTCCACCATGTTTTTCCAGAACCGTTGCGGCATATGCTGGCGGCGGAGACGGAGGTTGGTTCTCTCCCGGATGGCCACCGCGTCGTAGAAGCGCTTCCAAAGCTGCTGGAAATGCTTCTCATCCTCCGCGCAGTCGGGCAGGGTAAAATTTTCGGTGGTGGTGAGATACCACTCTTTTGTGTCATAAATTCCGGCGAGCTGCCGGTTCACGTCGTGAATCAGGAAGGGCATGGCGCGGTACCGGTCGGCAAAATCCGGCATCAGCAGGGCCACCACGTCGTTGTCCGGGGTAATGCGGGCGTAGTAAACCCCGTTATCCATCCGGGCGAAGCGGAGAAACTGCAGGAGAAAGCGGGCCTCCTTGGGGGCAAGGCTGGCGAGCTTATCCAGCGCCATCACCCGGGGATCGGTGATCCGCAGCCGGACAGTAGAGCCGATCCGCATTCCCAGCCGGACATATTGATAGATCACGTTCCCCTTGTCCGGATCGCAGGAGAGAAATGCGTTCCATATCGGCCCGTATCCGTCCGGGCCGATTTTTTTCCGGATGCCGGCGATTACCCGCTCCGCCTTGGCGGCGTCGGTCTCCACCGCCGCATACCGGGCGCCGAGCCGCTGCTGGTGCTGCTGTCCGACGACGGCAATGGGCGCGGGCCTGTAGGCATAGGAATCAAAAATCGCCGTGAGCAGCCCCTCCAGGGTATCGTCGTATTGCAGGATCACCTCGTCCGATTCCCCCGGCCGGTCGGTGATCACATAGCCGGAATCGACCACGGCAGCGCGCCCCCTTTCGAGGAATCCGGCGCGCCGGGCAGGGCGGGGCCGCTTCCCATCCTGCTGGACAGCGCCGGGATGGAGGGCGGCGGAAACAGGGAGAGCTGTTCCGCGCCGGGGGTAAAGGGCAGGTCCCGGGGGTTGCGGCGGGTGTCGGCGGTCAGGTTCTGGTAAATGAAGGATGGGGACAGCTGCACGCCGGGATACAGCTGTCCCCGGCAGGTGATAAAATAAACGGCCCGTTTGAGAACCACGCCGATTTTTTTCAGGTCGTCGAAGGTCAGCTTTCCGGCACGCCGGGCGGTCAGGATGCGCTCGGCGGATTTCAGTCCGATCCCCGGCACCCGCAGAAGCATCTCATAAGGTGCGCGGTTCACTTCCACCGGAAAATACTCCAGATGTCTGAGCGCCCAGTTACACTTCGGATCAAATAGAACATTAAAATTAGGTTCCTCCTCCGACAGTAATTCATCTGCCTGAAATCCATAGAACCTAAGAAGCCAGTCTGCCTGATATAACCTGTGTTCTCTTAATAGTGGAACATCTGCATCCAGCTGTGGCAATGCAGAATCCTCATTAAGTGGTATATAAGCAGAGTAAAACACCCTCTTCAAGTCATAATTCTTGTACAAATGCTGTGTTGTTCTTATAAGTGTAAGATCAGTTTCTGGTGTTGCCCCTATTATCATCTGGGTACTCTGCCCTGCCGGTGCAAATGGTCTGTTAATCCCCATACCTC
>ERZ827520.2693-NODE-2693-length-15830-cov-2.729445_pt1 | contig 15830 bp, 14 predicted proteins | sample MGYA00519581_ERZ827520 | MGnify/ENA primary metagenome ERZ827520 (study PRJEB31778, sample SAMEA3449339) | human gut metagenome | biome: human gut; feature: human-associated habitat; material: faeces | place: United Kingdom | collected 2010/2012 ...
TTAGCACTCCCTTTGCCACCGACTCCAGGAAAGGTAAGCCTGTTACAATTGCCACAGATGCTGCTATTGCTGACACCTGTTCCATTTTTTCTTTGTCAGTAATAAGATACGCCATATTTATCCCTATTTTTGCCAAAACAATTTTCTCCACTACAGATGCAAGATTCTCCTTATCACTGTCTTTTCCTGAAATAATATATTCCAGCTCATACTTTAATACTGTATTTTTTTCCGGATTATTGTAGTTGCCAAACTTTAATCCTGCATATAGTGCGTTAACACATTTATTTTTTATTTCTTTTGACAAACTGTTATTTTTTTTGCCTTTCAAAATTGATGGCAGATTAGAACCGGATAAAGTATTTTTTGATACATTTTCCGGGTTTTCTAAAACCTGTGACAATACTCCACTATCAATAAAATCTTTTAAATTTTCAAATATTGAATAATTATCTCTATCTTCTTCTGTACTTTCCAGTGTAATTAAAGACTCCATTTCGCTTATAACTTTCCCCATGTTGCTTATGGACTTTTTAACTTTGCTTATATTGCCTGAATCTAATTTTTTAATTTTCAAAACGTTAAGCTCTTTGTCCCTCTTTATCTCATCCCTTACTTTTTCCAAAATTTCCAAATTAGTATCCATGTAATCTTTTGCATCAGATGTATAGCTATTCTTTTTCAAAAACTGTTCTTTTTTTCTTTCGTACACTTCTATCTTGGAAATAGCACTGTCCACATCCTTCGATTTTATTTCGATTGATGCCATCAGCTCTCTATACTCTTTCAAAACTTTCTTTCCCTCTTTTTTATTAAAATCAGATTGAAGTTTTTCTATTTTCTGACTAACCGAATCATACTTATTACTTAAATCTTTTGTTTCTTTTAAACCTGTAACTATGCTATTAATATTTTCTACAAGTTCCTGCAATTCCCCCTTATTGACATCGACTACAATATTCAAGTCACACTTATTTTTATTTTGGTCATTACAGTTTTCGTATGTTTCACATTCTTTCACAAGTCTTTCAACAGTTTCCATTACACCTGCATATTTTATATACGATTTAATTTGATTTGAGAAATATTGTCCTCCTTTTTTCGTTAAATACTCCTTTCCGGTTACTTCTAAATTAACCAGATTTGTTCCTAAAAAATTTAGGCCCGGCTCATTTAAATCTGCCATATTTATATTATCCTGTATGTTCTTTTTTATTACCGACTCAACAGTCTGCTTTTCCCATACAAGTAATATTCCATAATCTTCATAAACCTGTCTTCCATATCCTGCCAGTGCTGACTCTGCACTCATATATGTATAGCTTTTTATCTGCGCCTGTACTGCACTGATTCTTGCACTTTCACCAATTACATTAACAAGCAACATCACACTTATAAGTAACATGCTTAAATAGATGGTTATACTTCCTTTTACTTTCATTTTTTACTTCCCATAAAACTTTTCGTAAAATTTATTACCTTAAAAAGTTTGTTTTTCCCCCACTTTAAAACTTTTTAATCTGAGTTTTTATTGTTGTATAAACTCCGTCAGCTATTCCACTTATCTGTGATTTAAATACTAAGGCAAGTCCTACAAGTACCAGAATTATCAGCACTACCTCTATAACGCCCATTGCCTTCTGTTTTCCTAAAATAATTCTTGCTTTTGTCTTCAAAATTTCCAACATTTCTATACCCCCTGTTTTCACTTGTCATAATTGTTTATTTTCACATTTCTATTTTATTTTTATATTCAATTTTCATATTGTTTTTATACTGTGTTTTCACTTCTTCACATATTTATTGACATTAATGCCGGTACCATTAGAATAACCAGTGCCACTATTAACATAACCGTCATTGGTCCTAACAGTTTAGTTGATATTTCGCTGCCTCTTTTTAAAGCAGTATTCTTTCTCTCAACCAGTGCCCTATTTAACTCATTTTCAAGGGCAAAAGATAACTCCCCTGTTCCTCTGCGTATGTTTTGTTCAATAATATTTGCCAACTTTATATAATTGTGCAACCCACATCTTTCTCCATATTGATTTATTGCATTAATTTCTGACACTCCGCTTTTCATTTTTACCGTTGCCATTTTCAACTCTTCATAAGCATAATGATACTCTTTTGGATTTTTCTTTTTCTCATCCTCATATTGCCTTACAATTCTTTCAATTGAGCTCTTTATTGAAAGTCCTGCATTGCTATATAATAGAATTTTGCTTAAGATTTCAGGGTAATCAGATTGAAGTTGTATATTTCGTTTTTTCACTTCACTCTTTAAATCCCTATCCTTTAAGAAAAATACTGCCACACACATAATAAATGCTACTATTGGAATATATTTTCCTATTTTTGATGCACTTTTATAATAACTAATCTTTTCGCCTGATATATTTTCCGGCAAAAAAATCTTCTTTTGCTCACTATCCTGACTGTTTATGTATTCCTGAACTGCTTCCTGAATATCTCCCTTGTAATTTCTTGGAAATACATTTACGGCAAATGTGTAGCTTAATGTTAGTTCATTTAATTCCATATTTGCCGTAAGGTTAACAATTGTACCTTCCTGTGAAACATCAGACATAATCTGTCCATCATAATTCAAAACCCTGCCATCACTTATATCCCATGTTACCGAAATATCGGTGTCTGGTATTTCACGAATCAAATTCAATGGCTTATCAATATGGTTAGCGCTTTTGTTCTTGTCCAAAACAAGCTTAACTAACTTATTTCTACTATTCTCCATTAGTTTTAAGGATTCATCTTTTGACAGTTGTCTTTGGTCTACTTCAACATTAATTTTTTCAACATTATCTCCATTCTTTGCAAAAAAACTATAACTGCTAATACTTTGCCCGTCTCTATCCAATGTTTTTATTTGCCCTTTATTGTCCTTATTTTCAGAAAAACTTATTGCCATTCCAAATATCAGAAACAAAATAAACATTCCAAGGCACGAAGCTATTTTATTTACACGATACATATAAATCTCTTTTTTTATGTTTTCCTGTACATTTAACTTTTTTATTAAAGATTCCGTATATGTATTTTTATGTAAAAGTCCTTTAGGTATTCTGTCAGCAATAAACATCGACATTCCGTACAATGGGCTAAGTTTATCTTTCTTAAACTTTTTTCTTAAGGTTCGTCTATACCTGACTGTTAATATATAAAATATTAAAATCAAACCAAGTAGAACTGTATAAACCTTCAATGTAATCCCCCTCTCTTAATCACTGTGTTTACCGTGTCAAACGATCTTATCCTATGCTTGCACAATTTCTGCAATCTTATATGCTTACCTTTACTATTTTTTCGCTCCACAAGTATGCAAGCAGATAAACTATTAGACATACCGTCATAACTATATTTCCCATTATGGATTTGTACATTATATCCAGAAAACCGGGGGAAGCCATACTTATATATCCGATTAAAAACAACGGAATCACAGTCATAATACGCTGCTCCAGTTTCTTGTCGTTTATGGCAACATTAATTTCTTCCTTTACTGATTCCTTAAGAACAATATTTTCTATAACTCTTTTTATTACATTGTTCATGTTACCGCCTGATTTTTGTGCTATGGAAAAAGTATTATAAAACATATGAGCACTTTCTAAATCAGTTCTCTCCGCAAAATCTTTAAAAACTATCTCTATTGGTGTATTAAGTTTAAGTCTTGAAGTCATTAATCTTAACTCTGAACATATTAATCCATCATATCCATAAATATTAACCATCTCACGATAGCTTTCTTTTAATCCGTTCTCAACGGAATATCCTGTAACTATTCCATCCTTTAAGGCTACAAGCATTTCTTTATACTGATGTTCAAATTCTGCCTTTGCCCTGTCTTTGTATTTCGTTGAATATTGCCTGTATATTGGTATTACTAATGGCAGAATTATAATTCCCGCCTTAAAACTTCCATAAAACATTCTTCCCATTAAAATCACCAACAGACCTATTATTATCAGACTTACAGTCTTCTTTTTTCCTGACATACAATAATTCATATTCCCCCTTAACGGACAATTATCTTAAGCCAACCCTTTTCTTTCCAACTTTTGCTTATTAATTAGTGGATTTTCAGTTCTTTCCAATTGTCCCACAACTTTATTTTTGTCAGATTCAGGTTCTTCCTTAAAAACATACAACCTGTTTAGTTCTATCTGACCATTTCTTATCCCAACCACTTCATTAATTTCCAATACTTTTCTTGTTTTGTCTCTCATTCTTCCTAAATGAATAACTATATCTATTGCTGTTGCAATCTGTGCTCTTATAGCCGCCAATGGCATATCAATTCCCATAAGAACCATTGTTTCCAATCTTGTCATCATATCTGATGGAGAATTTCCATGTCCTGTTGACATAGAACCATCATGTCCTGTGTTCATTGCCTGAAGCATGTCCAAAGTCTCCACACCTCTTACCTCGCCAACGATTATTCTATCCGGACGGACTCGTAATGACGCTTTAATTAAATCCCTTATAGAAATAACATTCTCCCCCTGACTGTTTGCCTGTCTTGTTTCCATTCGGACAATATTATCAACAGAATCAAGTTTTAGTTCTGCTGAATCTTCAATTGTGACTATTCTTTCGTCTTTAGGAATAAAATTAGATAACACATTTAGAAATGTTGTTTTACCGGATCCTGTCCCCCCACTTACAAAAATATTATAGCCTGCCATAACTGCCATTTTTAAAAAATCAGCAGCCTCTTTTGAAATTGTCCCCCAACTAATCATATCGTCGATTGTAATTCCTCTTTTTGAAAATTTACGTATTGTAACTATAGGTCCTTCAAGAGCAATTGGTGGCAATATTACATTAACTCTGGAACCGTCTTCAAGTCGTGTATCCACAATGGGATTTGACTCATTTACCCTACGGTTAGTCTTTGCCACAATCTGTTGGATAATATCATTTAACCTGTTTTCAGATTCAAACCTTTCATCTATTTTGTTTATACGTCCCTTTTTTTCAACAAAAATATTGTTAGGTCCATTTATCATTATTTCTGTAATATCAGGTTCTTCCAGCAGCTCCTCTATTATGCCTAACCCTCTAATTGAGGAATATATTTTTTTATGTATTATTTGTCTTTTCTTAATTGACATATATCTGTAATCCTGATTTTTTTCAATTACACTGTCTATAATTTCGTGCAATTCACTGTCATCAGGTTCTCTTGACATATCAACTCTTTCAATTACCAAACCTCTTAACTGTTCTATTTCTGACTTGTTCATTATAATCCCCCCAATACCTGTCTTATGTAATCTCCGGGTTCTCCCCACAAATAACATTCTTTATATTCATCCAGGCTGCTCCATTGCCTTATTTGTGGCACTTGCAGCATTTCCGTTCTGTCTAATATTTCCTCATAACCTGTTCTTAAAAGATACTCTTCCCATTCCTTCTTCTTGCACTGATTCATCCAGTCATTAGAAACCGGCACAAATATTCTATTGCAACTTTCAAGTAAAATCATTGGATTGTTAAGTACCTGACCGAACTCAATAATAATCTTGTCATATTCTGTTAGTTCTGCAACATTCTGTATAAATTGAAGCCACTGCCCTGTATCAATATTTCTTAAATCATAGGAATATACCAACGGCGGTATGTAATCAAATCCCTCCGCCGAATAGGTTACTGCCTTAAGTTTAACGGCCATTGATTCCGGGGATTGCTTGTAGAAATACATTAAGTCTGACAGATTCGCTCCAAAATCCGTATCAAACATTCTATCCATTCCTGAATATTCCTGCATATTTATGTAAAGAACTGTATAATCTGCTCCTAAAGTCTGTGCCATAGCCCACGCAACTGCAGTCTTTCCCACATTGCCTACAGGCGAATATATACCGATTATTTCCGACTTGTTCTTTGTAACAGGTACAAAAATACTGTCCTTTGTTATATCAATGTAATAATCTATAACCTGGCGGATAACATTTTCCATTGACTGATATTTATAAATGGTTCTGTATTCAGAAAAAGATGACGAAACCTCCTCACCTGCCAATATTACAATCTTCTCCCTGTTAACCTTCTCTATCTCATGGCACATTACATCTGAAGCTACCAATAATAATTGTGGCTCCCGACTTTCCAAATATTGTAATAATGACTCCTGTTTCGTAAATACCTGAATCTCAAAAGGCATTCCTTTCTTCTCTTCTATATACTCCAAAAAAGATTCTGTATAATTCTCGTCATTATCAAAAACAGCTAAACTACCCTTCTTCAATAGTTTTCCCCCCTTACTTATTACATCTTTAACATGTGCAACGCTCTCACCTCTGTTTCTTCCTATTGGGTAAACCAGTTCCTTGCACATATGTCGAATTTTCTTTGTTTTTGTTGTTCTGTGTTTTGTTTTTGAATATACGCATATTATATATATTGATTTTGTCAAAGTCTATACGCTTTTTACACAAAAAGTTTTTATTCATTTCTTAATATAATTTAGACAAAAAACATATTTTGAATATGTTATATATTTATTAATATTGTCCTATGACATCACTTATTATTACTATGGAAAATTTGCCATTTTCAATAGTCACTTATACAGCCTTCATTTTTTATGCATTTTTTTTATTGACATTTGCGTATAATATATATATACTTTGACGTAGTATTGAATACTACATAGCGTTGAGTAGTCATTTTTTAAGGAAGGAAGAACTTTTTATGAAACAAAGAATTAAATTAGCTGACAGACAGCTTCCTAATTATTCTAAAGGTGAAGAAATTTTTAATATGGTTTCCCATATCGTTGGTGCGGCTTTAGGTATTGCAGCTCTTGTGCTTTGCATTATTGTTTCGGCCAAGCATCACAGTGGAATCGGCGTTATTTCCAGTTGCATTTATGGGGTAACTTTAATTGTTTTATATACAATGTCCAGTGTTTATCATGGTTTAAGACCGGGAATGGGTAAGAAGGTTATGCAGGTTCTTGACCACTGCACCATTTACTTTCTTATTGCAGGAAGTTACACACCAATACTTCTTGTTCCAATGAGAGCCAAATATCCCGTTTTGGCATGGTCTTTATTTGGCTTAGTTTGGGGTTGTGCAATTATTGCCTGTACCCTTACTGCAATTGACTTAAAGAAATACAGCGTATTTTCTATGATTTGCTACCTTGCCATGGGATGGGTTATTATTATTTTCATAAAACCTACCATTGAAGTTATGGGCACAGGTGGCGTTATCTTACTTGTTGCCGGAGGCATTGCCTACACTGTAGGCTCTATTCTTTACGGACTTGGAAGCAGTCATAAATGGATGCATTCTATTTTCCATTTGTTTATTCTTGCAGGAAGTATATTACATTTTTTTGCAATAATACTTTATGCCCTTTAATGATGTTTTCACACATTGGAAATATCAATTAATAGATTTTCCAAAGGATTTTCTTGTTAATTGAAAAAGCACTAAGATTTAGGTTTCATTCAACCCTTTATTCTTAGTGCTTTTTTTGTTAAGACTAAATCACTTTTAATCTTAATAATATCTTTTTCTTTTTTGTCTTCTTCTATATATTTCATTAAGCAGCAATACCATTATTATATCCTTAAGCCACTGGTCATCAGGATACTTAATGCATTCCTTGCCATTACAGGATGCCTCTTCTTTTTTAATATTTTCAAAAATACGATTAACAATCCTTAGGATTCCCATTTTGTCAGGATATTCGTCAAACATCATACTTCCTGCAAACTCCTGATAATCACATTCCTTCTCTACCATCTCCTGAATGGTCATAAAAGTTAGAGGGTACATTTCTTTAACATATTCAATGTCTCTATCTTCCGCCATTCCCCATTGTCCGTAATACATTCCCGTAACTGCATTTCCCTGAACATAAAAAGGTATATATTTATAATCCATATACTATCCTAAACTAATCAAAAACCTTATCAGTCTAGTATATTCAGCAAAAATAGAATTGTTTACTAAAGCTTTATTTTAATCTCTTTGCCTGATTTCTCATATGGAATATATTCCACACCTGCTGCTGCCATCATTCTCTTTGACGCCTTTACAGAAGATGTATCTCCATATTTATCATCGCCATATATAACCTTCTTAATGCCACACTGAATAATGGCCTTGGCGCACTCATTACAAGGAAACAAAGTTACATAAATCTTTGCTCCTTCAAGACTGCCGCCTCTATAATTCAAAATGGCATTTAATTCGCTGTGAGTTGTGTAAAAATATTTATTGTCATATGGATCGTCGCTTTCTCTATTCCATGGAAATTCATCATCGCTACAACCTACCGGAAGCCCGTTATAGCCCATTGACAAAATTTTGTTATCGTCACTTACTATGCATGCTCCCACCTGAGTATTTGGATCCTTTGACCTTAGTGCCGCCAAAGATGCAACTCCCATAAAATACTCATCCCATGAAATGTAATCCTTTCTCTTACTACTAGCCATTTCTTTCTCCTTTTAATTTCTTGTCAAAAGTGAAATGCTACTATTTATTTGCCACGGAAAAATTTCTATTGCAAACACGTTAATTTTATTATTTTGTACCGAAGATTCTATCTCCTGCATCTCCAAGTCCCGGAACGATGTACTTGTGTTCATTTAATTTTTCATCTAATGCACCAATGTACATATTTACGTCAGGATGTGCTTCTTCCATTGCTTTTACGCCTTCAGGTGCTGCAATAATGCACATTAATGTAATGTTCTTTACACCTTTTTCTTTAAGTGCAGAACCAAAATAACACGGGAAGATTTTTCGCTGTACGATCAGTCGTACAATATCACGGTCTTCGACGATGTCTGTTTCCAGGTATGTTTCCAGAAGGTCTTCCTCACAGACCGCAATGTTTTCCAGCTGCTCTGGAGTAAGTTCATACATTCCGTAATCCGTATCCTGTGTTCTCCCAAAATCCACACAATTTTCATGAAGATGCTGTTTCAGATCATTCAGCAATGCATCGTGATCTGTCCCCTGCTGATCCATCTTATTGACAAACAGGAATGTCGGAATCTGATATCGCTCCAGAAGTCTCCACAAAGTCATCGTATGACTCTGCACACCGTCCATTCCATTGATCACCAGAATCGCATAATCGAGGACCTGCAGCGTACGTTCCATTTCAGCTGAAAAATCCACATGTCCCGGTGTATCCAGAAGCGTCACTTCCATATTTTCTGTTTTTAGCAGCGCCTGCTTGGAAAAAATCGTAATCCCTCGTTCTTTTTCCAGTTCATATGTGTCAAGAAAAGCATCTCCATGATCTACACGGCCAATCTTTCGGATCTCACCGCACAGATACAGAAGTTCTTCTGACAGAGTTGTCTTTCCGGCATCTACATGTGCCAGAATTCCAATAACCAGTTTTTTCATTCATCTTCTCTTCTTTCTTCTATATACAAAGGGGCCAGTTTTAGCACGATCGTCTCACTTACATGGATCAGTGTATCCAGATCATTTTTCTGATTATTCAGATACGCATGAAAGCATCCCTGAATACAGAAGGAAAGCATGATATCTTTCTCCGGATCAGTCTCATACTGCGGATATTTTTCCACGATCAGCCGTTTCAATTCTGTTTCCAGACAGTCACCTAGATGACTTTTTTCTGTTCCGGAAAACAAAATATTGATCAGTGAATGATTCGATACCAGAGCCATATATAAATTTCTTGTGAACACATCCGGATCTTTAAACGGTGATTCCTGCTGACTGGAAATATTTTTGATCACTGTCGTGATCGTCTCTGACTCCAGCATCTGTGAAAGTGCATAAATATCCTCATAATGACTGTAAAAAGTTGATTTATTGATGCATGCCAAGCTACACAGCTCTTTCACCGTAATTTTCTCCAGTGGCTTCGCTGCACGCAATTCCAGAAATGCATTTCGGATCGCTCTCTCTGTTTTTTCTATTCTGATATCCATGTTTCCTGTTCTCCTTTTTCCGACAGATTTTATAAATCGTCGGTTATCCACCGCTTATGCCAAATCGTCGGTGGACAATCCCCCTGTTTCTTTAGTATAAAGTAACTATAATACCTGCGGATTACTCCGCACTTTTACCTTTTAGTATACTCAAAAAAGCAACTAATGTCTATTATCTACAAGGAGAATATGATGGATTTTTATGGATTTTATACAGGAAAAATTTTTGACGCTTATAAATATCTTGGTGCCCATGTTGAAGAAAAAGGCGTAACTTTTCGTACTTTTGCACCTTCAGCCTCCCGCATCACTCTGATCGGAGAATTCAATGACTGGCAGGAATGGGAAATGAACAAAGTTTCTGACGGTAATTTCTGGGAATGCTATGTTCCACAGGCAAAAGCCGGTCAGATGTACAAATATAAGATTTATGACCGTAACGGTAATCCAGTCGATCATTGCGATCCGTATGGATTTGGCATGGAGCTTCGCCCAGGCAGTGCCTCTATCATTCGTGACATGTCAAAATACAAATTCAAAGACAGCCAGTGGTTGCAAAGCCGCAGCGACTGCCGAAAAAAGCCGTTGAACATTTACGAAATTCATTTTGGTTCTTTTCGCAAGCCTTCTGACAAAGCAGATGACTGGTATAACTATGAAGAAATGATTGATATTCTGATTCCATATCTGGTCAAAAATGGCTATAACTATCTGGAGATCATGCCTCTGAATGAATATCCATGTGATGAATCCTGGGGCTATCAGGCAACCGGTTTTTTCAGTCCGACTTCCCGATACGGAACAACTGATCAGCTGAAGGCCTTCATCGATGCCTGTCACAAACATAACATCGGCGTACTGATGGATTTTGTTCCGGTTCATTTTGCCGTAGATGCTTATGGCCTTGCGAATTACGATGGAACCGCACTTTATGAATATCCGAACTCTGCGGTTGGTGTCAGTGAATGGGGAAGCTGCAACTTCATGCATTCCCGCGGCGAAACAAGAAGCTTCCTGCAGTCCTGTGCAAACTACTGGATCAGCGAATTCCATATGGATGGTATCCGTATGGATGCGATCAGCCGCGCCATCTACTGGCAGGGCGATCCGGCAAGAGGCGTCAACCTCAATGCTGTAGAATTCCTGCAGTATATGAATCAGGAACTGAAGTGCATGCATCCTTCTGTGATTCTTGCTGCCGAAGATTCCACTTCTTTCCCCAAAGTAACCGATCCTGTCGATCAGGGCGGCCTTGGTTTTGATTATAAATGGGATATGGGATGGATGAACGATACACTGAATTACTTCCGCACCGCACCGGAATATCGCCCGGAAAACTATCACAAACTGACATTCTCCATGATGTACTACTATGATGCCCGTTTCCTGCTCCCGCTGTCTCACGATGAAGTTGTTCACGGCAAAGCAACGATCATGCAGAAAATGAGCGGCGACTATGAATACAAATTTCCACAGGCGCGTTCTCTGTATATGTACATGTATGCGCATCCGGGCAAAAAGCTGAATTTCATGGGAAATGAAATCGGACAGTTCCGTGAATGGGATGAAAAACGCGAGCAGGACTGGATGCTTCTGGATTATCCACTTCATGCTGGCTTCGCCCGTTTCATGAAAGACCTGAATAAATTGTATCTGGAACACTCTGCTTTCTGGGAAAAAGATTATGAAGCAGATGGTTTCCAGTGGATCGACTGCCATCAGGAAGGATGCTGCATCTATGTATTTGAACGCTGCAGCAAAAAAGAGCGTATGATTTCTCTTTTTAACTTTTCCGACCAGGAGCAGGTATATGAACTGCACATTTCTGATGCACAGAAATTAAAAGAACTCCTGAACAGCAATCTCGCTGTTTATGGCGGAACCCAGAAACGTAAAAGTGCCACAAAGGCAATAAAAGACGGCAAGATCGTCCTTACTCTGCCGCCATACTCTTCTGTTTATTATCTTGCTGAATAATATTATAAATTTACAGGGCCGCAATCACCTGACAGTGACCGCAGCCCTGATTCTATTTCTTCTTTATACTTCTGAGGAAATAGCAGATTGCCCACGCAATACTCATTCCCGCTGCAATTCCAAATGCAAAGAGAAAAGTATCCCTTCCATATTCCAGTGCCTGTACCGTGTTCCCTTCCACTATACTGTTCATGCAGTAATAAAGTGTACTTCCGGGAATCAACGGAATAACAGAAGTTACAAAAAAGGATGTAGACGTTTCTTTACAGATTCTTGCAAGAATTTCCGCATACACATCTACAATAAAGCCTGCCAGCAATGACGGAAGAAAGACATTTCCCCAAAGTCCTTTTCCGAGAAGAAACACCATCCAGCTTATAAATCCACCAGCTGCTGCCAAAGGCAGGTATTTCTTTTTCATATGGAAGAGAATTCCAAATCCCACGGAACCAAGGGCTCCGGTAATCAGCTGTATTACAATTGTTGTGTTCAAAGCCCCAGCCTCCTAAACAGAAGAATTGCCCCCATAAATCCAAGTGCCAGTGCGGCCGCCAGAAGCAATGCCGCAATCAGACGGATAATTCCGGAAAGTGTATCACCAATCAGCACATCCCGGATAGCATTTGTTGACATAAGACCTGGAATCAAAAGCATAATGTCCCCAATCATAATCTTATCCATATGAAGGAACGGGCAAAGCAAAACAAGTCCACAAATAACACATCCTGTCAGAAAAGAAGCAGCAAACTGAAACGTCACTTCATTCATACACACTGGTCGAAAATATTGCTGTAATGCCCAGATCAAAACAGCCCCAAGTCCTGCCGCAATCGCATCCGAAATACTTCCACCATAAAAAAGTGCAAAACTACTGGCCGCCAGAAGGCTTCCAAAAAGTTTCCAGAGTGGCTTTGGTCTGTCTGCATTGATCTTATCAAATTCTTTTCGAAGTTCTGTGGCAGAAACAGGCTGCCTGCAAAAACGACGACTCAAGTCATTTAACTGCTCCAGCTTGGTAAAATCATTTCCGCCATCTTCCCGTACCCGGCGAGTCTGTGTACGCGCTCCGTCTCCCGGAAATTCCATCGTAATGACAATACTGGATGTGATCACAAAAACATTCATCTGAGTAGCACCACAGGCATAGCCCATTCGATTCAGTGTATCCTCCACCCGGAAGATCTCTGCACCGCTGTTTAACAGTGCATCGCCCATATCAAGAAAAACATGCAAATAATCTTTGGCTGTCTGCATGAGAATTACTCCTTTAATCTTCTGAAAATATCTTAAGTATAAATCTTAATCACGGACAATACAACTTCTTTCTATCCATGGAACAGCCAGCATAGTCAATAAAGGCAATATACTTACTGACTGCCTCGGATGCGCCTCCCAGAAAATATAAAAGACAAGCGCACCACACCAGTAGATTGCCAGGATCCAGCTGTATTTGTCTGTTTTTTTCTTACGAAATGTGCAACACACGCCAGACAGGATCAGAACATACAATACTATATTGTAAGCCTGCATATATGTTCTGAACAAACCGGATCTTTTACCAACGAGCCAGTCATAGCAGGTTGTTTTTTCCACTACATTTTTTGTGTATTGAGTATATCCATGTGTACCGATTCCCCATACAATTGCTTCTTTCTTTATGGCAAGCTTCAGATTCCCCAGCACTCCATTCTCACGAAGATGTTCAAGATAGACCTTTTTATTATTTTCCACTTTTTCTTCATGTGTCGGAAAACTGCGTGTAAACCTCATATCTTTTACATTGTACGTTCCATTGCCATGGCTTCCCATCATCAGAAAATGCTCAATCGTAATCGCCGAATCATAAGTATCCATGTCTACATGGTAACGATATACTCCGCCCCATGCCAACTGAAAAATCAGCAGACCACATACCAGTGGAATCCCCAATGTAAGTAACTTTTTCCAATACTTATTCAGCAAGATCCAGACGCCAGCCGCAAGTACTATAAAAATGCTGGTTACACGAATGCAGGTTGCAAACCCGATCAGAAATCCGGCAGCAAGAAAGTGTATCATCTTCCAGTGATTTTTTTTCTTGTAACAGCCGTAAATAATAAAACATACAGCAGCCATAACCAGTCCGGCTGATATCGTATCAGTATAATAATAAGACGCGTATGCGTAAAAAGAAGGATTCGTAAGAAGTAATACCATATATACCGCGGTTGTTCGAATCGTAGTAACTTTTTTTAAAATAAGGAATGCAGATACATACATAACAAGGATCAACAGCACATTAAACAATCCAGCCGCAATCCGGTAATCCATACCTGTAAATGCTGCCATACGGAATACATAGTAGATTACGATCGCCAGTGGAATATTATTTGTATTATAAGCAAAGTACTTCGATTCGCCAAAACTGATTTTCCCTGTCTCCACCATATCTACACAATAATCATAAATATGATTCAGATCCACTTTCGGAACCAGTCGCATATGAAAAACAATATATGTCTGCACAATAACCGCTGCAAATATCCCTGCTATGGTCAGGTAATACAGTGTTCTCTCCGATAATCGCCGGAACAGTGTCAGGCTTCCTGCAAATACTGCTGCATAGCATAGCAACACCAGTATTACTTTTGTTATATTTATATCTTTCATAACAAGAGGCTCAACAAATGACACAAATGATACAAACAATGCAGCTATTATTACAAAACAATATGTTATTTTTTCTATGGATTTTTTCATTCTATTATTCCTCGTTTCCGAATAGCTACAATCTTCTGTGCTCATTTTAGCATAGTATAATTTTATTGTCATCTGTATCATTTACAGAAGAAAAAAGAACGCCAGTTGCCTGACGTTCTTGAATGATCTTTATTATCTTCTTCCGTAGCGTGTTGCCAGTTCCAGCATTTCTTTCTGAAGTTCTGCCGTGAACTGTCCTTCTTTTAATCTCCACTTCCAGTTCTTTCCAAGTGTGGATGGCTGATTCATTCGTGCGGAATTATCGAGTCCCAGATAATCCTGCATCGGCACGATACAGAGATTCGCAACACTCTGCATTACCAGACAGATCAGGTCGTCACACAGTTCCTTACCGGAGTCCTTGAAATTATTCAGATATTTACGCACCTGCCGTCTCTCTGCCGGAGTGATATCCTCCAGCCAGGAAAGCAGTGTTTCATTATCATGTGTTCCCGTATAAACAACGCAGTTTCTTGGATAGTTGTGTGGCAGGTAGTCACTGGCATTTCCGGTATCACGCTCATCAAAGGCAAACTCAATAACCTTCATATTCGGATAGCCACTCTCTTCTACCAGTCTCTTAACACTGTCTGTCATATATCCAAGGTCTTCTGCGATGATCTCCCTGTCACCAAGACTTGCGGAAATTGCACGGAACAGATCGATTCCAGGTCCTTTTTCCCACCATCCGTTTTCTGCTGTCGCATCGCCATAAGGAATTGCATAGTATTCATCAAATCCACGGAAATGATCAATCCTTACAACATCATACAGACGGAAACAATTGGCAATTCGTTTGATCCACCATTCATATCCGGAGTTGCGATGCACTTCCCAGTTATACAGCGGGTTTCCCCAGAGCTGACCAGTCGCGGAAAATCCATCCGGAGGGCATCCGGCCACCTGTGTCGGGCAATTCTTCTCATCGAGTTTGAAGAGCCATGGGTTTGCCCAGGTATCCGCACTGTCCATTGCTACATAGATTGGAATATCACCAATGATCTGGATTCCTTTTTCATTGGCATAAGCTTTCAGTTTCATCCACTGCTGGCGGAATTTAAACTGCATATATTCCTGAAATTCAATTTCGAAATACATTTCTTCTCTGTAATAATCGAGCGCATTCTGCCAGCGAAGACGGATGTCCTCAGCCCA
>ERZ827520.2696-NODE-2696-length-15820-cov-6.101491_pt1 | contig 15820 bp, 10 predicted proteins | sample MGYA00519581_ERZ827520 | MGnify/ENA primary metagenome ERZ827520 (study PRJEB31778, sample SAMEA3449339) | human gut metagenome | biome: human gut; feature: human-associated habitat; material: faeces | place: United Kingdom | collected 2010/2012 ...
AAGGTTGGGGTCGCGGGTTCGAGTCCCGTCTTCCGCTCTTCGATACGAAAGATATTGGTTTAGAGTAAGAACAGATAAGCGTAGTGAGCCTAGCTCCTACGCTTATCTTGTTTGGTATAGATACATTTACACCAACAATAAACTATACATGACCAACATGAAAAGACTTATTGCACTATTGGCAGTTGTCGCTCTCGTCTTGGCTGGATGTACCAGCAAGAAGGCAGAAGGCGATGAGACCACCGCAGCAGCAGACTCCACTCAAGAGGTCACCACGCAAGAAGAGACGACTCCAAGGGTTGACCCCGAGGAGGCTAAAGCTCTTATCAACAAGCTCTACACCGAGCTTTACGTTAATGACAACTACAGAGGTTCCGATGTCGTCTCGGAGCTCCTTGGTGACAAGCTTAATGCAAAGCTAAATGAGAAGGACGGAGAGATGCCAGTAATTGACTACGATCCGTTTATCAATGCTCAGGACTGGGACACCAAGAGAGTCATGTCTTCACTAACCATCACGGAGCTGTCAGAGGACCTATACCAAGTGGAGGTAGAGCCTCTAAAGGGATCCAAGGAGACAATTCAGCTGACAGTGGGCTATGATGACAAGGGTGTGCTCAAGATCCTTGACATACCAAGCAACCCCGACATTTCAGTCTTGAAGTAAGACAGTAGATCTATCACTTAGCAAAAGAGGGTGTGCCGATTACGACGATCGACACGCCCTCTTTTGGTATGTAAGTGGCGAAAGCCCGCCGCTAGCATCTGTGTAGCCTTGATTACTCAAAGCAGAAGGTGAGCATGATCATGCGCCCAGTGCCACGGCGTAGCGCATTGGTGTAGCGCAGGCTAGCACCATCGTCAAGGTCGGGACGGTGGTGGCGGATCAGGTCGGTCACGCCAAAGTCAAAGCGTAGCTCAGGCGAGAGCTTGAAGTAGCGCAGGTAAATGTCGCACCCTACGCCAAAGGTCCACCCCGCCGAGAGCGGAGCAAACTGCAGGGGGGCACCCTTCTTCTGCCCCATATTTAGCAAGCCGTAGACGCCCCCCACGAGGTATGGGCGGGTATCGTTGAAGCGTACGGAGCTGTACTTGACCAGCAGTGGTAGCTCGATCTGACTGGTGCGCATCGGTATGAACTCAAAGGTCTCCTCGCTCGTCTCGCCCCAGCTCTTAAAGAGCAGTCGCTGCTCCCCAAAGTGTAGTGTCGGCAAGACCCGTATGCTCCAGTCAATGTGTGGGTTGTAGTTGGCAATAACCCCTACGCTAAAGCCTGGACTGTAGCTCGGCACAGCCGCATAGAGTGTCTGCGCCTCTCCCTCCGTCGGGCCAAGGTTGTCAATGATCAGGTCCTCCACATGCGCTCCCACGTGAAATCCCCAGTTAAATCGTCTGTGATCCGCATAGGGACGCGTCATCGGTCGGGCCGTCTGCGCAGAGAGTGTGGTAGCCATCGGCACCCCCAGCAGCAGGAGCAGGAGCCCCACCAGCCAGTAGCGACGACCTAGTGAATAGGTGTGATATGTACTTATGACTTGCTTCACAAAATAGTAGTTGGCTACGTGATTCAAACGTCTATCCGACAAAGATATTGTATATTTGCCTGATTTAAGCACCCAAACCATAGTAAAGCTCATGCAGGTATACAATCTATCCGAGAGACCTTCACTCCTGACCCACTTCATCTCTGAGATACGAGACCGAGAGATCCAGAGAGATCCCCTACGCTTTAGAGCAAACATAGAGCGCATTGGCCACATCATGGCTTACGAACTGAGCAAGCATCTCCACTATCAGACCCGTCCCGTAGAGACCCCGCTCGGCACGGCACCCACAGCGGTTCTAGACGAACAGTTGGTCGTGGCAACGATCCTACGCGCTGGTCTGCCCCTCCATCACGGCTTCCTAGACTTCTTCGATCGTGCCGAAAACGCCTTCATCTCCGCCTATCGCAAAGTCAAGGATGACGAAGACTTTGACATACATGTCGAGTATGTCGCTGCGCCAGACCTGACCGACAAAGAGCTACTCCTCGTCGACCCCATGCTCGCCACGGGAGGCTCTATGCACCTCTCCTGGCAGGCGCTTCTCAAGAGCTGTGGCACACCGCGACACACCCATATGGTCGCCATCGTGGCTAGCCAACAGGCTATTGACTTCCTTCAGTCTCAGTTTGACGACAAGGCTCCCGTCACGCTATGGGTCGGTGTCATCGACCCAGCGCTCAACGAGCACGCCTACATCGTCCCCGGTCTAGGAGATGCGGGCGATCTAGCCTTCGGTGGTAAGCTCTAAGGCATCGCTTCATTGTCCACACTACGTGACATAGAGCTATTGGCTCCCGCCTCCTCACTAGAGGGTGGTCTGGTGGCGCTCTCGGCGGGTGCCGATGCGGTCTATGTAGGCGCTCCTCAGTATGGTGCTCGGAGTGCTGTCGGGGTCTCGCTGGAGGATATACGGCAACTCTGCGCAGCGGCTCACGCCTATGCCGCACGGGTCTATGTTGCCCTCAATACAATCCTCACAGATAGTCAGTTAGCTCACGCTGTGGAGCTGGCGCATCAGCTCTACGAGGCGGGTGCCGATGCGCTCATCATACAGGATCTCGGCCTACTCACGCAGGACCTTCCGCCCATCCCGCTACATGCGAGCACGCAGTGCCACAACCATTCGCTAGAGCAGTTGCAGATGCTCTCGGATCTAGGCTTCGAGCAGGCTGTCCTGCCACGCGAGTGGAGCTGTCAGGACATTGCAGCGGTGCGGGACAAGACCCCGCTACGACTAGAGGCATTCGTCCATGGGGCGCTCTGCGTCTCCTATAGCGGTCGTTGCTTCATCTCCGAGGCGCTCTCACAGCGCAGCGCCAATAGAGGGCAATGCGCTCAGTACTGCCGCATGACTTACGATCTCGTTGATGCCCAGGGGCAAAAGCTTCGCCAGGGCGAGCATCTCCTCTCCCTGAGAGACCTCAACCGCACCGAAATCATCGAGGAGATGATCGATGCGGGTGTCAGCTCCTTCAAGGTGGAGGGACGACTCAAGGCACTCCCTTACGTGCGCAACGTCATCGCCCACTATCGTAAGGTACTAGACGAAATCTTGACCCGACGTAGTGACCAGTTGCGTCGTCCCTCCTGGGGCACGACGGAGTATACCTTTACGCCGTTGCCTGAGGCGACCTTTGCCCGCCCCTTTACCACTTACAATACGCCCCTCGGGGCGCCAATCCCTACCGACAGCATCACACCGTATAGTAGCAAAAGCCTCGGCCAGCCGATCGGCACAGTGACCCAGAGCCGAGGCAAAGAGCTTGAGATAGCGCTCCTGAGCGACGATATCGAGCTAGCTAATGGCGATGGGGTGGTCGCCTACACAATTGACAAGAAGCTCGTTGGAGCGCAGATCAATCAGGTAATGCCCGCTAAGCGAGCTGGGAGCTATCGCCTGAGACTATCTCAGGCGATAGAACTACCGCAGGGGGCGACGCTTTGGCGCAATCTCAACCACCTCCTAGAGGCTCAGCTCCTCCGCCCCGACGCCTCTACCCGTACCATGCCCGTGACGCTACATCTAGAGGCGACACCCGATCAACTCACCCTAGAGATGCAACTCTCTGAGGCACCCGAGATGTCGGTCACACGTAGCCGTGCGGTCACGCTAGAGCCCGCACAGCGAGATAATACGGAGCATATAGAGCGCACCCTCCGCAAGCTTGGCGACACGCCATACCGAGCTAAACGAGTGATTTTGAGTCTTGACGGACTTTTCGTCCCGCCTTCGCTCGTTGCAGAGCTGCGACGAGAGCTATCGGAGGAGCTACAGCGTCAATGCCTAGCGAAAGCTTTGCAGCGCAGAGATGCCATCGGCAAACCCCTACAGCTGAAGCGCATAGACCGACTTCACACGTCAGATCCTACAGCGCGTCAGCGGTATGGTCTGCCCGACACGCTGGACTTTACCTACAACGTGGCAAATGAATCGGCACGTAAGCTGTACCGTCAGCTAGGAGTCTCTGGGAGCATCGCCCCCGCCCTAGAGGTGGAGCGCCCCGAGGGGGCTATCCCAGTGATGTTTACCCGTCACTGCCTGCTGCATCAGCTCGGTTACTGCACACGTACGGGTCGCAAGCCACCCTTTGCACTACCACTCTACCTAGTCCGTGGACGAGACCGTCTGCGCATCGCCCACGACTGTCGCCACTGCATGATGACCCTTTGGTTAGACCCTCAAGGAAATCAGCCATTACCTCGCTAAGAATTTCTAATCCTCCACGGAGGAATAAAAAAATTCTTCGGAACTTTGAAATCTTTCTTCCGAAGTTTCATTTCATTCTTCCGAACTTTTATTTCCCGGTTCCGTGAAGAATTTTCATTTGCTCCCTGGAGTTTTCTGTTTTCCTACCGAGGAGAGAGATTAGAGGGTAGAAGTTAGAGATTAGAAGTTAGAGGTTAGAGAGGACTCCTAGTGACTAGGAGCTCTAGTGGCACTAGTAGTATTAGTGACCCTAGCTAACAGCCAATAGCCAACCGCTAATCGCCAAAGTGTGGCGCGCGTCAAAATTGTGTACCTTTGTGCAGATTAGCCCTCTTCTATACGGTTGAGGCCTGCGAGGAGGGTTGGTCTTGGGGGAGCGAAGGGTTCGCCTCCCGATTACACATTACAGACAGAAGATAGAAGACAGTATACCAAGATGATTATAGTCAACGACCTCACGATACAGTTTGGCAAGCGCGTGCTCTTTGCCGATGTCAATCTTAAGTTTACCCCAGGCAACTGCTACGGCATCATCGGTGCCAACGGTGCGGGTAAGTCAACGATGCTCCGTATGATCAGCGGTGAGCTAGAGCCGACGCGTGGCACCGTCACTTTCGGACCCGACGAGCGCCTCTCGGTGCTGAGTCAGGATCACTTCGCCTTTGATGAGTACACGGTCATCGACACCGTCCTGATGGGGCATGACAAGCTTTGGAAGATCATGAAGGAGAAGGACGCTATCTACGCTAAGGAAGACTTTTCCGATGAGGATGGTGTCAAAGCGGCTGAGCTGGAGGAGCAGTTTGCCAATCTCGACGGGTGGAACGCTGAGAGCGAGGCGGCAGCCCTCTTGAGCGGTCTCGGCATCAAGGAGGATCTGCACTACCGTCTGATGGGTGACATTAGCGGTAAGCAAAAGGTGCGTGTGCTACTAGCGCGCTGTCTCTTTGGCAAGCCAGACAACCTGCTCCTTGATGAGCCGACGAACGACCTAGACCTAGAGACTGTCTCTTGGCTTGAGGACTACCTCGCTGAGACTGAGAGCACGGTCCTCGTGGTGAGCCACGACCGACACTTCCTCGATGCTGTGTCGACCCACACGGTGGATATAGACTTTGGCAAGGTGAGACTCTTTGCGGGTAACTACAGCTACTGGTACGAGTCTAGCCAGTTGGCACTGCGCCAGCAACAGCAACAGAATAAGAAGCTTGAGGAGAAGAAGAAGGAGCTCGAGGAGTTCATCCGTCGCTTTAGTGCCAACGTGGCAAAGAGTAAGCAGACGACCAGCCGCAAGAAGATGCTGGAGCGTCTCGATATCAACGAGATCGAGCCGTCGTCGCGTCGCTACCCAGGGATCCTCTTCCAGCCAGATCGTGAGCCGGGCAACAAGGTGCTAGAGGTCAATGATCTCTCGGCCGTGACGGACGAGGGAGAGGTACTCTTCAAGGGGCTAACCTTCAATGTGGAGCGAAACGATAAGATCGTCTTCATCAGCCACGACCCACGTGCTATGACGGCACTCTTTGAGATCATCAATGGCAACCGCAAGGCGCAGCAGGGGAGCTACGAGTGGGGGCAGACGATCACGACGGCTTATCTGCCTTTGGACAACAGCGCTTACTTCGACACCGATATGACGATCCTAGACTGGCTCGGACAGTTTGCCAAGGACACGAATGATGTCTATCTCAAGGGCTTCCTAGGTCGTATGCTCTTTAGCGGCGAGGAGGTGAATAAGCGCGCCTCGGTCCTCTCGGGAGGTGAGAAGATGCGCTGTATGATTAGTCGTATGATGCTTCCCCCAGGGGCTAATGTGCTAATTCTTGACACCCCGACGAACCACCTGGATCTGGAGTCGATTCAAGCTTTCAACAACACGCTCATTTCCTTCAAGGGGAATGTCCTCTTCTCGAGCCACGACCACGAGTTCATCCGCACGGTGGCTAATCGTGTCATCGAGTTGACACCAAACGGGATCATCGATCGTATCATCAACTACGACGACTACATCACCGACCCGAAGGTGGCTGAGCTACGCGAGAAGTACTACAACGCATAAAGAGCGCACACGCCTATGGCTCGTATCCTCGCTATCGACTACGGCACCAAGCGCACGGGGCTGGCGGTGACCGACTCGCTACAGATCACGCCTGGAGCGCTTGACACGGTGCCTACGCACCAGCTCCTCAACTACCTAGCGGACTACTTGGGGCGTGAGGAGGTGGAGACGATCGTCCTCGGCAAGCCGACACAGATGGATGCGACGCCCTCGGCGACGTGGCAGGCGATACAAGCTTTGACTAAGAAGCTGCAACATCTCTATCCTCAGATACGTCTAGAGTATGTGGACGAGCGCTTTACCTCTGTCTTGGCACAGCAGACGATCCGTGAGGCGGGCATCGGCAAGCAGCGCCGCCGACAGGACAAAGGGTTGGTGGATCGTGTCAGTGCGACCATCATTTTGCAGAGCTATCTGGAGAGCTTGCGCATGCTTCACTAAAAGAAAGATTTAACTGTTTACTCTTATGGCTAAGACCTTACCTATATACCTTTACGGACAACCAGTGCTTCGCAACATGAGCGAGGACATAACGCCTGACTACCCAAACCTCTCGGAGCTGATCGCAGACATGTGGCAAACGATGTACGAGAGTGACGGCATCGGCTTGGCGGCTCCACAGATCGGGCGCAATATACGTCTGCAGGTGATCGATGCGACGCCTCTGGCGGATGAGTATCCTGAGTGTGCGACGCTCAAGCTGGTCATGATCAATGCGCATATGCACTCCCTGAGCGAGGATACTTGTTCGGAGGCTGAGGGTTGTCTGAGCTTGCCCGGCATTAACGAGCGGGTCGTGCGACCTAAGTCGATCGTGGTGGACTATATGAATGAGCAGTTTGAGCCACAGCGTCTCGAGCTCTCGGGTTATGCGGCTCGGGTGGTGCAGCATGAGTATGACCATCTAGACGGCAAGCTCTTTGTGGATCACATATCGGCGATGCGTAAGCGACTGATCAAGAAGAAGCTCCAGCATATAGTCGACGGTCGGATACGTGTCGGCTACCCCGTGATGCGTAATACGATACATTAGCCCGTATGCGTCCGCTCCTACGATCACTCTCTCTGCTCCTCTGCATGCTCTGCGTGTGGAGCAGTGCGCTCTGGTCGCAGATAGATACGGAACGTGTGATGACGATCGGGCGCAATGCGATTGGTTTCAAGGATTTCGTGGTCGCCATCGAGCACTTTAACCAAGTAATTGAGGTGTCTCCCACGATGGCTGAGCCGTACTACTACAGAGCTTTTGCGAAGCTTATGCTGGGTGACTATGCGGGTGCCGAGCGGGACGCGACGCTCTGCCTGGAGCACAATCCTTTTCTCTCTAGAGCCTACATGGTACGGGGGGCGGCACGGCACAATCAGCAACACTATGCGGAGGCGGCGACAGACTATGCGCAAGCGCTCAAGATTACGCCGGACGACTTTTACCTCTCGTTCAACCTCGCAGGCTCGCTCTACGGAGCCGAGCAGTATGAGCGTGCCGACTCGGCAGCGCTCGCTCTGACGCAGCGTCACCCGAAGGAGGCGCGGGGTTACTTCCTCGCAGCGGAGATAGCGTTGCGACGACAAGACACGGTCGCAGCGGAGGAGCGGATAGCCGAGGGCTTGGCGATAGACTCGCTGAGTGCTGCGCCTTATCGGATGCTCTCGGCGATTGCTTACCTGCGGGGTGACTACAAAGGAGCGCTACGCTACCACGACAAGAGCATAGAGCAGGATCCAAACCAAGCTAGCGACTACATCAACCGTGGACTGACACGCTACAAGCTAAAGGAGTACCGTGGTGCTATGGAGGACTACAACCAAGCGCTCCTCTTGACGCCTCACGATGCGGTCGCTCGCCACAACCGCGCCTTGCTACGTATCGAGGTGGGCGACCTACAGGGTGCTCGCGAAGATCTGCTGGAGGTGGTGCGTCTGCAGCCGACCAATCTGACGGCACACTTTAACTTAGCCATAGTTCAGACGCAGACGGGACAGTACCGTGATGCGATCAAGACGCTAGACTATATATTAGGTCGTCGACCAGAGTTCATCTCGGGTTACTATCAGCGCTCGGAGGTGAAGCGTCTGCTCGGTGACGCTGCTGGAGCCGACAGAGACTACTGGTTCGCCTACAAGCTGGAGCGTGGACAGGTCAAAGCGCCTAAGCCGACCATCGCTGACAGCACTGGGTCAAGTGTGGCGAGCGACGAACTGTATGCGCTAGACCATCATGCGGAGCTGCAGTCTGCGAGCAGCGATGCGACCTCCTCTTCGCTTACTACAGAAACCAATTCAATTCGCGGTTCAATCCAAGAGCAAGCCAGTTCGTCGGAGGCTTGTCCTGCTTACGAGCTCACCTACTTTGTGCAGAAGAGTCACGACAAGCTTTTGCCTCGCACCAACTTTTCCGCAGAGCTAGAGGCGTACAACGAGCGTATGGGTTATCAGCCCCGCCTCTTGCTTGCCGTTGGCGCACAGTCGCTAGACAGCACGCAGCTCCATGTTGTGCTGGAGGATATAGCGCATCTGCAGGCTAGTGGTGCAGAGCAGTCGGCCGACTGGCACCTACGTATGGGCATCGACAAGCTACTCTTGCGAGACATTGGCGAGGCGGTCTCACAGTTCAACGCTTCTCTTGATCTAGCCCCTCAGCAGCCACTCGCTCTCCTGGCGCTTAGCACGGCGCGTCTCATGCAGGCGGAGACGCTCACAGAGCCTAAGCAACAGAAGCTTATGTACGACTTAGCGATGCGTCAGCTCACCACCGCCATTAGTCACGCCCCGCAGATAGGCTATCTCTACTATAACCGTGCTCATCTGCACCAGACGCTGGGGCATACGGATCAAGCGATCGCAGACTACACCAAAGCGATCGAGCTCCTGCCCCAAGCTGGCGAAGCTTACTACAATCGTGCGCTACTCCTTGAGCAGCAGGGACAGCATGAGCAGGCGATAGATGACTTGAGCCGCGCTGGCGAGCTGGGCATCTATCAGGCTTATTCTCTTATCCATACTATTCAGACACGCTGATGATATCCGTTCAAGACCTTACGGTAGACTTTGGTAAGCAACTCCTCTTTGACTCGATCAACTTTGTCATTAGCAAGGGCGAGCGGGTCGCACTTGTCGGGCATAATGGGGCGGGGAAGTCAACCTTGATGAAGATCCTCGTCGGCATCGAGCAACCTACGAGTGGTACCGTGAGCCGTCCTCGCGACCTTTCGATAGGTTATCTGCCACAGGTCAAAGAGTTGGTCGATCACACCACGCTGCGGGCGGAGGTTGAGGAAGTCTTTAAGGATGTGCAGTCGCTCAATGATCAGTACGACCGCCTGAGCGAAGAGCTAGCGACCCGCACGGACTACGACTCGCCTGAGTACTTAGAGTTGATCGAGCGTCACGGACATCTCACCGATCTGATACAGATGCACCACCCGTCGCAGTACCTTGCCGAGATGGAGCGGACGCTCCTCGGACTAGGCTTCGAGCGGAGCGACTTCGACAGACCGACCCGCGAGTTCTCCGGCGGGTGGCGTATGCGTATCGAGCTGGCGAAAGTGCTGCTAAGCAATCCCGATCTGCTTCTCCTCGATGAGCCGACGAACCACCTAGACATCGAGTCCATCGACTGGCTCGAGCACTTTCTCATCGCCCGTGGAGTCACGCTCCTCCTCGTCTCGCACGACCGTACCTTCCTCGACAACGTGACCAACCGCACCATAGAGATTGAGCTGGGACGCATCTACGACTACAAGACTTCCTACAGTCACTACGTCACCCTGCGTGAGGAGCGTCTGGAGCAGCAGAAGCGAGCTTACGATAATCAGCAGAAGAAGATCCAAGACATCGAGTCCTTCGTCGAGCGCTTCCGCTATAAGCCGACGAAGAGCGCACAGGTCCAGAGCCGTCTCAAGCAACTAGACAAGATCGAGGAGATTGAGCTCGACGAGATAGACACACGGCACATCAGCTTCACCTTCCCGATGGCAGGGCGCAGTGGCGACTATCCCGTCATCATCGAGGACCTAGACAAGAGCTACGGCGCCCTCTCCGTGCTACGCAACGTATCAATGACCATCAAGCGTGGCGAAAAGGTCGCCTTCGTTGGGAAGAACGGCTCCGGTAAGTCAACCCTCATGCGCTGTATCATGGGACAAGAGGAGTACACTGGCAAGCTCCAGATAGGGCACGGCGTAGAGATCGCATATTTCTCTCAGAATAGGGCGCAGGAGCTGCCCGCCGACCAGACCATCCGTGACGCCATTGACAGCTTGGCGCGTGGCGACATGAGACTACATATCAACGACATGCTGGGAGCCTTCCTCTTTGGCGGGGAGGTGGCCGACAAGCCGATCAGCGTACTCAGTGGTGGCGAGCGTGCTCGTGTCGCCATCATGCAGATGCTCCTAGAGCCTGCCAACCTGCTCATCCTCGATGAGCCGACCAACCACCTGGACATCCGAACCAAAGAGATCCTCAAGCGAGCCATCGCAGCCTTCCCTGGGACCGTCATCGTCGTCTCGCACGACCGCTACTTCCTCTCGGGGCTCGTCGACCGCATCTTCTCCTTTAGCCATGGCACCGTACGGGAGTGCATGAACGGCCTCGACGGCTACCTCGCCACCCTCCACGAAGAGCTCAGCCAATCGCCAACGGCTAACAGCCAACAGCCAACAGCTAGCGCCCAACAGCCAAAGCCCAAAGCCCAGCCCCTCGACTATCAGCAGCAGAAAGAGCAACAAAAGAAACTGCGCACCCTACGTCGTACCGCCGAGACCCTCGGCGAGCAGGTCTCTAAGCTTCGTGAGCAACAGGCCGAACTGGAGAAAAAGATCGAGACCTCCCCGTCCCCTCAGCTTATCGAGCAGTACACCCTCGTCAATGGTCAACTTCAAGAGGTTACCAAGCAGTGGGAGGATGCCGAGTTTGCCCTTATGGAGTACGAGGAGGAGATCCAACAGTAGTAATTAGCCAGCCAACCAACCCGTGAGACAGTTCCTCAAGCTCTTCGGCAAGTACATCCGCCCCTACCGTCACTACATAACAGGTGGCATCATTGCCAATATCCTCTCGGCGCTGCTCAACCTGCTCGCCTTCTCGCTCATCATGCCCATCCTGCGCATCCTCTTCGGCATGGAGCGGACCACACCCGTCTACCATACGCTCGACAGCATCAACTGGTTACGCCCTTCAGACTGGAGCGTAGCTGTAGACTACATCGTGGGCAACTTCAACTACTACGTCTCTCAGCTCATTCAGCAGTACGGCCCCTCCCGCACGCTCCTCCTCCTCTGCATCTACCTCGTCGTCATGACGCTCATCAAGGTGGGCGTCACCTACGGCGGCATCTATATGCTCGTGCCGATCCGTACAGGCGTGGTCCGAGATCTGCGCAATGAGTTCAATGCCAAGCTCCTTCGGTTGCCGATTTCGTTGATTAGCGAAGAGCGCAAAGGCGACCTCCTCGCACGCTTCTCAGGAGATGTTGCCGAGATCGAGTACTCCATCATCAGCATCCTAGAGAGCCTCATCAAGAACCCCATCCTCATCGTTATCTACCTCATAGCGCTCTTTGCGATCAGCTGGGAGCTCACCCTCTTCGTCCTCTTCGTCCTACCGATAGCGGGCTATATCATGGGAGCCGTGGGCAAGCGCCTCAAGCGAGACAGTCTTGAGGGGCAGACACAGTGGGGACGACTCATGAGCATGGTCGAGGAGACCCTCTCGGGTCTGCGTATCATCAAGGCATTCAATGCGGAGCAACAGATCTCTCATCGCTTTACCTCCGCCAACGAGCACTATCGTCGTACCATAGCACAGGTCTACGCTCGGCAAGGCTTAGCGCACCCCATGAGCGAGTTCCTCGGCACCACCGCCATAGCCATCATCCTTTGGTATGGCGGTAACCTGATCTTTGCAGGTAGTAGCAGTATCACGGCCGACGCCTTTATCTACTACCTCGTCATCTTCTACAGCATCATCAATCCTGCCAAGGAGCTCAGCCGCGCCTCCTACTCTATCCAAAAGGGGCTAGCCTCCATGACGCGTATACAGACTATCCTTGACTATCCCGAGCGTGTCACAGACCCCGCAGAGCCTCTGCCCGTCACCTTTGACCAAGGCATCTCTTACGAAGATGTCTCCTTCCGCTACCAAGAACCCTGGATCCTACGACACCTCAACCTCACCATACCTAAAGGTCAAATGATCGCACTCGTGGGAGCCTCTGGCGCGGGAAAGAGTACGCTTGTGGATCTCCTGCCTCGCTTTTACGACGTCACCTCAGGGCGCATCACTATCGACGGGACAGACATACGACAAGTCAAGGCGAGCGACCTGCGCGACCTGATAGGATACGTCAATCAGACGCCGATCCTCTTCAACGATACGATCCGCAACAACATCACCTTCGGCATGGAGCGCCCCGTCAGCGACGAGGAGGTACGCACCGCTGCCGAGGCTGCCAATGCGACTGAGTTCATTGATCAGCTCCCCGAGGGGATGGAGTACAACATCGGCGACGGCGGTAGCAAGCTCAGTGGCGGGCAGCGCCAGCGACTCAGCATAGCACGAGCCCTGCTCAAGGACTCTCCCATCCTTATCCTCGACGAGGCAACCTCGGCACTCGACAACGTCTCCGAGCAGCTAGTCCAGGAGGCCATCCAGCGACTCGTCAGCGACCGCACCACCATCGTCATCGCCCACCGCCTCTCCACGATTATGCACGCCGACCTCATCTGCGTCATGCAGGAGGGGCAGATAGTCGAGCAGGGCACCCACGAGGAGCTACTTGGGCGTGGCGGGATCTACGCCCACCTCTACCAGATACAGTTTAAGGAGTAACAGCGCCCCTCCCTGTATCTAGAAAAGCCACCCCACATATCATATGAAACAACCATCGGCCCTCCTCGCCAGTTTGCTTCTATCTCTTGTCGCTCTCTGTACGCCCATTATGATGCAGGGGCAAAGCGACAATGCTAGCGACAGTCTCAAGATGCGCTGTGGCATCGTGCTGAGCGGGGGAGGCGCTAAGGGGTTAGCACATATAGCGCTCCTCGAGCTAATCGACTCTCTGCAGATACAGGTCGACTATATCTCTGGCACCTCCATGGGGGCTGTGGTCGCTGGACTCTACTCGGCTGGACATAGTGCCTCGCAGATCAAGGAGCTAACCCGTCAGGAAGACTGGGGACGCATCCTGAGCAATCGGCTACCTTACGACAAAGTCGATATGTGTGAGAAGGAGGACTACGGGACTTATGCGCTAGAGTTTCCCATGCACCGAGGCATCCCCAAGCCACCCTCCTCAATCATTGAGGGGCAGTACCTGATGGAGGTCCTGATGCGCTACACCTTCCCCGTGCGACATATCACCGATTACGCTCAGATGCCGATACCGCTCCAGCTTGTAGCCTCGGACGTCGGAGCGGGAGGCGCCTGCGTGATGACCTCGGGGTCTATGCCACTCTCCATACGCGCCAGCCTAGCAATCCCAGCCTTTTTCGCACCCGCAGTGGTCGATGGTAAGCTACTCGTTGATGGAGGCTTGGATCGCAACTTCCCAGTCGAGGAGGTTCGCTCCATGGGAGCCAACTTCGTCATCGGCAGTTATACGGGAGCTAGACTGCGCAATGTGGAGGAGCTCGAGCATAGTCCGATTGATGTCATCCTGCAGTCCTATGCCCTCCTGACCAAAAAGGAGGTAGAGCGTCAAGCCAGTCAAGTCGATGTGATGCTAGACTTCTCCCAAGCGCTGAAAGACTACACCTCGGCAGACTTTAGCCAACGTGAGCGGATCATAGCGCTCGCAGAGATTGAGGCGCACAAGCTCTTGCCACAGCTCATCGCCCTCAAGGCTCGGCAAGTTGCTCAGGGCATCACTTATCAGAGGCGACAGATCGCCCCAGTCTCTATACCGATCCAGCAGGTCAAAATATCAGATCAGTGGGGAAGCCCCCTAGAGGAGTCAGAGACAAAGTTCATACAAAGTGTGATCGGCGACGATCTCTCTAGCCTAGACTCCTTGGAGCTTCTCCAGCAGCGCATTGAGATGCTGATGGGCTACAACCGCTATGCACAGGTCTACTACACCTATGAGGCTGACTCGACGAGAGGAGGCCATGAGGTCAACACGATACACTTCTTTATCAAGAAAAAGCCACAAGCCCTCCTCCGACTAGGAGCTTACTACGACCCCTACGAGTCGGCAAACATCATCCTCAACACTTCACTCAGAGATCTACTCCTCCCCAACTCACGACTCTCCGCCAAGCTCGCTATATCTCAGCTTCCCAAGCTACGCGCTAGCTACTACAAGTGGCTCGACAACGGTTACTCCTACTGGCTCAGTCCTTACATCGCCCTCCGCCTAGACCGCTGTGACAACATCCATCTGCGTTACCTCTCACAGATAGAGGACCACACGGAGGCCACTTTCTACCAGGCATCCCTAGCCAGTGGTCTGAAGATGGGCTACACCCTATCGCCACAGTCTCAGGTAACGCTCGGCATCCAGTACGGCTCTATGTATGTGTGGCAACCACGCCCACCCTTTGACCAAGAGATGAAGGCTTCTGCACAGGTACCCTCGTCTGACTGGGTGCCTATGAATCAGTTCAACCAGTTGATGCAGACCAACCGCACACCTAAGCTAAGCTACCGCCACGGCACCTGGACGATGAGTCTAGTTTATCTGCAAAATAGCTTGAATCGGAAGGCCTTTGCCACACGAGGTAACCACTTCACACTAGCCGCAGAGCTTACGCTAAAGAACTCCTACGCCCTCTCACCACTCCCCGCGGATGCCTCGGAGAGTCAGAAGCAGATCCACAACCTGCTCAATCCCGAGGAGAGCATATCCCCACAGCGGGGACCTCTCTTGCATCTCTCTGTCTATGAGCATATAGTCGCCCCCCTGAGTCGGAGAGTAGCGCTACACGGACGACTCTTTGGCGGGGTCAATCTAGACCTCGGCAAGCCTTGGCGAGAGAGCTTTCACTTCGACAGTTACCTCTTCTTAAGTCAGAAGTTTCACCTCGGGGGCTTTGCCAATGTCGGCCTAGACGATCAACCCATCTTCTCTGGACTACGATACCGAGAGTATCCGGTCAACAACTTAGCAGCGCTCTATCTCGGTGTACAGTACACCCCAATCAAGAATCTCTACATCACCCCACACATCAGCGTCGGCGCAGACATCCAGGCGCCCAACCTGCAGGACAGTGACCTCCTCTACGGTGCTGGCATCGATCTAGACTACGACTCCCTGATAGGACCTATCAAGCTCTCGTTCAGTCGCTCCAACGTCCTACGAGCCTCACGCTTCTTCTTTAGTATCGGCTACGCTTTCTGACACCATCGCTAGGACCTCCAGATCCTAGATTTCCGATGATTCGGTGCTCATTTGAGGAATTTCAAAATCCCTCAGTGGAGATCTTCGATTATCCAGTGAGGAATAAAAAAAATCATCGGAACTTCGAAATCTTTCTTCCGAAGTTTCATTTCATTCTTCCGAACTTT
>ERZ827520.2700-NODE-2700-length-15810-cov-24.635798_pt1 | contig 15810 bp, 13 predicted proteins | sample MGYA00519581_ERZ827520 | MGnify/ENA primary metagenome ERZ827520 (study PRJEB31778, sample SAMEA3449339) | human gut metagenome | biome: human gut; feature: human-associated habitat; material: faeces | place: United Kingdom | collected 2010/2012 ...
CGTTGCCGAGCTTGGCCTTCGTCTGGCCCTCAAACTGCGCGTCGGTCAGCTTGACCGACACAATGGCGGTCAGTCCCTCGCGCACATCGTCGCCGGAGACCTTGTCGTCGGGCTTGATGTAGCCCTTTTTGAGGCCGTAGGCGTTGAGCACGCTCGTGAGCGCGCGCTTGAAGCCCTCCTCGTGCATGCCGCCCTCGGGGGTATGGATGTCGTTTGCGAACGAGACGATGGTCTCGGCGTAGCTGTCGTTGTATTGCAGCGCGACCTCGGCCGTTGCATCGTCCTTCTGGCCGGACATGTAGATGACGCCGTCCTGAATGGGCGTCTTGTGACGGTTATACCAGCGCACGAATTCCCGGATGCCGCCCTCGTAGCACATGGAGTCGTAGCGCTCCTTTTCGGGCTTTTCCGCGGACTCGGGGCGCTTGTCCTCAATGGTGATGTGCAGTCCGGCGTTCAAAAACGCCTGCTCGCGCATACGGGTATGCAGCGTTTCGTAGTCGTATTGCAGCGTGTCGAACATCTCGCCGTCGGGCTTGAAGGTGACCTTCGTGCCGTGCCCGTCCGTGGTGCCGATGACGCGCATCTCCTGCGTGATGTGGCCGCGGGAGAATTTCATCTGATAGATCTTGCCGTCCTTGCTGACCTCGACCTCGAGCCACTCGGACAGGGCGTTGACGACCGACGCGCCGACGCCGTGCAGACCGCCGGAGACCTTATAGCCCCCGCCGCCGAACTTGCCGCCCGCGTGCAGAACGGTATAGACGACCTCGAGCGCGGGCTTTCCCGTCTGCTGCTGGATGTCAACGGGGATGCCGCGGCCGTCGTCCGTCACGGTGATGGTGTTGCCGGGGTTGATGGTCACGCGGATGTGCTTGCAGTAGCCTGCCAGCGCCTCGTCCACCGCGTTGTCCACGATCTCGTAGACGAGGTGGTGCAGACCCGACGCGCTCGTCGAGCCGATGTACATGCCGGGGCGCTTGCGCACGGCCTCCAGACCCTCAAGGACCTGAATTTGACTGGCGTCGTACTCGTTTTGTACGGCGTCGTTTCTGATTTCTTCGCTCATATAGAAGCTCCTTTGCCTGAAAAGAGATGAATGCGGATCTATGACGGCGCGCTCATTCGCCGCCCATGCGCTTTTGCAGCACAGAGGCGTTCGCGCGCGTCAGATAAATGCGCTGCTCGCCGTATTCCTGCGTCAGAACGAAGGATTTCGGCAGCGCGACGGCGGCATCGACCGCCTCGCCGTTTTGCTCGGCACGCGCAAGAAATTCGCGCGTGCGCTTGGACCACGATGTGTTGTCGAGATCAAAAACGCCGATCACGGCGCTTTCGCGGACGGAGAAGTCCAGCCCGATGGAAAGATACATAGAGGTTACCTCATTCGTCTGTTTTTCGTGGCCGTTCGTAGGGGCGTCCGATATAGAATCATAGTTTTACCGACCATTTGTAGGGGCGGACGACTCTGTCCGCCATCAAAATCCGGCGATTTTTCGCGGTCGGTTGTAGGGGCCGATGCCTACATCGGCCCTCTAAAATGTTGCGATTTCGCATCGGATTTCCATAAAACCGGACAATTCCGGCGGGCGGACAGGGTCGTCCGCCCCTACGGGGTGAAAAACGAAACCCAATGCAATAACGCCCTCCCGCCCCTACGGGGGTGTTTCCGTTTCGGAGGATGGGTCGATGTGGGCATCGACCCCTACGGCGCAAAATGGAAAACGCGGCGATTTTTCGCCCGACCCACACGTTCTATCCAATACCCTTTGTAGGGGCGAAATCGAAACCCAATGCAATAACGCCCATCCGCCCCTACGGGGGTGTTTTCATTTTGGAGGGTGGGTCGATGTGGGCATCGACCCCTACGGTATGGAATCGGAAATACCACCTCATGTAGGGGCCGATGCCCACATCGGCCCTCTAAAATGTTGCGAATTCGCATTGGATTTCCATAAAACCGGACAATTCCGGCGGGCGGACAGGGTCGTCCGCCCCTACGGCGCAAAATCGAAAATCAACACGGTTTCGCCGGAAAACCGACATAAAACGGGTGCGTCCTGCGGGTCGATGCGACGCCCGCAGGCTCGTTTCGAGGCGCAACCGCGCAACGCGCGGCTCTTAGCGCCGAGATGGGCATCGACCCCTACGTTGCGAAACGGAAAACGCGGCGATTTTTCGCCCGACCCACACGTTCTGTCCAATACCCTTTGTAGGGGCGGACGACTCTGTCCGCCCTTCAAAATATTGCGATTTCGCATCGGATTTCCATAAATCCGGGCAATTCCGGCGGGCGGACAGGGTCGTCCGCCCCTACGGCGCAAAATCGAAAATCAGCACGCTTTCGGCGGCTCAGACGAGCGCGCCGCCGCGGATGAGCATAACCTTCCCCAGCTCCGTGAGGCGGTCAGTCTCGCAGCAGGTGATGAGCACCTGCCCCGAGCGGATCTGATTGAGCACAAAATCCTGCCGCTTTGCGTCGAGCTCCGAAAGCACATCGTCGAGCAGCAGCAGCGGCTCCTCGCCGGTGTCGCGCCGCATCAGCTCGCGCTCGGCGAGCTTGAGGCTGATGGACGCGGTGCGCGTCTGCCCCTGCGAGCCGTAGCTCTTGACGCTCCTGCCGCCGATGGCGGCCTCAAAATCGTCCTTGTGCGGGCCGGACAGGCACTGCCCGGAGTCCAGCTCCGCGCGCTCATGGCGCTTCTGATGCTCCATGAGCTGCTCAAAGAGCGTCTGCTGAGAGGCAAACGGGTCTGTGACGGTGGAGACGGTCTGATACGCGAGCGTCAGCGCCTCGCTGCCGCCGGAAAACTCGGCGTGATACTCCGCCGCGGCCTCCGAAAGCGCCCTGAGATACCGCGCACGATAGGAGATCACGACGGCCCCGACCTGCGCCATGCGCAGGCTGAACTCCGGAAGCGGCTCAAGAAGCGACGGCATCTCGTGCCAGTCCTTGAGAATGCGGCTCTTGCTGTCGAGCAGCTTCGTGTACTCTGCCAGCGCACGGGCATAATTCGGCCGGAGCTGACACAGCGCCGTGTCGATCAGCTTGCGCCGCGCGGCGGAGCCGCCCTTGAGCACCTGAAGCTCCTCCGGACAGAACAGAACCGTCGTCAGAAGCCCCTCGAGCGCCGCTGCGGTCTTTTGCTTCACACCGCCGACGTAGATCTGCCTTGGACGCCTTCCGGCGAAAATCACGGCGCGAGCGGTCTGCCGGCGGCCTGTGGAAAAAAATGCGGCGTTCAGATCGGCAAAGTCCGCGCCGAAGCGCACGAGCTCCTGCGGCCGCGCCGTGCGGAAGCTGCGGCCTGTGGACAAATATGCCACCGCCTCAAGGAGATTCGTCTTGCCCTGCGCATTTTCTCCGAGGATCAGATTGACGCCCGGAACGAAGCTCGCCTCCAGGCGCGCGTAATTTCTGAAATCGTAGAGCGTGAGCGCCTCAAGCCTCATGCCCGTCTCCCGTGACGCGCCAGGTATTGCCCATAAACGTCACCGTGTCGCCCGGACGGAGCTTTTTGCCGCGCATGGTGCAGCCCTCGCCGTTCACCTGCACCTCGCCCTCCTGAATGAGGTTCTTCGCCATGCCGCCGGAGCCGACGGCATTGACGTATTTGAGAAAATCCTGGAGCTTGATAAACTCGGTCGTGATCGGAATTTCTTCCACATGCTCCTGTTTCTTTGTGACTCTGACTTTCATATCATTCTCCTGCCTTCAGGCGCACGGGGAGCACCATGTAGCTGAATTTTCCGCTGCCGTCGCAGGGGTTCAGGACGATGGGGCTCAGGCCGTTGATGAGTTCCATGGAGACCTCCGGCGTCGGAACGGCGCGGAGCGCGTCGAGCAGATACCGGCTGTTGAAGCCGATCTCGAGATCCTTGCCGTCGCCGGCAGTTGTGCACATGTCGTGTGCCTCGCCGATGGTGGAAACCGTGCGGAAATCCGCGGTGTTATTGCCGAAGGTGCAGCGCACCGGGCTTTTGATCTTTTCCGAGATGACCAGACTCACGCGCTCGATGGAATCGGTCACGTCGCGGACGTTGGCCGTGACCTTGATCGGATTGTTCTGCGGCAGAACGCGCCGCCAGTCGAGGAATTCTCCCTCGAGGATGCGGCAGACGAGCGTGGCGTCACCGATCGTAAACAAAATATGCTTCGTGCCGAGATAGATGACCGCCGGCTCGTCGGTATCGTCGAGAATTTTCTCGACCTCCTTCAGCGCCGAAGCCGGCGCGACGAATTTGACCGTCCGCTCCAGCGGCGTCTCCGGCAGATACCGGCGCAGCGCAAGGCGGTAGCCATCGACCGCCACGACGGTGACGGAATCGTCGGAAATTTCAAAAAGACAGCCGGTATGGATGGGCCGCGCCATATTTTCGCTCGCCGAGAAGATCGTACCCGAGATCATCTCCCGCAGCTCGCGCTGCGGCACGGGAATGCCCTTTTCCGACTCCACGTCGGGAAGCTCGGGATAGTCCTCGGCGTTCATCGCCGTGATCGTAAAGGAGGAAATGCCGCCGCGGATAAAGACGCGGAATTTTTCATCGACCGTGACGGTCACCTCGTCGTCGGGCAGCTTCCGGATGATGTCAAAAAACAGACGCGCCGGCATGATGCACGCGCCGGACTCGGCAATGTCGGCGGGAACGCCGACGGTGATCCCCGTTTCCAGATTATAACCCGTCAGCATGACTTTCACACCCGCCTGAATGAGCAGGCCCTCCAGCGACGGGATCGCGCTCTTTGGCGCGACGGTCCGCGAGGCCACGGAGATGGCGGAAACAAGCAGCGCTTTTTCACAGGTAAACTTCATAGGGACGACCTCTTTTCTCTTAAGATAGATCCTTTCTTTAGAGAGAAAGGAAGCAAAGTTAGTAACAGTAAGCAGTAGAGGAATTTTGTGTGGAAAACCGGCGTGAGGCCAGTGTTTTCAATGGCTATTTGTCCACAGGTACTTGTGCAGGAATTTGAAGCTTTTCCACAGGCTATTTCGTGAAACAATGGTTCCACATTTGTACACAGAAAAAGTTTCAACAGTCAACATGCACATGTGGATAACTTTTTAGATGCAGAAATACGTGCGTCCGCAGCGCCGGGCGCAAAAAATCAGGTGGGGCTTCGCTGGAAACAGGCTTACGGGGTCAGAGCTTGCTGTTGACGTTCGCGGTGATGTCGCGGATGTTGTCCTGAATGCCGGAGGTGCTGTCCTGAAGCAGCTTTTCGACCTTATTGAGCGCGTGAATGACGGTCGAGTGGTCGCGGCCGAACTCGCGGCCGATGTCCGGAAGGCTCAGATTCGTCATTTTGCGGATGAGATACATGGCGACCTGACGCGCCTCGGCGGTACTCTTGTTTTTGAGCGTGCCGCGCAGCGTCTCCTCCTCGATGGAGTAGAAGCGGCAGACCTCGCCGATGATGAGACTCGGCGTGGGCAGCGTCTCCGCCTTGCCCTTGTACATGTCCTTGATGGCGCGCGAGACGTGCGGCACGTCCATGACCATGTTGGAAAGCTCCTTGTAGGCGAGGATCTTCTTGACTGTGCCCTCGATCTGGCGGATGTTGGTGGTGATGTTCTCCGCGATGTAGGAGCAGACGTCATCCGGAATGTCCATGCCGTAGCTCAAGGCCTTTTCCTTGATGATCGCCATGCGCGTCTCGTAATCGGGCGGCTGAATATCGGCGATCAGCCCCCACTCGAAGCGCGTTTTCAGACGGTCTTCCAGCCGGAGCATTTCATTGGGCGGCCGGTCGGAGGTCAGGACGATCTGCCGGTGGCTCTCATAGAGGTTATTGAAGGTATGGAAAAACTCCTCCTGCGTGGAGGTCTTGCCGGCGATGAACTGGATATCGTCCACGAGGAACAGATCCGCGCCGCGGTATTTGCTGCGGAACTCGGCATTTCTGCCTTCCTGAAGGGCTGCGATCAGCTCGTTCGTGAACTGGTCGCCCTTGATGTAGACGATGTTGTAGTCCGGGTGCTTTTCGTGGATGACCGAGGCGATGGCATAGAGCAGGTGCGTCTTGCCGAGACCCGACGGGCCGTAGATAAAAAGCGGATTGTACGTTTCCGCAGGATTGTTCGCCACGGCCAGCGCCGCCGCATGTGCAAAGCGGTTGGACGAGCCGACCACGAAGCGGTCGAATGTGAACTGCGGATTGAATTCGATGAATTTCGGCTTCTTTGTGCCGCGCTGGCGATAGGCCTCCATCTCCTCCTCGCCGAAGACGACAAGCTCGACGTTCTTCTGGAACAAGTCCTGCATTGCGTCCTGAATGTATCCGGCGCAGCGGCTGAGGATGATGTCCTTGCGATAGTCGGAGGAGGAATACAGCACAAGCCGGGTGTCGGTCAGCTCGACGACCTCGACCTCGTCGAACCATGTGGACACGACCGGCGCGGTCAGGCGGTTTTCCATGTGGCCAAGGATCTTGGCCCAAACATAGGCGGAGGAGTACATGCAGTCGGTTCCTTACCTTTCCTCGCATACGCGCCCTGCGTATGCGCAAATTTCAACACCATAAGAATAGCACATTGCAGCGGATATTTCAAGTTTCAAGCCGCCGCGATACAATTAAATATAAATGCAACGCCAAAATTCAAATCGTTGCACGCTTTCGTGCGCCATTTTTCCGAGCGCCGCCCCGCATGGGCAGAAAAATCCCCGCAGCCTGGTCTGCGGCGGCGGGGTGTTTCCGGCGGGTCGATGTGGGCATCGACCCCTACGGTGCGAAATGGGAAACCGGCACGTTTTCGCCGGACACGCGTGGTTTTTCTAATACCCTTTGTAGGGGCGGACGACTCTGTCCGCCCTCGAAATTCGTTGATTTTCCGTGGCCGTTTGTAGGGGCCGATGCCCACATCGGCCCTTCAAATTGTTGCGAATTCGCATCGGTTTTCCATAAAACCGAACAATTCCGGCGGGCGGACAGGGTCGTCCGCCCCTACGGTGGAAAATGGAAAACCGACACGTTTTCGCCGGAAAACCGTCATAAAACGGGTGCTTTCGGCGGGTCGATGCGACGCCCACAGGCTAGTTTCGAGGCGCAACCGCGCAACGCGCGGCTCTTAGCGCCGAGATGGGCATCGACCCCTACGGCGCGGAACGGGAAACGCGGCGATTTTTCGCCTGACCCACACGATTTTAAACGGCCATTTGTAGGGGCGGACGACTCTGTCCGCCCTCGAAATTCGTTGATTTTTCGCGGCCATTTGTAGGGGCCGATGCCCACATCGGCCCTCCAAAATGTTGCGAATTCGCATCGAATTTCCGTAAAAACGGACAATTCCGGCGGGCGGACGATTCTGTCAGCCCTTCAGGACGCGGACGGCCTCGCAGAGCGCGTCATGGAGCGCCGCGACGTCCGCCTCGGTGTTTTCCGGGCAGAACGAGACGCGGATGGAGCCGTCGATGACGGCGGGCGGGAGGTGCAGCGCCTCGAGGACATGGCTGCGGTGGCCTCTGGAGCAGGCGGAGCCGGCCGAGACGTAGATTTCCCGGTCCTGAAGGCAGTTGATGATGCCCTGCGAGCGAAGGCCGGGGATGGAGAGATTGACGATGTGCGGCGCGTCCTGCTTTCCGAGCAGAACGAGACCCGGCACGTCCGCGAGCGTCTCGCGGCAGAGGTCGCGGAGCTTCTGCATGTGCGCGATGCCACTTTCAAGGCGCGGGAGCTGGTCGGCGCAGGCCGCGCCGAAGCCGCAGATACCGGGGAGATTTTCGGTGCCGGAGCGGTAGTTGGACTCCTGCCCGCCGCCTGCGATCAGCGGCGGCAGCGTCAGACCCGGACGGATGTACAGCGCGCCCACGCCCTTTGCGGCGTGGATCTTATGGCCGGAGACGGAGATCATATCCGCGCCGAGCGTTTTTGCCTTGAAGGGGAGCTTGAAAAAGCCCTGCACGGCGTCGGTGTGGAACAGCGCGAGCGGGCTGAGCCGCCGCGTGGCGCGGATCATCTCGCGGATGGGCATGACGGCGCCGGTCTCATTGTTGACCATCATCACGGAGACGAGAATGGTGTCGGGGCGGAGCGCCTGCGTGAGCGCCTCGGCGGAGACATAGCCCGTCTCGTCGGGCTGGAGATAGGTGACCTCAAAGCCGCGCGCCTCCAGCCGCTGCATCGGGTGCAGAACGGCGTGGTGCTCCACGGCGGTGGTGATGATGTGTCTGCCGCGCTTTCCAAGGCGCTCTGCCGCGCCGGAGATCGCCCAGTTGTCGGCTTCGGTGCCGCCGGAGGTAAAGAAAATGCGCTCCGGCTCGGCGCCGAGCGCCTGCGCCACCTGCTTGCGGGCCGCCTTCAGGCGCTTTTCGGCTTCGATCCCCAGCGCGTGTACGGAGGAGGGGTTTCCCCACGCACAGCAGAGAAGCTCGGTCATCGTATCGACACAGGCCCTGGACGGCTGCGTCGTGGCGGAATTGTCTAAGTAGATCATGGTGGTTCCTTCTTTCGGTCAGCAATGAGGAAAAATGATTTTTGTACAGGGGTTCGATTTTACACCGTAGGGGTCGATGCCCACATCGACCCGCAAGAAAACGCCCGTTTTATGGTGGTTTTCCGGCGAATCGGTTTTGATTTTCCATTTTACACCGTAGGGGCGGACGACCCTGTCCGCCCGCCGGAAATGCCTGTTTTTACGGAAATCCGATGCAAATTCACAACATTTCAATGGGCCGATGTAGGCATCGGCCCCTACGAACGACCACGGAAAAACGCCGGATTTTGAGGGCGGACAGAGTCGTCCGCCCCTACAAAAGACCTCGCAAAACGCAACGATTTTCTGTTTCGCGCCGTAGGGGACGATGCCTACATCGACCCGCCGGAAACGCCCGTTTTATGGTGGTTTTCCGGCGAATACGTGAAATTGCGGTTCCACGTCGTAGGGGCGGACGACCCTGTCCGCCCGCCGGAAATGCCTGTTTTTACGGAAATCCGATGCAAATCCACAACATTTTAATGGGCCGATGCGACGCCCGCAGGCTAGTTTCGAGGCGCAACCGCGCAACGCGCGGCTCTTAGCGCCGAGATAGGCATCGGCCCCTACGAACGACCACGGAAAAACGCCGGATTTTGAGGGCGGACAGGGTCGTCCGCCCCTACAAGGGGTATGAAAAACTACGCGGGTTCGGCGGGCGGATGGGCGGACAGAGTCGTCCGCCCCTACAAAGGGTATTGAAAATCACGCGCGTTAGGCGAAAAAACGCCGTGTTGCCCGTTTTGTGCCGGGGCTTTTATTTTCCGACGCAGAAGCGCTCAAAGATCCTGTTTGTGATATCCTCGCGCATGGTGCGGCCGGTGACCTCGCCGAGGGCGGACATGGCGGCCTCCACATCGACGAGCACGGCGTCTGGCGTCATGCCCTGCCGCATGGACTCGAGCGCCGCGTCCAGCGCCTTTCCGGCGCGCAGGACGGCGTCCGCCTGACGCTCGTTCGTGAGGATAGAGCCGTCACAGGGCGCGCCCTGCGGGAAGGTGAGGTCGAGCGCCTGCGCAAGGAGGTCAATGCCCTCGCCCGTTTTGGCGCAGACCGGCACGACAAACTCAAACGGCAGGTCGGACGGCTGAAGAACAGCGGGGAGGTCGGTTTTGTTGAGGACGGCAATGGCGTGCGGCGCGTCGAGCGCGGCGCGCATCGCGTCCAGATCGCTCTCGTCCAGCGCGCGGCTGGCATCGCAGACAAAAATGGCAAGCTCCGCCGAGCGCGCGGCCTCTTTCGCGCGCTCCACGCCCATTTTTTCGATTTTATCCTCCGTTTCGCGCAGACCTGCCGTGTCGAGCAGGCGCAGCAGATGCCCGCCCAGCGTCACAGACTCCTCGACCGTGTCGCGCGTCGTTCCCGCCACATCGGTGACGATCACGCGCTCATAGCCGCACAGGGCGTTCAGGAGGCTCGATTTTCCGACGTTGGGGCTTCCGAGGATGACGGCGCGGATGCCGTTTTTGAGCCGCTGGCCGCGGCGGAAGGTCGTGAGGATGGATGCGAGCGTGTTGACCGCGCCCTCCAGCACGTCGCGGTGCTGGCGCAGCTCAAACGGCTCGATGTCCTCGTCGGGATAGTCGAGCACGGCGTGAAAATGCGAGCAGACATCGACGAGCGAGAGATAGACCGGGTCTATTTTCCGCAGCATCGCGCCGCCGAGCTGGCCGGCGGCATTGGCGGCGGCGTCGGCTGTCTCGGCATCGATGAGGTCGATGACCGCTTCGGCCTGCGTGAGGTCCATGCGGCCGTTTAAAAAGGCGCGGCGCGTGAACTCGCCGGGGCCTGCCTGCCGGAAGCCGGCAGAAAACAGCGCGCGCAGCGCGGCCGTGAGCACGGCGGGCGAGCCGTGACACTGAAATTCGCAGGTGTCCTCGCCGGTGTAGGAGTGCGGGCCGTGCGAAATGACGGCAACGCAGTGGTCGAGCACCCGGCCCTGCTCGTCCAGAAGCGTCCCGAGCGTCATGTGCCGGTCGGGCGCTTCGGAGAGGGGCTTGCCGTTCTGGGTACGGAACACGCCGGAGGCGGCGGCGATGCAGCCGCTTCCGGACATGCGAACGATGCCGATGCCCGAGCGTACCCAGCCCGTGGCGACGGCGGCAATGAGATCAGACATGGCTTCCTCCGTTCAGGAAAAAATGGCGGCGGGCCTCAGCGCCAGACGACGTCGATGCCCTTGAGAAGCAGCGGATTGACGTTCAAAACGGCCTTGTCGCCGAGGCTGCACTGGATGCCGCTCACGTCGCAGACGGTGTGCAGCATACCGATGTGGCCAAGCACGCGGCAGGGCTTGCCGTTGATGGTGACATGCAGATGCTTGCGGAAGATCAGCCCCTTGAACGCAGAGAGCATCTTCCGAAGCTGGTCGCGCGGGCGGAAAATGTCATTTCCCATCTCACAGCCGAAGCCGTGATACCAGCCGACGGACAGGACCGCCGTGCGCGTGGGCTTTTTCGCCTTCCATGCCGCGCCGTAGCCGCAGGTGTGCCCCTTCGGGAGCCAGCGAAGCTCCTCAACGGTCGCCTCGCAGGTGCCGATGCGCTTGAGGCCGTAGCTGCCCTTGAAGCTGAGTCTGCCGAGGATGGCGGAGCCGACGCGCACCGCGCCGAGCGTCAGCTCCGGGAAGCGGAGCAGCGCGGCGGAATTGCTGATGTGCGTCAGGCCGGGGTCATACCCGGCGGCGGTGACGGCGGCAAGCACCGCGTGAAAGCACTCTGCCTGTTCGAGCGTCTGCTTTTTGTTGCAGAACGCGGAGTGCAGATGCGTATAAATGCCGGTGACGGCAATGGCGTCCATGTAGGAATAGACGGACAGGATCTTGTCGGTCTCGCTCGGGAGAAAGCCGTAGCGCCCCATGCCGGTGTCGATCTTGAGGTGCGCCTCCGCCTTCTGGCCGCGCTGGGCGGCAATGCCGTTGAGCACGGCGGCGTCATCCTGACTGGAGACGGTGAGCACGGCGCCGAGGTCGAGCAGGCTGTGTATCTCGTCCGAGTCGGCGGTGGGGCGGAGCATCAGGATCCATGCGTCCGCAAAGCCCGCCTCGCGCAGGGCGCGCACGTCGGCAATTTCCGTGACGGCAAAGCGCGTGATGCCGGCCTCGCGGCAGACCGCCGCCATCGGAATGAGGCCGAGTCCGTAGCCGTCGCCCTTCAAGACGGCGATGACCTCCGCCGAGCCGGCGCGTTTTTTGATGTTGTCCAGATTTTTTCGCACGTCTGTGCGCTCCACGATATAGGCCTTCATATATCCAGACTCCCTTCGCGTTTATTTTCCGCGGTTTTTGATGAGATAGACGCGCTTGCGCAGCTCCTTGAATACGGAGGTGCCGTGCTCGACGCACCAGTAGACGGCGGGGCTGAGCACGAGGTCCATTTCCCCGACAAATTCCGTAAACTCGCCGCCGAAGCCCTGCTTGAAGCGGAACAGGCCGTAGAGCGGGTTGTCCTCGGACACATCGCCCGAGACGCCGCGGAAGTCGTACACGCGGCAGCCGGTCTCGACCGCCCACTGGATCATGCTCCACTGGAGCAGGTAGTTCGGCATGAGGTTGCGCTGTTCGTTGGAGGACGCGCCGTAGAGATACCAGACCTTGTCGCCGTAGTGGATGGCGAGCGTTCCGGCGATGGGCGCCTCATCCGGGCCGAAGGCCATGTAAAGCCGCGCGTGCTCGCCGAGATTGTCGAGCATATTCGCAAAATATTCCGGCTGGCGCGTGACAAAGCCGTCGCGCACGCCGGTCGTGAGCATCAGCTCCGCGAAGGCGGGCACCATTTCCTTGCCGCAGATCCTGACCGTGACGCCCTTTCTCTGGGCGAGGCGGATGTTGTAGCGCCATTTCTGGTGGAAGCCCGCGAGCAGCTCCTCCTCGGTCTTTCCCTCGACGTTCAGGCGGAAAACGTAGCGCGGCTGAATGGCCTCAAAGTTCTTGCCGCCCTCCTTGCCGCGGAAGCCGAACTCATGCAGCATGGCGGAAAAGGCGGTGTTGGACGAGGGCACGTCGGGGTCGATTTTGATGACGTAGGCCCGGTACCGCTTTGCAAGCTCCTTTGCGCCTGCGAGCAGCTCGGAAAACGTCTCGCGGTCGTCCAGGTCGCAGACCGGGCCGCGGCAGCCGTACATGAGGCTCCGGCCGATGCCGGGGACCTTGCGCGTCATGAGGGCGAGCGTGCCCTTGATTTTGCCGTCTGCGCCGCGGACGGCAACGGCGTCCCACTTCCACATGGGCTTTTGCAGACCCCAGAGACGGCTCTGGGCAAAGTTGCCCTTCGGGTGGGACTGGACAAAGGCTTCGTATTCGGAAAGCGTTTCGTTTGTGATGAATTCGTACATGTCGGGCCTCGCTATACATATATTATAATAGTGTCGAAAACTGTCTGCGCGGGAATTTCGCTGATAATTCAACCTATCATACCACATTTGCTCGTCGTATGCAAAGGGTACGGTATATTTTTTGCACGTTTGCGGCACAATAGCCGCAAATGGAGGGATGACGGTGCAGGCAGATGCGATCCGGGCGCTTTTTGCGGGCGCGGCAGATCTGGAGGAGCGGACGGTGTGCGCGGGCGGGGTCTCGCTCACGCTCTTTTTTCTCGACGGGCTGACCTCCGGCGGAGACATCGCGGCGCTGGTCATCCGGCCGCTGCGGGAAAATCTGCGGGAGGGGACGATGCGGGAGCTTCTGCATCAGGCGGAGACGGGCGCGGTCTGGTGCGCGGCCGTCTCGCGTGCAGGGGACGCGGAGAGCGCGGCGGAAAAGCTCGTGAACGGCTTCTGTGTGGTCGTGTTTCCGGGCGAAGCGGAGGCGCTCTGCTTTGAGACGAAGACGGGAGAAAAGCGCGCGCCGTCTGCGCCGGAGGCCGAGAGCACGGTCAAGGGCGCGAAGGATGCCTTCACCGAGACGGTGCGCACGAACACGAGCCTTGTCCGCCGCCACCTGCGCACGCCGCGTCTGCGGCTGGAGCAGAAGATCGTCGGAACACAGTCCGGCACCTGCGTGACGCTCTGCTACATGGACGGCCTGAGCGATATGGAGCGCGTCGAGCGGATGCGCAGACGGCTCGATGAGATCGAGCTTGCGGGGTTTTTGTCCCCGGCGGCGGTGGAGGAGAGCGTGACCGGCTCCCGCGCGACCGCGTTTCCGATGCTCGAGTACACCGAGCGGACGGACAAGTTCTGTCAGGGACTTCTGAGCGGACAGATCGGCCTGCTGGTCGATGGACTGCCGGAGGGCTTTCTCGCGCCGGTCTGCCTCGGGCGGCTGATGCAGTCGCCCGAGGACCGCGCGGTCGATTATATTTCCGCGACCTGCGTGCGCATCCTGCGGTATCTGGCGCTGGCGGCGAGTCTGCTTTTGCCGGGGCTGTATGCGGCGATGGCGATGCACCATCCCGAGATGCTCCCGGCAAGGCTGCTCGCGGCGATCATTGAAAGCAAGAAGGACGTCCCGTTTTCGACGATCCTGGAGGTGCTGGGGCTGCTGGCCGCGTTTGAAATTTTGCAGGAGGCGGGGCTGCACCTGCCGCAGGCCATCGGCACGGCGGTGTCGATCATCGGCGGCCTTGTCGTGGGGACGGCGGCGGTCGATGCAAAGCTCGTCTCTCCGGCGGCGCTCATCGTGTCGGCGGCGGCCGGCATCTGCGGCTTCGCGCTGCCGAGCCGCGACCTGTCCGACGCGGTGCGCATCTGGCGCTTTGCGCTCACGGCGATGGCGGGCGCGGCGGGGCTGTTCGGGCTGACGGTCGGGACGATTTTGCTGCTGATCCATCTGGCGGGGCTGCGCTCGCTCGGCGAGGCGTATCTCGCGCCGTTTTCAGACGTCGGGACGGGCGGCGCGCTCGTGCGCAGACGCTATGACAAAAGGGGGCACGGCGCATGAAACGGGCATATCTCTGGGCGCTGCTTGCGGCGGGACTGGTTTTGACGGGCGTTTTGCCGCTCGAGGCGCACGACCCGTCGGAGCTGCTGCCGGCGCGGGTGCTGACCGTCCGAAGGGAGGACGGCTGGGTGCATACGGCCTGTGACAGCGGCGCGGAGGGCGTCGGAAAAACGCTCGACGCGGCGCTTGCGGACATGGCGCGCTCTGCGGAGGGCGTTTTGTTTCTCGACACGGCGGAGCACATCCTTCTACACGGCGGCGCGCGGGAGCTGACGGCGCAGGTCGCGGCGTCCTCACGGCTGCGCCCTGCGGCAAGACTCTATCTGACCGGGGACCGGATGCCGGACGCAAAGCGCTGCGCCGCATTTTTGCAGGCACATCCGGGCAGAGTCACGCTCGGCGCGGTACACGCCGCGATGCTCGGCGCGGGCGGCGTGACGCTCCCGCGCGTGGTGGAGACGGAAGGGAGGCTTCGTCTGCTTGAGCGATGACATGACGGCGCGCCAGCGGCGGGCGTGGAGCTTTGCCGCCGCGACCGTTCCGGCGGTGATGGTCTGCGCCGCAAATGCGTGGCAGTGGGTGCTGTACGGCTGCGCGGCAGCGGCGGGATTGCATCTATATATGTATCTCGCGCGCAGCAGGCACGGGCTCTGTCTGACGGAGAGCTACGCGGCGGCCTTCGGAGTGACGTTCGGGCGGGTCTTGCTTGGGCTGACGGCGCTCTGGACGCTTCTGGCCCTCGCCGGAGCCGCAGGCGGCGCGTCCGCCGCATTTCCGGACGGTGAGGAGGGGCGGCTTGCCCCGGCTGCGGTGCTGCTTCTGGCGGGGCTTGCGTGCCGGTACGGCGCGGGCATCCCGGCACGGTGCGCGGCGGTGGCGGCGCCGGTGCTGGCGGGTCTGTATCTGATCCTGATCCTCGCTGCCGCGCCGGGCGTGCGCGGCAGCTGGTGCGGCCCCTGGGGCGCGCCCGCCATGGCGGCGCAGGCAGGCACGGCGATGCTCCTGCCGACGGCGGCGCTGTTTCTCGCGGAAGGGCGCGAGAAGGACGAAAAGCCGCCTGCGCTGACGCTCGGGTGGCTTCTGGCGGCGCCTGCGGCGATGGCGCTCGTCACGTCGGGAAATCTCAGTCCCCAGCTCACGGCGGCGGAGCCGCTGCCGTTTTACACGCTGACCAAGACGCTCAGCCTCCTGTCCGTGATGGAGCGCTTTGAGCCGCTTTTGTCGGCGGCGCTGTTTCTGGGGCTTTTCTGCATGGCGGCGCTTCTGACGGCGTCCGGCGTAAAAACCGCAGCGCTCTGCGCGGGGACAGAAGAAAAACCGTGGCACCGATGGGCTTTTTGCGGTGCGGCTTTTCTGCTGACGGACGCTGCACGGCGGCTGCCCGACGGAGTGCGGGTGGGCGGCACGGCTGTATTTTGGGGTCTGATGCCGATATTAGCACAAGTGATAGTAGGCATAAAA
>ERZ827520.2703-NODE-2703-length-15787-cov-2.444444_pt1 | contig 15787 bp, 12 predicted proteins | sample MGYA00519581_ERZ827520 | MGnify/ENA primary metagenome ERZ827520 (study PRJEB31778, sample SAMEA3449339) | human gut metagenome | biome: human gut; feature: human-associated habitat; material: faeces | place: United Kingdom | collected 2010/2012 ...
CGGTCAGACGGCGCCGAACCCGGTGCTTTCGACGCTTAAGTATTTCAGAAAGGAATACGAGGCGCATATAATAGACAAGGTATGTCCCGCGGGAGTATGTAAGGCGCTTTCCAAGTATACCATAGATCCGGATAAGTGCCGCGGCTGCGGTCTCTGCGCTCGCCAATGTCCGGTAGAGGCTATTTCGGGCGAGATAAAGAAACCGTTTAAGATAGACAGCGAGAAATGTATCAAGTGCGGAGCTTGTATGGATAAATGTCCGTTTAAAGCTATTTCTAAATAGATTGGAGCGTGAGAAACAGATGGAGAATGTAAATATAAAAATAAACGGCGCCGAGATGAGCGTTCCGGCGGATTATACCGTACTTCAGGCCGCGCGCGACGCGGGGATAAACATCCCGACGCTGTGTTATCTGAAGGATGTGAGCGCGACCGGCTCGTGCCGTATGTGCTTAGTTGAGGTAAAGGGCGCAAGAGCCTTGCAGGCCGCGTGCGTATACCCTGTATCCGAAGGACTCGAGGTATTCACAAACACGCCTAAGGTCAGAAACGAGAGAAAAGTGGTGCTTGAGCTTCTGCTCTCAAACCACGTAAAGGAGTGTTTGAGCTGCGTAAGGAATAAAAACTGCGAGCTGCAAACGCTCACCGACGAGCTGGGCATAACCGGAATAAAATTCCAAGGCGTTATGCAGGAACACAGTATAGACGAACTGTCGCCGTCGATAGTCAGAGACAACAACAAATGTATACTCTGCCGCAGATGCGTGAATATGTGTAAAAACGTTCAGACGGTAGCCGTGATAGACGCGACCGAACGCGGATTTAACACAACGATAGCGTCGCCGTTCGATATGAGTCTCGGCGAGGTCGCGTGCGTAAACTGCGGTCAGTGTATCGCGGCCTGTCCTGTAGGCGCGCTCAGAGAAAAGGACAACACGAGCGAGGTTTGGGACGCTATAGCCGACGAGGACAAGTACGTGGTAGTTCAGACCGCTCCGGCGGTGAGAGCGGCTTTGGGAGAGGAATTCGGATTCCCGATCGGTACTCCGGTCACCGGAAAGATGGCGGCGGCTCTGAGAAGACTTGGCTTCGACAAGGTGTTCGACACGGACACAGGCGCCGACCTTACGATAATGGAAGAGGGGACCGAGCTTATAGACCGCCTCAAGAACGGCGGCAAACTGCCGATGATAACCTCATGCAGTCCGGGCTGGATAAAGTTCTGCGAGCATAATTTCCCGGATTTTATCGACAACCTTTCGAGCTGCAAATCCCCGCACGAGATGTTCGGCGCGGTGATCAAGAGTTATTACGCCGAGAAGAACAATATCGATCCCAAGGATATCGTAGTGGTCTCGGTAATGCCGTGCGTAGCCAAGAAGTTCGAGGCCGGACGCGAAGAGCTCAGTCATAACGGTCTGCAGGACGTGGATATCGTTATATCGACGCGCGAGCTGGCAAGAATGATAAAAGAGGCAGGGATAATGTTCGACCGTCTCCCGGACGAGGAATTCGATCAGCCGTTTGAAAGAGCGAGCGGCGCAGGCGTTATATTCGGAGCTACCGGCGGCGTTATGGAAGCCGCGCTTCGCACCGTTGCGGACGTCCTCGGCGGAGAGAGCTTGGAGAACGTCGAATATACCGCTGTAAGAGGCACTGAGGGTATAAAAGAGGCGACTGTGAATATCGCGGGAAAGGATATCAGAGTGGCCGTGGCTCACGGTCTCGGCAACGCGAGAAAGCTGCTCAACAATATCCGCGACGGCAAGGCGGATTACGAGTTCATAGAGATTATGGGCTGCCCCGGAGGCTGCGTAACCGGCGGCGGACAGCCCATTGTCTGCTCCAAGGATCTCATGTATCTCAATGTTAAGGAGCTGCGCGCCAAGGCGCTTTACACCGAGGACGCCGGCAAGGCAAAGCGCAAATCCCACGAAAACACCGAGGTCAAAAAGCTTTATGACGAGTATCTCGGCGAAATCGGCGGCCACAGAGCCCACGAACTGCTTCACACCTCCTACTCGGCCAAGAGCAAATTCTGATAATAACAACAAATCCTTCCTCCCCAATATGACGCAGGGCTTCTCTGACCGGTCCCCGGCTTACATGAAACTTCTCCGCAATATCTTCTTCTACAATTCGTTCCCCCGGTTTGATCTTCCCCCGAATGATGTCTTCTCTTAATACATCAGCGATTTGCTGCCAAAGAGTTTTTCTTTGTATTGATGCCTTCCTGGTATAATCCATTCATTCTTCCTTTCAGATTTTTGCAGTTTTTTATAAAAAGAACAGGCTGATCCCCACAATTACTGCCAGTGTAATGGCCAGAGCCGGCCAGAGTGCCCAGAATGCCCCCAAAACCATAGCCAGATAATCTCCCTTTTCAAAAACAATGTTCTGGTCACTCATCTGCTTTTTAAATTCCAGGAACTTTTTATCCTGTTCTTCCAACTGTCTTCCTCGTTTGCTGTATCCTCCAAAAAAGCTCATGCTAATTCCTTTCTGATTTTATGAATCCTTTTCTACTCCGAGTGGATTATGACAGGCTACAAAATGTCCCGGTCTCATTTCCACAAGTTCCGGTGTAATATGCTTACAGATTTCTGTACAGTATTTACATCTTGTATGGAACTTACATCCTTTCGGCGGATGAACCGGACTTGGGATATCTCCTTCAAGCGGGATCATCTCTCTGTTAGAATCTACGTCTGTCGTCGGAATTGCTGATAACAGCGCTTCTGTATATGGATGTGTAGGGTGATCAAACATTTCCTGTGACTCTGCAAGCTCTACGATGTTTCCAAGGTACATAACACCAATTCGGTCACTGATATATTTTACAACACTCAAACCATGTGAAATAAATAAGTATGCAAGATTGTCTTCGCTTCCGAGATCTTTCAGAAGGTTGACGATCTGCGACTGAATGGAAACGTCAAGTGCGGAAACCGCCTCATCGCAGACTACAAATCTTGGTTTCAATGCAAGTGCACGTGCAATACCGATTCTCTGTCTCTGTCCACCGGAGAACTGATGTGGATAACGATGGATCATATATGGTGCAAGTCCACATTTTTCCATGACTTCCATAACATACGCCTGCATTTTTTCATCATTTTTCTTAAAAATGCCATGTGCAAGAAGACCTTCTCCGATGATCTGTCCAACTGTCATACGCGGATTCAGTGATGAGTATGGATCCTGGAAGATCATCTGCATATCTTTACGAAGGAAACGCATTTCTTGTGTTTTCAGTCTCGCAAGATCTACTCCATTATCACGGTATGCTTCGTATTTTGTAAAAGCTTCATCATTTTTATATTTGCTGCGGAGTTCTTCTAACTTCTTCTCCGCTTTTTCAAGTTCCACTTTCTTCTCTGCGATTTCTTTTGTCTTATCGACACCTTCCATCTGGTTTTCTTCATTTAAACCGCTGATCACTCTGGCAACTTTGAATTTTTCAAGCAGTAACTGTTCTGCTTCTTTTGTGTCATCTAAGCTATAGAATCCACCAATGATCTGAACAAGATTCAGGAATTCCATATTACATTTCTTCTGGATATTTTCACATTCGGCCTGTTTCTGGAATTTTTCCGCAGAATCTTCCATTTTTTCATATTCCGCTTTTAATGCTTCTGCCTTCGCTTCTAATTCGGCAATTTTCTTTTTACCAGAAGAAATATTTTTGATTGTTTCGTCTACATAAAGCGGTGCCATATCGGTAAGAGTTCTGCCGTAATACATTGTCTTACCTTCTGTCTGTTTGTAGATCTGAAGTAAAGTTCTTCCAAATGTTGATTTTCCACATCCGGATTCTCCAACAAGACCAACTGTTTCTCCTTCGTAAATATTCAAAGTAATTCCGTCATTGGCTCTTACATACTCCTGCTCTTTCTGGAATAACTTTGTTTTCTTAAGTGGAAACCACTGTTTCAGATCCGTGACCTTCAAAAGCACTTTCTTTTCATCATTATTTGGCATGGCGTGCCTCCTTATCCGGGTAGAAACAACGAATCAAGTGATTGTCTTCTGCCAACTCTAATTTTGGTTCTTCATTCATACATTTCTCTGTTGCATATTTACAACGCGGAGCAAATTTACATCCCTTCGGAAGATTGAGCGGATGAGGTACTGCTCCCGGAATTGCCTCAAGTCTTGCTCCGACCGGTGTATCCAGACGTGGAATTGAAGTCATAAGTCCTTCCGTATATGGATGTGAACAGGTTGTCTCTTTTGCAAAGATAGTTCTTGCTTTACACATTTCCACAACCTGACCACAATACATAACTGCCACTTCATCTGCCATCTGGTTGATAACTCCAAGGTCATGTGTAATGAACAGAATAGAGGTCCCTTTTTCCTTTTTCAGTTCATTCATCAGCTTTAAAATCTGTGCCTGAATGGTAACGTCCAAAGCAGTAGTCGGTTCGTCAGCGATCAGAAGACTTGGTTCGCAGGCAAGAGCCATGGCGATCATAACTCTCTGACGCATTCCACCTGACAGCTGATGCGGGAACTGTTTCATAACAGATTCCGGATTCGGGATCTTAACAGCTTTTAACATTTCAAGTGATTTCTCACTTGCTTCTTTTTTTGTGATTTTCTGATGGGTTAAATAAACTTCATTTAACTGTTTTTCGATCGTATATACCGGGTTCAAACTTGTCATCGGTTCCTGGAAAATAACGGAAATCTCATTTCCACGAATCTGGTACATATCATTGATTGTACACTCCGCAAGATTTCTTCCCTTGAAAGTAATTGTACCGCTGTCGATATATCCGTTTCCATCCAAAAGTTTTAAGATACTCATTGCCGATACACTCTTTCCACTTCCGGATTCTCCTACGATACCTAATGTTTTCCCAGGCTCTACTCGATAGGAAACACCGTTGACCGCTTTTACAATTCCTTTTTTTGTCTTAAAAAATGTATGTAGATCATCTACTTCCAATAAATATGCCATTGTTATTCCTACCTTTCATTTGCTTTCGGGTCAACTGCTCTACGAAGTCCGTCACCAAACAAGTTGATACTTACAGTACAAAGTCCTAATACAACTGACGGGAATACCCATCTCCACCAGTACTGTGAGATAACTTCTGAAGAACGACAGTTGTTCAGCATATTTCCCCATGAAGGAATTGGCTCTGCAACACCGAATCCTAAGAATGATAATCCGGATTCTGTCAGCATACAGGTTGCAAATGAGATTGTTGCCTGTACGATAATGATCGTCATTACGTTCGGTACGATATGACGGAAAATAATATTCTTTTCTTTTACACCCAGTGCTTTTGCAGCGACAACGAATTCTTTGTTACGTTCTGCAAGCACCTGTGCACGGACAAGACCTGCGATACCGGTCCATCCGAGGAAACCGAGGATCAACATGATCATGATGATTCTTCCGACATCAGATACTTTATTTCCGATCAAAGCTGAAAGAATCAGTGCCAGCGGGATAAACGGAAGGGATCCGACAACCTCTGCCAGACGCATAAGAAGGATATCCACAGTTCCACCGTAGTATCCGGAAATACCCCCTACTAAGATACCGATCGCGAACTGGATGATAACAGCGATGAATCCGACTGTCATAGTCATCTGTCCACCCTTTAAGATACGGTAGAATACGTTTCTTCCAAGATTATCTGTTCCAAGTAAGTAACCTTTCAGTCCCCATGTCACAACAGAGCCGTCTTCTTTGATAATACAGTTCTGATAATAGCCGGAAGCTAATTTTGCAATATTGGTTGCCTTAGCAGGAACCTTTGCCTGATTATTTTCATTTCCGCCCCAGGCTACTGCGTTTCCATCTTCTGTCACAACAACAAGATGGTTACGTCCACCTGAAATATCCACTGCTTTGCCCTGCACTTCTTCCGGTACGGAGAAAATATGGTTGTGATTGTTTCCCCAGACTTTTACAGTACCATCTTTTAATACAGCTGCTGCTGCTTTATCTGTTAAAGCGATTTTTTCTACTTTTCCCTGAATCTCTTCCGGTACATTATCTAAAGCAGTTTCTTTCTTTGCAAGCGAGATGACTTTTCCATCCTTTGTAAGGGCAATGGCTGTCTGAATATTTGCTTTTACTTCTTTGACTTTTTCGTCCTTTACATTAGCTGTAGAAATATCAACTGCACTTGTATTTCCCCATGAAACAACTTTTCCGTCTTCTGTTACAACAACGGATACCTGATATCCTGCTTCAATGTCAGCAATCTTTTTGCCTTTCAGTTCCGGCGGAATCACATTAAGACCCATTCGGTTGAAGCCCCAGGTGTATAAGGTACCTTTATCGTTGATTGCCAGCACGTGGTCCTGACCAACTGCGATATCAACAACTTTTCCCATATCAGCCGGAATTTTTTTCAGGTTTTTCGTTAACTGTCCCCACTCATAAACGTAACCGTCTTTGTCTACTCCTACACCATATGTCGGACCAAATTCAATCACTTCGGCATTGTCTTTTAAATCTGACGGAACCGAAAGGAATGAAAATCCCGGTGCGATATTTTTCTGTGTTGGATCCTGATAGTTTAAATCCTGGTGAAACCAGATCGGAAGGATGAAGCACATTGCAAAAATTGATACAAATACGATCAATCCTCCCATAGCCAGTTTGTTTTCCAGCAGATTTTTTATAATCGTACGAAAAGGACTTTGCATCTGTTCTTCTTCAAGAACGGAACGCTGCTCTTTTTCTTTCTTCTTTCTAAATAACATTTGTCTTCCTCCTAATCGAGTTTAATTCTTGGATCAACGATACAGTAACATAAGTCTGTGATCAGGTTTGCAGCAAGTCCTAACAAAATGTAAAACATCTGCATGGACAGTGCGACTGTATAGTCATGCTGGTTCAAGGAATCGATCAGAAGTTTTCCGACACCTTTCCATGAGAACAGAGTCTCAATGATAACCGCTCCACCAAAGATACCTACGATAGAGCCTACGATCCAGCCTGTGATCGGGATCATCGCGTTACGGAACGCATGTTTGTAAATAACAGTTTTTTCTTTCAGACCTTTGGCACGGGCTGTTCTTACATAATCCATAGATAATGCATCAAGAAGAGCTCCTCTGACATAACGGATCAGACCACCGATACCTGTCAGACATACAATAATAGGAAGTGCCATATGATATAAATAATCTAAGAATGCACGGAAGCCTGTAAAATTTGCACCCGTTGTGACCATTCCACTGATTGGAAAGATCGGAATTTTAATTGCAAACAGGTAGATAAAGATCAGCGCCGAAATAAATGAAGGAATACTGATACCGATCATAGTTGCTACCTGGAGTGATGTATCAAACACCGTGTCTTTTTTTACCGCACATTTGATTCCCAGCGGAATTCCGATTGCGAAAAGGAAAATATAATATACAACGTTCAGGGCGATTGTATTTTTCATCGGAGGTCCGATCAGTTCTTTAACCGGAATACGATATACGGTAGAGTAACCGAAATCTCCCTGTAAGATATTTCCCATCCAGCTTAAATACTGAACCGGAATCGGTTTATCAAGTCCGAGACGTACTCTTGCCTGTTGATAAAGCATCTCATACTGTTCCGGTGAAACACTCTGCTTTTGTCCCTCGACCATAAGTCTGGCAGGGTCACCAGGTACCATTTTGAAAATACCAAACAGTAAGATGGAAAGCAGGAAGAATACTATAATAATATAACCAAGTCTTTTCAATATGTATTTTGCCATAATGTAGTTTTCTCCTTCTGGATGAAATAGTTATTCCTGAATTATTCATGACATGTGATTCTGTCCGAACCATTACCATAATTTTGTTTTCGTATAAAGAAAAGATACGGGAAGACAGAACATTTCCCTTTGTTCTGTCCTCCCTGTTTTGTCATGCATATCAAAAGTTAATAGAATTGATCTATTCTGATGAATCCTTTATGCTTATTCTTCAAAGTATGCATCTAATACCATTGCTCCCCATCCCACATGAGCTCTAGGAACGAAATTCTTAAGCTTCGGATTGAAGAACATATAAGAAACTCCTGATCCCATTGGAAGACTTGGAAGTTTTTTGTTGTATGCCAGCTGGAATTCTCCATATAATTTTCTGAATCCGTCAATGTCTTCAGGATCAACTTTCTGCATCTCTTTACCGATTGCTTTTAATTCCGGATCGGAAATGTAGTTAACATTCCAGCTTCCCATTAAACTCGGATCGTCATCGAAGCAGTTCCAGTAGAAGAGAATTTCCGGAATTCCGATACTACTGTAGAAAATGTTATATTCTGGTTCATCGATACCCTGGCGATTCAAATGGTTGATCATAAGTGCAAAGTCCATAGATGTGTATTTGTATTCCATACCGATCTTTTCTGCTTCCGGTGGGATTACTGTGTTGTAAAGTTTTGAGTAGTCATCTTCACAGCATGCTACTTCAACTTTTAATTTCATCAATTCACCATCTACTTCTTTATAACGGTATTTGTCTGTACCTTCTTTGTACTCTTCACCTTTTTCGTTCAGTGTCCAACCACCATCGATGAGTTCCTGTTTTGCTTTATCAAGGTCATATGAGTAGTGAATCAGTTCAGATTCAATATCATCTTTGATTGCTGCAAAATCTGTTGTAGCATCTGTTGCATAACAGTCTACCACTGTACCGTATCCGCCTGTTAACTGTTTGTTGATTTCATCACGGTCTACGATATAAGCGATTGCACGTCTTACTTCTTCAAACTGTGTCGGTCCAAAGTCACACATATAACGCATCTCGTTGATACGTGTTCCCGGTACAAGACCATAGTTTGCATCTAATTTTCCTTCTTCTACTTTTGTTAAAGCAGCTTCGATCTTTTCTCCTGTACCTGCTGAGTAGAAATCAATTGTTCCTTTTTCAAATTCGTCACGGATTGTTTCATCTGCAACCGGTTTGGAAATAATTGTCTGGATATGTGGTTTTGTTCCATCATATGTTCCAAGGTATTCTTCGTTGATTTCAAGTTCAACAATTTCAGTTGTAAGGTCAACACTCTTTAATTTGTAAGGTCCGCATACAACCGGTGCTTTGTAACGGAATCCTTTATCCGGATCAAGCAAGGTTTCTCTGATGAGATCTTCTGTAAATCCATCTGTAAGGTATGCTCCGTTTCCATCATCTTTCACGTCGCATCCAGGAGCGATTGCTGCAAGCGGTTCCGGTCCATAGGCAACATTTGCCATCTCATAATAGTTCGGAAGCTGATCTGCACTGATTGTCATAGAAAATTCGTAATCCCCAAGAAGGTTAACACCTGCGAATTCTTTTGTTGTTCCCTGTACATGATCGTTGTATCCAACTAAAGCCCATCCGTATGTTGCATCACCTTCACAGGCTGCAAATTCCGGAGAAGAATGAAGCAGAAGACTGAATACATAATCTTTTGCTGTGATCGGAGAACCGTCACTCCATTTCAGGTTATCATTGATTTCAAAACGGTATGTCTTGCTTCCGTCATCGTTTTCGATTACTTCGTGATCTTTAACAACAACCGGGTCCCAATCAAGAACATAATCACGATTGTAATCAGCGAGGGCGTAACCACTCATCAATCCAATAAATCCGGAGTTTGTTGCATTGTTTGACCATCCGCCGTACATATCCGGTGATAAGGTACCTGGTGAGATCGCAACTACAACCTGTCCTCCTACAGGTGCATCTTCCGGCGGTGCACTCTGCATGTCCTCGGTTACCTCAACTCCAACCTGTTTGCTTTCACCATCATCCTGATTATTCTGGTTCTTGCTGGAAGCTCCTCCACCGCCACAGGCGCGGCAGGAGCCACAGGCTGTGACCGAGAATACCATGATACCAGCCAGCATGAGGGCTATCATTCTCTTTTTCATTTTGTATTCCTCCATAAATGTAAACTTTGTGTTAAGACAATTATAACATTTTACCAATTAAACATCTATTATCGTTTTCGTTTTTGTGCATTTTTGTGGAATACGACGTATTTTTATTGTATACAAAAAAACAAGTCTTTCATGGACGGATTTTACTACATATATGAACGATATCTGTTTTTCATTCACACACATTCAGATTGTTAACAGTCTACAATTTGTGCATTTTTAACAAATTGTTAAATGTTGACATTTGACTAAAAACAAAAAAATCTTGTTGCAACAAAATCATTTCAATATCGTTTTTTTATTAAATTAAAAAGTCTATCTGCAGTATCCGGTCCTATTTTGCCAGTTTGCTTTGATTGATTAACTCCTACAAATGAATTCTTCGAAAGCCTTGTTGCAAACACGAGATAATCCTTAAACAACTCGGCAGCTTCATTCTGAATAACATTTGCAGCGATAATAACGTCAATGCCTGGATTATGATTCTTTAACTCATCAATAATCCTCATTATTGATTTCCCAGTATTAATCACACTATCAACAATAACTACTCTCTCTGTATTAATCACAGGAGCATCATCTTGCTTCGGGTTCATCGAATAAAAAATGCCGCCTGCTCCCATATATACTCCGTCACCAAAAAACCTGCCACCTCGTTCCAAAACTAAGATTGATGTATTTTTCTCTGGGAATACGGTAGCAATGTGCCTTCCTATTTTTTCTCCTAAACGCACATGTGCTGCTGCCAGCCTACTTCCACTTATTCCTGAATTCGATTTGCAGATAGCAATATCAGCTTGTACTTCTTCGTCCTCATCAGCCAATATCACCAAAGAATGATCGTAAATCGGCACCAAGCCTGATAAGCTTTCATTCTTCAATGATCTGCTTATTCGCTTACCAATATACAGAAATCCTTTATCAGCCTCGCGTAACATATATAAATCAATCTTGCTAGAAAACGTAATCCTATTACCAAATTGTTCAAAGAACCCTATGGTCGCTTCCGGATTATCAATTATCTCTTTTCCAACAGTACAATTCATAGAAGGATACTTCCCATTCACTTCTTTGTATAAAGCTATATTTTCCATCACTCGCTCATGAGTTCCACATCTATACTTGTCGTGAATAGCAGAGATTCCATCTACTGAAAAGCCAACATTTACATTGTATTCTTTGAAGAATTCTAACTTCTCACAATCAACTAAAAGACCGTTTGTAATGGTATATGCAGCAATTCTTCCAGATTTCAAATAATCACCAATATGAGCGATATACTGCTTAAGTTTTTCATAATCTAACATTGGTTCTCCATTACCCACGAACCCTAACTTAAACAAATCAATATCGTTGTCTTCAATATGCGAAGTAATAATATCAAGGATAGTAATTACATCCATATTGTCCTCTTGAATGTAATCCTTCTTCTCATGAAAATGGCAATAAGTACAATTGAGATTGCATCGATTATTTATCGATATACAAGCTCGTGTTACCATCTTCTATTCCCCCTCTTCTGACTATTCGTATTGTTACCTCTATTAAACTGCTTTCTTGTAGGACCAGATTCATGATACTCACTAACCCAATCAGCAGCAGTTTTACCATCAATGTCAACGATCTTCTGATCAGCTCCTGCATCAATGAGTATCTTTCGAATATCCCAAGTATGCTTTTCCTTATTATTTTCAAAGTGACCATTCATGCAGGCCTTCATGAGCGCAGTAAATCCATTAGCGTCCTGCTGGTTAATACTGGTTCTTTCATCCTCACATAAAGCAATTACAAAGTCCTTCTTTCCCTCCCAGGCAGCAATCATTAATGGCATATTGCCCTCATTCTTCTGGCGTACTTTTCCGGCATCAAAAGGATTTCTACTTCCAGGATTTGCCTTACACTCTAAAAGCAAAAACATAAACATCTCATAATCCTTCATCTGCACTGCATGCGATAGAGCAGGGAAATATCTACGACTGCAATCACGCTTATCCACATCTGCACCAAGCTGAATAAGCCATTTGATTTTTTCTTTTCTTTGCTTAATTGTGGCCCTATTATTTCTTACAGCAGAAATAATAAGGGTATTTCCATCCTGAAGATATGCATTAACTTCGTCTGCTGTCGGTTCTTCACATTCCTCATATGAATCTGCGTAATAAGCGTCAATTCTAGCCAATTTAGTCATATTGATAAGATCCTGCTTAGTAGCCATATATTCTCTAAGATGTAATGCTGAAACGGATTCATGCCCTTTAAGATATGCTGAATAATCGGTGTTCTCTGTTATGATATCTACTTTGCAGTGATATGTATCAGAAGCCTCCTGTGCAATATATATTATTTTGCAATCTTCGTTATCTTCATCAGCATCGCCATTATATTCCATAAGAATTGTACGAGAACCATAGCTAATACCACGAATAACTTCCCAAGCCTTTCTCCCAAGAGAACCTGAATTCTTATTCTTTATATTATCTAATTCATCAACAACTACCTTTGGAATAACTACCTTGCTATATTCCTTGTTCAGTTCATCAATTAACTGTGAATTCTTAAGTAACGCTGAAGTATCTGGAACTGCAACCTTCTCCCCTCTCAAAAATTGTTCGGTCTGTGATTCTGACATTCCAAAAACCTTACAATATTTTCTTGCCATTTCCAATAGAGTTTTTTCTGCAGTTTTTCCACCTTCAACACGAGAAATAGACGACTTGTTCATACCAGTTCCTGGTTTCAAGCCCTCTAATACATCAATCTTCTTTGCCATGTCATCCATGGTACAGCCATTCTTTTCACGAAGCTCCTTCAATCTCGAACAAAGGAAAGCTATCTGATTATCATTTGCCATAAGTAACGCCCCTTTCACAGGTATGTATGTAATTTGATTATTGGCTTTATCTCATACTCTCATTATATACATCGTTGCATTTTTCACAACGAAAAGGGGTGTTTTTGCAACAAATATTCAAAAGACGCAACTCATCACTTCATTTACTTAATATATGCAACTAAATGAAGCTACTTGCAACAACACAAATGTGGTTTTTTTCAAAGTTCCGTTTTTCGGATCAACGAAAAACTCCACAATGAAAACAGACCCTTGGCCTAACAAAAATAACCTTCTGGCGTACCACTGGAACAAGTACGCCAAAAGGTTTTCTGGTGTTAAATCATTTTCAATTTTTCATCACACGCACATATTTTTCCGCACTATTTTGTGGATATGTTTATTAAAATAGTGCCTTCAAACCCGCTTAAACTGGGCATTTCTTTGAAAGGAGACAAACTGTTTCAACGTGCTCCGTAAACGCAAACATTTCCACCGGCTGTATCTTTTTTACCTGATATCCTTTTTTTGTCAGATACTTCAGATCTCTTGCCAGTGTCTCCGGATTACAGGAAATGTACACGATCTTCTCCGGTCCCATCTTCACTGCAGATGCTTCTCATCACTTCCGGCTCTCGGCGGATCCATAAACAGCACATCCATACTATTTCCCTCTGCTGCCATCGCCTCCATAAACTCCCCGGCATCTCCCTGGAAAAATCTCACATTCCGGATCTGATTCTCTTTTGTATTTAATATTGCATCCTTCACGGCATCCTTATTAAGTTCTACACCGACTACTTCTTTTGCATGTCCCGATGCGATCAGACCGATCGTTCCGATTCCGCAATAGGCATCGATCACGCTTTCTTTCCCTGTCAGATGTGCAAATTCAATTGCTTTCTGATAAAGGATCTCCGTCTGCACCGGATTTACTTGATAGAAGGACTTTGGTGAAATCCGGAAAGTACACCCGCAGAGTTCATCCCGGATAAATCCTTTCCCATATAACACTTTTTCTCTCTCCCCAAGGATCATACTGGTCTTTCTGTCGTTGATATTAAGGACAACCGTTGTAATCTCCGGATGCTCTTTTCTGAGTGCTTTTACGAAATTATTAGACGATGGAAGGATTGGTGATCCAAGCACCAGAACCACCATAATCTCTCCGCTTTTAAAACCTCTTCTGATCAGCACATGACGGAACAGGCCATATCCTGTATCTTCATCGTAGGTTTTGATCTTAAAAGATTTCAAAAGATCACGAATATCACGGATGATCGCATCTGCACGTTTATCTTCAATCAGACATTCATCTACCGGTACAATAAAATGTGTTCCCTGCTGATAAATTCCGGAAATCACAGTACCATCCTTCCGATGTCCGAATACTGCATGTACTTTATTTCTATAATGGAACGGATTTTCCATTCCAATGATCTTCTCTGTATTGCAGTATGGCTTCAGAAGTTTATTTACCTGCTTCTGCTTCTGTTTCAACTGCTTCTCATATGGCATATCCAGAAGCTGACATCCACCACATTTTCCATGTACCGGACAAAGTGATTTCTCTGATTTTACAACAATTTTTTTCTCTGCCTTTTTTTCCCCGAAAGTGTTATATTTCTTAACTTCTGTTTTATCTGTTTTATATTTTTCCTCGTTCCTAAACTTCGGTTTCTGAACAAATTTTTTTCCTATTTTTTTCTCTGCCATTTATACTCCCTCTCCATCAAATTCCGGTATAAAACTTTCTTTTGCTGTTTCACCTTCCTGCATAAATCCATTCTTCAGTCCAAGTAAAATCGCATAATCAATCAATCGTTCATACTCTCTGTCCGTTACTTTTCTTGATAACTGCGGATCATCCTTCATCGCTGGCATCGGCGTATACTGATTCATCATACTGATATAGATCCTGTCACCATAAGTCTCATAGAGATATTTTAACACATTCTTTGCATCTTTTACATGGCCCGGTAATAACAACTGCCGGACGATTACTCCTTTTTTCATCATACCACGACTGTCAAATTCTGCTTCCCCAACCTGTCGGACCATTTCACTCAGGGCTTCTTTTGCAATTTCCGGATAGTCCTGCGCATGAGAATATTTTTTTGCCAAAACTGCATCCATGTATTTGAAATCTGGGAGATAAATATCTACCAACCCGTCCAGCATTTTTAGAGTCTTCGCTTTTTCATAACCGCTGCTGTTGTACACAACCGGAATATGTAATCCCTGTTCTTTCGCCATTTCCAAAGCAACAGCAACTTGTGGTAAAAAATGTCCTGCCGTTACCAGATTAATATTATTTGCCCCCTGCTCCTGCAATTGAAAAAAAAGTTCTACCAGGTGTTCTAGTGTAATCTTCTTTCCCCTCTGGCCCCTGGATATTCTTCTGTTCTGACAGAAATTGCATCCCAGCGAACATCCGGAAAAAAATACAGCTCCTGATCCCTCTTTCCCAGAAATGCAGGGCTCCTCCCACATATGGAGAGCAGCCCTTGCAACCATGATCTCTGTATCTGTACCACAGAATCCCTTCTGACCGGCCATACGATCTGCACCACAGTTACGTGGGCAGAGTCGGCACTCTTTCATCCATGGTCTGATTTTATCTGTTACATCCATGCGGTTTTATCTCCTATAGTCCATAGTTTCCTTACATCGAAAATTCTTAAGTATATCACATATCCTGAACTGTAAGGATACCATAAATTCCGTTCCTTTTCCACTTTCACTTCTGACTTAAATAAAAAATTCAGGTCCCGCCGAATTCCATTTGCCATCCGTTGACAAATATATCTTCTTATTTTATAATTATTTACATAATTGTACCGCGGATCTCCGTCCTGAGTATTTATATGCTTGGGATTTTTTTATGTAGCAAATTGCTCTGCAAAATTGCCGTCTTACCGTACTAAATTTGATCAAGGAGGTAATCTATTTGAGACAGATTTCAGGAAATAAATTACTGGTAAAAGCCTTAAAAGAAGAAGGTGTCACTACTTTATTTGGCTATCCAGGTGCCTGTACCATTGATATCAGTGATGAATTATACAGACAGAGCGGGATC
>ERZ827520.2706-NODE-2706-length-15780-cov-2.853037_pt1 | contig 15780 bp, 10 predicted proteins | sample MGYA00519581_ERZ827520 | MGnify/ENA primary metagenome ERZ827520 (study PRJEB31778, sample SAMEA3449339) | human gut metagenome | biome: human gut; feature: human-associated habitat; material: faeces | place: United Kingdom | collected 2010/2012 ...
TGCCGTATTTTGATGAAAATTTTACGGGAGAATATCCGGCGGAAGCTCCGTTTACGATCGGCGAACTGGAGGAGATATATCCGACAGCAAGTTCATATGCAAAAGAAGACGAAGAATACAGGAAAGAAGCGTTGCATGCGACATATTTGCTCCAGAACGGCCACAGAGGATACAGAGCGGTTTGGAATCACATCATGAATGTTTCGGTTACAGATCTTAAGAAAAATTATGAGAGACTGAATGTAGAATTTGATCTTTGGAAAGGCGAGGCGGACGCGCAGAAATATATACCTGATATGGTACAGATGTTAAAAGAAGAAGGCTATGCGCGTTACGACGAGGGCGCTCTTGTGGTCGATGTTCAGGAAGAGTCGGATAAAAAAGAAGTTCCTCCGTGTATGATCTTAAAGTCAGACGGAGCGGCGCTCTATGATACGACAGATCTTGCAACACTTGTACAAAGGGAAGAAGATTATCAGCCGGACGAAGTTATCTATGTAGTAGATAAACGTCAGGAACTTCACTTTACACAGGTGTTCCGCTGTGCAAAAAAGACGGGGATCGTGAGCCCGAATACAAGATTGGAATTTCTCGGATTCGGTACGATGAACGGGAAAGACGGAAAACCGTTCAAAACCCGTGAGGGCGGCGTTATGCGTCTTGAAAATCTGATCCGCGAAATTAACGATGAAATGTATAAGAAAATTATGGATAATCGTACAGTGGAGGAAGAAGAAGCGAAAAAGACGGCCCGCATAGTCGGACTTGCGGCAATTAAATATGGAGATCTGTCGAATCAGGCAGGCAAAGATTATATATTCGACGTAGACAGATTTACTTCATTTGAGGGAAATACAGGTCCGTATATTCTTTATACAATCGTGCGTATTAAGTCCATTTTGGCAAAGTATAAGGAAAACGGAGGAAGCGCAGAGAAACTTTCGATCTGTCCGTCGGGAAATGTATATGAGAAGGCGCTTATGCTTCAAGTCTTGAAGTTCAACGATGTGTTTGAGGCAGTATGCGAAGAGACTGCTCCGCATAAATTGTGCGCTTACATTTATGAGATCGCGAATGAATTTAATAAGTTTTATCATGAGACGAAGATCCTCTCCGAGGAAGACGAAGAGAAACGTTCCGGTTATATTGCGCTCCTCGGACTGACAAAGCGCGTGTTGGAGACGTGCATTGACCTGCTTGGATTTGAAGCACCGGAAAGGATGTAATGGAAAAATGACGGAAAAACTGTTTTATAAAGACAGTCATCTTTCAAAGTTCGATGCAGAAGTTCTTTCGTGTGTCAGAGCAAAAAGGCAGCAGGTGAAGGATTCGTTTGGCAGGCTGGACGGAAAAGCAGGCGAATATTATGAAATAGAACTTGACAGGACAGCCTTTTTTCCGGAAGGCGGAGGTCAGTATGCCGATACGGGAGTGCTATATATGGCAGACGATGATACGTGCGGCTTGGATGAAACGGCTCGAAAGAAAGTTCAAGTGCTCGATGTCCGTGAAAGGAACGGGCGTATCTTTCATATAACGGACGGTTTCATTGAAGCCAAAACTGCGGTGAAAGGAAGTATCGACTGGGAAGAACGCTTTATGAAGATGCAGCAGCATACGGGAGAGCATATCGTTTCAGGGCTGATCCACGCCGCATACGGGTATAATAATGTCGGCTTCCATCTTGGCAGTGAGGACTGTACGATGGACTTTGACGGTGAGATCACAGAAGAGGAACTTCGCCGGATCGAGGCGGAGGCAAATAAAGCTGTGTGGAAAAACCTGAAAGTATTTACGCATTATCCGAAGAAGGAGGAACTGTCTCAGATAGAATATCGGAGTAAGATCGAGATCGAGGGGCAGGTACGTATTATAGAAATTCCGGGGTATGACTGCTGTGCCTGCTGTGCTCCTCATGTGACGTATACAGGAGAGATCGGACTGATCAAGCTGGTTCAAGCGCAGCGTTATAAGGGCGGAGTGCGGATCACTATGCTGTGCGGAGTCCGCGCGTTTTCGGATTATGTGAGAAAGGAAGCGCAGGCAAAAGAAATTTCCAGGCTTCTTTGTGCGAAAGAAAATGAGATTGCAGATGCGGTTGCGCATTTGGCAGAAGAGACGAATCAGCTGAAATATGAACTTGCAGAAAAAGAGCGGCGCCTAGTGAAAGCGTATGCGGACATGATTTCGGAAAGTAAAGATGCAGTTTGCATTTTTACGGAAGAATTCGGCGGTGATTCCATGCGTATGTTGATGAATTATGTTTTAGACGCAGGGCATTGTATTTGCGCAGTGTTCTTTGGAAATGAAAAAGACGGGTATCGATATGTGTTGGGAAGCCGTCAACAAGATGTACGTGAAATGGCGAAAGAGTTTAATAAAAGATTCGACGGACGCGGCGGCGGAAAACCCGAGATGGTTCAGGGAACAGTCCGAGGCGAGAAAGAAGCGATCGAGCGATGGCTGATGAAATATGAGTTTGTTTGTATATAGGAAACAGTGAATGGTAATAAATAAAGAAAAATGATACAAAACATTTGAAATGTTACAAAAATATTAAAAAGTGTTGAAAAAATGCGGGTGATTTGTTATTATTTATTCGATAGTGAATCGTAAAATAAAAAGAAAAACCTGCATTTTTTTGATTGGCATCTATTACAGTACAAGTTTCCGACAGATGTTTTTCATTTTTTTAATTAAGTTTGTTGAAAAGCGGACGGTTGTGTTGTATGATGCTGTTATGTGGGGAAATAGATAATAAAATGAGGAAAGGTGGCAGTATGAGATTAAAAAAGGTACATAGCACATTTCTGACGGCGGCTTTGGCTTGCTCATTAGCAGTGACGCCTGTGTTTGCAAATCCGGCAGAAGATGCGGAGAATTTGAAAAATCAGAAAACAGAAGCGGAAAGCGAGCTTTCTAATCTTCAGACGCAGTTTGATACATTGATCCAAAAGGCGAATGAACTGGAACTTAAGCTGATTAAGACAGGTGAGGCGATTATTCAGGCGCAGGCAGATCTGGAAGCTGCGGAAGAAAAAAAAGAAGAACAGTATGAGGCGATGAAAAAGCGGATTAAGTTTATGTACGAATCCGGAACAGGCAGCGCTACAGTCGAGAAAGTTATGACATCCGGCGATATGTCGAGCATGCTCAGTCAGGCAGAGTATTCGCAGAAGATGCATGAATATGATCGTGAACAACTGAAAGAATATACAAATACAGTAACAGAGATTGAAAATTTGCAGAAGACACTTGAAGAAGAGCAAAAGAATCTGGAAGCAACGGAAAAAGAGTACGAGGCTGAGCAGGCGACTCTGACCGAGACGATCAATTCTAAAAAAGATGAGATCACCAATTTGGACGGCATGATCCAGGAAGCTGCAAGAAAAGCCGAAGAGGAACGAAAAGCAGAGGAAGAACGCCGCAGACGGGAAGAGGAAGCAAAGAACAATGTGACTCCGGAACAGCCGGTGACACCTTCCAATCCGAATAACGGAAGTTCAGGCGGTTCAGGAGCGGCGCCGTACGATCCGGTAACGGGAAATGTTATTGTAGACCGTGCATATGGATGTATCGGACTCCCTTATGTGTGGGGAGCGACAGGACCGAACTCTTTTGACTGCTCGGGACTTGTAGGATATTGTCTGACAGGCGGTTATGGACGTGTAGGAACAACGTATACATTTATGGGATGGCCTCGCGTCAGTGATCCTCAGCCGGGCGATGTATGTACGAACTGGGATCATTGCGGTATTTACATTGGAAACGGTATGATGATCCATGCGCCTCAGCCGGGAGAGAATGTTAAGATAGGACCGGTACAGGCAGGAATGGTTTATGTTCGTCGCTAGGCGTACAAAGTCAGTCGGTAAGTTATGATAAGATGTATAAAATCAAGTGAATAATACATAGGTCGATCGCAGGAGTTGTGAATTTTACAGCTCCTGCTTTTTTTAATAGATTTCATTTTTAAGGATTGACAGAGAAAAAAGATAGGTGTATAGTAAAAGCATAACAATTAAATAAATGCTTAATTGTTGAAATAAAAAGATTTTAAAAGAAAAGAGGTATTTAATATGAAAAAGACTTATAAAATTGAAGTAGATTGTGCAAACTGTGCGAATCTGATGGAAGATGCGGCGAAAAAGACCGGCGGAGTAGAAGATGCGGTGGTGAATTTCATGACACAGAAAATGACTGTACAGTTCGAGGATGGGCGAGAGCCGAAGTCGGTTATGAAAGATGTGCTGAAAGCCTGCAAAAAAATAGAGCCGGATTGTGAAATTGAATTTTAAGAAACTTCTCAAAGATTGAATGAAAGTGGCTAAAAAGAAAAAGGAGCGCCCGATATGCTGATGGCAAAGGGCGCAGATTTATATATAACATATGAACGAATGAACATATGTGTGTATTAAATAGCGAGGAGGATGCAAGGTGTAATGAGTAAAAAACAGAAAAAAATGTTGACGAGGATCATGGCAGCGGCATTTGGTGTTATTCTATTGAATTTTGTACCTGTAACGGGAATTTTGCGGTTCACACTTTATTTAGCAGTATATTTAGTCATAGGATACGATATTTTGAAAAAGGCAGGCAGAGGTATTTTGAAACGGCGCATGTTTGACGAGAATTTTCTGATGGCAGTCGCAACAATCGGAGCTTTTGCTCTTGCCGTCTATTCAAAAAGCGGCGATTATAACGAGGCAATCGCGGTAATGTTGTTTTATCAGATCGGAGAGTTGTTCCAAAGTTATGCAGTCGGGAAAAGCCGCAGAAATATCAGTGCATTAATGGATATCCGACCGGATTATGCAAATGTAGAATGTGACGGGAAACTGGAAAAAAGAGATCCTGATGAAGTCGGAATAGGAAGTATCATCGTAGTACAGCCGGGTGAAAAAGTTCCGCTTGATGGGATTGTCGTCGAAGGAAGCTCCAGTTTAAATACAAGCGCTTTGACAGGAGAAAGCCTTCCGCGTGATGTGCGTCAGGGAGAAGAGGTGATCAGCGGCTGTATTAATATGACGGGAGTACTGAAAGTTCGGACTACGAAACAGTTTGAAGAATCAACGGTGTCTAAGATTTTGGAACTTGTGGAAAATTCCGGTTCCAGGAAATCAAAATCCGAACATTTTATCTCCAAATTCGCCAAAGTGTATACTCCGGCAGTTTGCTACGGGGCATTGGCGCTGGCACTCTTGCCTCCGGTAATAGAGATGGTCTTTCTCGGACAGGCGGCTCAGTGGGGCGTGTGGATTTACAGAGCTCTTACATTCCTTGTGATTAGTTGTCCCTGTGCACTTGTGATCAGTATTCCTCTTAGCTTTTTTGCGGGAATCGGCGGGGCAAGCAAAGCAGGAGTGTTGATCAAAGGCTCTAATTATATGGAAACATTGTCTCAGACAAAATATGTTATGTTTGACAAAACAGGAACTTTAACAAAAGGCGCTTTTGAAGTAAGCGCGGTTCATCACAATGAACTGGAAGAAGAAAAATTATTAGAATATGCGGCGCTTGCAGAATGTGCGTCATCACATCCGATCAGCAAAAGTCTGCAAAAAGCATACGGAAAGGAAATTGACAGAAACAGGGTTTCGGATATCCGGGAAATCAGCGGTCATGGGATTACAGCCGTCGTGGACGGTCATGAAGTTGCGGCAGGTAACGACAAGCTGATGAAAAAACTCGGTTTGCGCTTTCACCAAACTTATTTTCTTTTGCTTCTGTCTTATACTTCTCCATTTTATTTATGAAATCATCTAAACTTGTATAAGGACGATTTTCAATAATGGCTTTTGTTTCTGCATCACCAACACCGGAAATACCTTTCAGTCCAAAAATAATCGTGTTGTTATCTTCGTCTGGTTTAAAACCAAAATCTGCTTCATTTATATCAGGCAGTTCTATTTTTGTATTGCTATTTTGCAGCTTACCAATCGCAGTTGCGATCTTTCCATAGTTCGTTGTCTTCTTTCCACCTGTATCAAGGCTTCCAGAATCGACAATTAGATTTGCTGTATTCCAATAAATAATCGGATAACGAAAACACAAATTTAACTCCTGTAATCCAATTAATGAATATGCAAGTGTATGCGATCTGTTAAAACCATAACCGCGCTGAGTTCGTATTAACACATTCCATACATAATTTGTAAGATTTTTGTCTAAATTTTTCTGTCTTGCATTTTCAAAAAACTCTTTTTCTAACTTTACAAAAGCTTTTGGGTTTTTCTTGGCTACTGCTTTTCTTAATGCATCCCCCCATGCCAATGAAAAGCCACCAATCTTAGGATGCATTGTTAAAAGAACTAAATATTCTTGTGCTTCACAAATTCCACAAGATACACTCAAAATATCCTTTAATATCTCTTGGTCTTCTTTTGTAACATGATATGAATCCATTTCTTCATACCATTCAAGAATATTCTTTTTAAATCTTGCGTATTTTTCTAATGGTGATTCACCGCCATCAGCAGCCATAAGTCTCATAACTGAATTTATTGTTGCTAAGTCATCAACTGATTCTGGCTTTGTTAAAGATACTGCTTGAATACCACTTTGTTTCTCCATTTGAAAGAACGACATGATTTCTCGATTCCAAAGCATCTTCCACATATCTTTATCATCACGTTCAAGATTATAAATACCAATACAGTTCTCATAAGTTTCTTTAAGGGTAGGATACTGTTTTACATGACCATACTTTACCAAAAGTTGTAAGCATGTATAAATTTTGTCCATTCCTTCAGTTGCTAACAAATCGACCTTAATCAAAGATACATCTTCACATTCATGCAGGTCAAATTGTGTGATTACCTCTCCTGAATTCGTTTTCATTAAAGCGGTTGTCTTTGTAAATGGTTCATCAACAATAATTACTCCCCCTGCATGAGAACCGCATCCATTACAAACACCCTCTATTTTTTGAGCAACTTCCCACAATTCAGGATACTTATCCATTTCATTTTTAAATTCTGTATCTGGAGCAAAATCCTTGTCTCCATAATACATTTGCTTAAGAGTTCTTAATTGTCCCCTATCCGATATGATCAGCGAAGACAAGAAGATAGCTACATCATCGTTAATTCCCAAACCGCGTGCTGCTGTCTGGATAGCACTTTTGCTTTTTTCTCTATTTATAGTTAATACTTTGCTTACTCTATCTTCTCCATACTTATCTTTAATTGCTTGAATAACCTCGTCCCGTTTGCTACTGCAAACATCTACATCAATATCCAATACTGATGCTCGCTCTGGGTTCAAGAAGCGCCACGGATAAGTTTTTGTCTTTTCTTTTAAAGGATTTATTTGTGTAATTCCCAACATATAAAGTAAAATGAAACCTACTCCAGAACCACGCCCCGGACATACTAAACTCTTCGTCCATGCTATATCCACATAGTCTGCAATTTGAAGCAAATATGCAGACCATGGGACGTTCATTTTTTCTGAACTAGCTTTAATTGATTCCATACAAACCGTAACAGCTTCATAGGTTTCCGGGTTTCTAAATTGAGAATCTTTTTCAAAAGCCTCTATTAATCTGGTCACTAAATGTCGGTCAGATGGTTCTTTGGATTCTTTAAATTCTTCTAATAATGGAACTTTTGAATAAAATTCATTTTGCTGAGGTGGTTCAACAGGATTCAATGGTATATAAGGAATGTGCAGTGGTTTCGTTAAATCATAATATTCCACCATATCGTAAATAAGCATTGTGTTATTTAATCCTCGTTCTACCGCATCATACCCGATATAATCATCCATATAAGAATGGATCTCTTCTTCTGACATTACATAAGTAGTTGCATAAAAAGAATCTACTTCTCGTTCAATATCTTGTGCTTTCAAAAAGGCAGAATGAGCTTTTGCATCTTCCTTTTTTAAATAATGTGCATCTGTAGTAATTATGTAATTTACACCAGTAATTTTAGAAAGTTTCAAAATTTGATTATTAACAAAAATTTGTTCTTCTCCATGAGAAGGCTGCATTTCTAAAAAGAAATTACCTTGTCCAAAAATACCGACTATACGCTGAATCCAACGAATACACATATCAAAATATTTTTGTTCTTGTGTATCTTTAAATAGTAATAACATCCTCCCTAATGTAGAACCTATACACGCAGAAGACGCAATCAGATGTCCTTTTTTATTACCAATGACATCCGTTATGTCTTTATAATAAGTGGGCACTCGCATCATGACGTTATAAAATGAATTGTTAATCCATGCTATATTAGATAATTCGCACAATTGTTCAAATCCGACTCTATCTTTTGCTAATAAAATAAAATGAGGAAATACATTAGGTTTGTCATTCTCATCTTGCAGGTCTTTGCATAGATATATTTCGTTACCATTAATAACCTTAAAATCTTCCCATCCTTCCTCTTTCATTTTGCTGGTAATATATTTATTAGCTTCTAATGAAGATGAAATCGTTTCATGGTTTGTTATCGCAACTCCTTTATATCCCAGTTCATGTGTGTAATCAATTAACTCCGTAGTTCGTATTAAAGCATCTCTACCTCTAAAATTGCTGCGCTCATCATGACAATGACACCCAACATAACTCATATTTTCTCACCTCTTTAAAACAGAAAATCATCATCTATATCTACTTTTTTATTCTCTTGTATATATTCGTTACTTTCAAAAAATTTAATCTTAACTTGTGGAAATCTTTGTCCTTCCCACTCGTTTAAAACAAAATTCCCAATAACTGTAAGCGAAAGCGTTTTTTTATTTTCTCCCAAGACATTTCTATCCCGAAGAGTCATTTCTTCCCACTCGCCCTTACAACAATACTTCTTAACATAATCGACCCCATTGTATGTAAATCGAATAAATCCTTTATTGTCTCCATACCCTATAATATCTTTTGCCGGAATCACAATATTCGTAATTACAAAAGATGGCTCAGGTACACCTTTTCCCCAAATCTCATAAGAATTTGCTACTTTCAGCACTGTTTGAGGTGTAAGTTGATCTGCTTTTATTTCATAATCCACTTGATGAATTGTCACTAAGTCTTCTAACTTTAACTTTTGATTACATCGTTCAATAGCTATAGGTAAATCTTCTTTTTTAATCGCAACACCAAAAGCCGAGGGGTGTCCTTCACATTCAAATACTTCTGTTTCATTTAAGAAGTTTCTGAAATCCTTGACAATTCCTTTATCATAATTTCTACCAGAGCCGCCAAAAGTCTTGTCATCTTTAGCCCTCAAAATAACGATTGGTCTATAATATTTTTCTGCCAGTTTATTTGCCACTAATCCTGTTACTGTTTTTTTATCGACTATTTCTGTTGCATCAATGATAATCACACTATTTTTATCAAGTTTTCTATTCACAATTTCTTTATCTAATTCATTCATATATAAGCGCACATCTTTGTCTTGTCTCTGTTTTACATTTGTGCAAACTCTTGCCATTGTTTTTTGTAATGAATGGATTTCAACGGGTGGTTTCGGATCATTTTTGCTCTTTCTTCTTGGCTGATATTCTCTGTCATCTTTTACTCCGCACATTGCCCTGAATAAGTCATCCTGTTCTTCTTTTTTGCCATAACGTATAACTCCATTTATTTTAGGTGCGATAACCCATCCAATATTGTTAAGTGTAAACCCCAGCTTCATTTCATCCTCGTTTTTTATCGCCAGCTCTTTAATAAGTAAGTTGTGTATATTTTCTTCTTTTATCCCTTCTAATGCATAATAGCGTGTTTCTAAGTTCCTCATATCCATTGAATCAGCAATCATTCCCAAAGATACTAAATCAAGATAATATTCACATACTTTCGGATTTATATCGTATTTTGTAGCATAAGCCAAGCAAAATTTATGTACAACTCCAACACCAGACAATGTATTATTAGGATATTCCCCATCTTTACAGTTAATTACTGTCGCATAATTCATCGTTTCTTCACATATTTCATGGTGATCAATAACTAAAATAGGTATATTATATTTTTCTCTAATCTCTTTATATACATTTACTGATTCTTTGCCAGAACCTGCATCCGGAATAATAATCAATGAAAGCTTATCACAATATTTTTCAATATCACTAATTTTTAATCCATGCTCTTTTTGATAGCTTCCGCCTATAATAATTCTTGTATCGGGCGCAATATCTGAAATGAAACCATTTAAATATGCAGCCGAGGTAAAGCCATCTACGTCTGGATCTCTTTTAATAAAAATTGTTTTATTTAAATTGCTATGTAATAAATCAACCCCTACTTTTATATTTTTTAATAAAAATGGGTCGTGTGTATGTGATTTATTAACATGCAAAAATTCATATATATCTTCAATTCCAGCTTGATTTAATATTCTCGCTAAATAATCATCTTCTTTATTAAATTCACACTGATGAATTGTTTTCCAAAGTAGTTTATTCAATATCTATTCTTCACCTTTCTTTCCCAATTAATTCCCACTTTCTATAACAGTATTAGTAGTTATCTCAATTTTTTGTTTCATTATTTTTTCAAGAATTTCTTTGCCACAATCAAAAGGCGAACACTTTAATCCTGTAAGTCCTTCGTAATCGTATAAGATATAAACAGTAAAATATGGTGTTAATTTTTGTGCTAAAGTATTAATTCGTTTTACATACCTTTGACATTTTTTGTATTCTGGATTATCTTCTTCACATTTCTCGAAAGCCATTAAGTCATAATCTCGGTCAAATCCTAACATTACTTCTTCAACCCCTAAATTTAATAACATATCTCTATGCCAATTAGATATATTAAAACCACAAGTTGCGATAACAAAGGCATCTTCTCCATAATATTGATGAGCTAACATAACGCTTTTTTCTGATTCAACAATAACAACTTTTTTTGTTTTCTTTATTCCTTTAAGATGCTTATCTAATCCATAAAAGTTCATATTAAGAGAATGCGTATATGTTTTCCCTTGTATAGTTTCCGGCATATACTTATTATTCTGGTCTTTTTCTTGTAAACTTCTTCTTCGTATTCCTACTAATTCCCCTTTTAAATTCCTATGCGGAATAATGATGTGTTTTTCACTTTCATACCAACAAACACCAAACTCCTTCATAGTTTCAATACTAATCCCCTCATCTATCCATCCTTCAAAGAATACATCATCTTCAAAATATTTAAGAATATTTTCATCTATCGAAGGTAAATTTTTTATTTCACCAATTTTTCTTTTTCTTATTGCAATATATTTATCAATTATCGATAACTCTTGATTTATTCTGGGAAGACTATTGGAGAATCCGTGACGGTTACTAATGCCCATAACGTTTGCAACATAATTTATGGCTTCTCCAAAATTACAATTTCTCAATTTCATTATTAAATTGAAAAGAGACATCTTCCCACAATTTGTATAACAATAAAAACTTTTAGAATCTCGGAAATAACATAACTTATGTGAATCTCCACCGTGACAAATAGTTTTAAACCAAATCTCGTTTTGTTTAAATGTTCCATATGGTAAGGCTCCAAAGCTCTTTAAAATATCAAGTATTTGTTCTTCTGTTATACGCTCCAACAAACAATCTTTATCTATCATTACAACCACCTTAAAATGCAATTGTTTCTTCTTTTTCTTTTATCTCCAAATTATCTACTGGATTTATGTTGGCTTTCGTAGAAGCATATTCTTCATCATTAACATCTATATATGTTTTTTCCATATCTTTAATCAGCTTGTATTCATAATCTGTTACAAATAAATCATGCACTCTCATAGTTGAATAATCTATGTATAGCCAAATTTTAATTTTATTCCATTTCCCACCACGATTCTTATATAATGAATACACCAAATTAGGAGTTGGTTTATTTATTAACTCTCTTGTGATTGGTTCAATTTTCTTTAATTCTTTTTCAGTTGGTGGCATTGCAATCATTGCTCCATCTGCTTTATCAATAATTGCCTTTGCCCCTCTTACAATCGTTTGATCTCGATTTGCTTCATTCTTAAAATCACCTGTTACCTGAGTAAAAGAATCAATTGATACGTCAAATTTCCTTGTGAAATTTTTCAGTTTCTTAGATAAATTTGCCAACACTTGATCTTCTCTTACGACCATTTTTGTTTTTGACTCTGCTGCATACTCGCTATTTAATTCTACTGTTGCACTAATATAATCAAACCAAACATATTCAATATCATGTTCTAACTTGTGTGTTTCAATAATTTCTTCCAAAGTATTCGCATCATATTCCGGGACATATTCAAACCAAATATTTGCTTCATGTTCCAAAATATCAATTGCTTTGTCTACTCTCTCCTCTTCTCCATCTTCATACAAATTAAATTCAATATGGTCTTGTGGGACATCTGCAATATAAGCCCATAATATCGGATCAATCTCTTCAAGCAGCTCCATCTCTGTTCCTATATATAATCCACCATTCGATTTACCATTGGGGTTTTCACACCATTTATCAAGAGATTTATCATAATAATATGGTGAACATGCATATCCAATATCTGCTATCGAAGTTCTGGTTTTTCCTACACCCGTTCCAGCAGATTTGATATTAAAACGTCTTTTTCTAATACCATGTAAAGCAGTTGTAAGATAAGCACTAGCATATCCAATTCCCCATGCAGTATCCTGTTTCCATTTTTCTTTTTGCTCGTGTCCTCCAACTCCTGCTTTTTTAGAATCCTGTCCCTCGGTGTTTAAAAAAGGTGCAATCACTCTTGAATGTTTTTTCTTGTAATGATTGATAATATCTTGTATCGTATATTCATCTAATTGCTTACGCTGTTTTTCTATAACTTCCGGATTAATTTCATCAGGATCAAAAAATTCTTCTACACTAATTCCATGTTCAACATAGCTTCGCAACAAAGAAAATTTTTTTAATTGGTCATAATAATATTTAAAATTACTCTGCAAAGCCATCTCCTGTATTTTTTCTAAAAAACTAATCCCCTCATTTTTTATAAAAACTTGGTATTGCGTTTCATAATGGGATAAATATTCATCAATTGCTACAGCATCAATTTCTTCTGCACCATTTTTATATAAATTGTTAATGGCAGCAAAAATCAATTTATGAAAGGTTTCTGGGAAATCATTTTGTACAATTTTATATTCTCTAATCAGAGAAGGTTCTTGTAACAAACTTCCTAGCACTTCTCTTATTGCTTGTTTGTTTACATAACTAAGTAGTTTACTTTTTTTCAATCTATAGTTCCTTTCATATTAAAGTTCTTCTATATTAATCAAAGCCATCTCTTTATACTTATTTTTCTCATCTTGATTCCGATTTATGTGAATGACTTTTTTTCTATTTTGCACCTTTTGCATATCACAATCTTTTAGATTATCTTTAATAGCTTTTTTATCTATGTAAAACTTTTTTGCTTCATCATAAACAAATGGAACAATGCCTATCCCTAAACTATCTTCTACACTATTCCCCTCTTGTATTTCATAAAAATAATGTAGAGTGGTTTTTATTCCTCGATAGGTGTAATGAAACTGATCTTTATAATCCTTGATTTGTTTTAACATCCATCCTGTCGGAACATCAATCTGATACAATTCACAAATATATGCGATTAAAGCTTTATAATCTTGTGCCTCTTTCTGTTTATTTTCATAGCAAATTTTGCAGTAGTATTTTGAATTATGGTAAACTGTATTTTCTTTATCGTTATAAGTCCCACATTCAGGACATTTTACTTTTCTTGCCATCGTTACACTACCTCTTTTAAATAAGATAAAGGGGAATCCCTTTATCTATTAATCAATTAGAATTCCCTCTTCCTTAATCAAATCATTCAAATCATCTAAAATTAACATCAGCAAATCAATTTGGGTTGCATCACAATCTCTAACCAACTTACCTTTTCCAAGATATTTGTTTGTGATTGTCTGGTACTTGTCCATCATCCCCTGATCATTTAAGGCTTTTGCCATCTTTCCAATTGAAGATACTGTTTCTTTAAAATCTGCTGTTTCAGACTGGTCTTTATAAACTTCAATAGGTTTATCCGTAACAACTGCATTGTCTTCTGCTTCCAGCTTATCAATCGCCTGTTCCATATCTTTTCTCAATGCTTCATATGTGAACGGGATCTTTGCTGACATATACTTATTTCTTGTTCCAGCTTCAAGATACTGATTTCCTCTCAAAGTAAGAACCATTTTATTTGTGCCATCTTCCTGTAATTCGTTAGTTGCAAATCCCACAACATCAACAAGTCCTGCAAGAACTTCAAAACCACGTTTATCTACAAGTGGCTGTGTTCTTTCATACTTTTCACCATTTTCCTTAATTTGTTTTGTTTCAGAATGTGCAATAACGACAAGTGTGTATCCTGCTTTTACAATTTCTTGAAAAAACATATTGAACTCTTTCTTAACAGCTTTATAACCACGTTTTGATTCAGTCTCATCCAGATATTCAACACCTTCTTTAGCAAGAATATAATCTTCACACATCATGTAAGCCAGATCTGCTGTGTCTACCACTACTGTTTTAAAAGTAGTTTCATCTTTCTGACCCTTTTCAACTTTATCTACATCTGACAAAAGCTGTTTTTTTACTTTCAGTGCTTCAGACCATTTATTAATAGGCTGTCCATAAACACCAGAAAGCATATTCCACCCCTTTTCAAATCCCATAACCAACGGTTTCGGAAATTTTACTGCATTAGAAGTTTTCCCACTTTTTCTGGTTCCATAAATCAGAAAACTTTTTCCTGATAAATCTCTACTAATTGTGCTTGGCTGCAAGCTAAAAATATCAATCTCTGCCATATATTCTTTATATCTCCTTTTTATTTAGTTATTTTCATCAATGGTTTGGAAGTGACTAGATATTAAATCTAGTCACAAATTTTAAAATGGGATGTCATCATCTGCTACGACAGCTTTCGGTTTTTGAGACACTTCCACTATTTTCCCTTTGCTTCCCTGATATCCTTTTTCTTTCAGTTCGTCAAGTTTTGCTTTTCTTTCTGACATTCCAATGCGAACGGCTTCTTTTGAGTAAGAGTCCTTGTCATCTTCATCCATTGCAGGATCAGCGCCAGTCAGAATCATCTCAACATATGACTTTCCATCTGTAGTTCTCTGCACACCAATTCCACCAGTTTTCTTTGGTTTTTCTTCTCCTTTATGTAATTCAAATGTAATGAAGAGTTTTGCAGTCTGTCCTACTTCATAGTTATCCTCAAAGGCTTCTCGCAATTCTGTCGGAACGATAATGCTTTTAACTGGAATAATATTTCCAAAAAAGTCGTTGGTCAAAACTGTGACTCGCAATCTTCCAGTTTCATTTTGGTCTTCGCCTCTTGTCTCCGGTGTAATCTGGCTGATATAACCCTCTACATCTGCCGTTGCTCCATATTCTCCATCAACATCGTTAATAAAAGCAACGCTACATTTTAATGCCTCAACTAATTTTTCTTCTGCATTTACATAATCATTAGTTGCAAATGAACACTGCAAACTTACCTCGGTGGCTTCTTCCCAATTTGAATCAGCAACAGACTTCACAGAATTAGCCCATTCAACTGTTCTTTCGTAAGCTTTATTCTCTTTCTTTTTTCCTTCTCTTACACTGTATTCCTGAACAAATCTTTCAAAAGAACGCTCCATAGCTTTATGTTCGCCAAATTGAATTTTTCCTTTAAAGCTAATATATGGTGCATCTTTACTTTCACCACTAGAAATTGTTCCAACTCTCTTTTCAAATTCCGTTACCTTCCCTGTCAATACTACCTTATTTGTCATCTGTTTTACTTTGTCGCT
>ERZ827520.2713-NODE-2713-length-15757-cov-4.981085_pt1 | contig 15757 bp, 12 predicted proteins | sample MGYA00519581_ERZ827520 | MGnify/ENA primary metagenome ERZ827520 (study PRJEB31778, sample SAMEA3449339) | human gut metagenome | biome: human gut; feature: human-associated habitat; material: faeces | place: United Kingdom | collected 2010/2012 ...
AGCGAGTACAGCCTGCTGGACGGCGCCTGCCGGATTGAAGGTCTGGTTTCCCGCGCCAAAGCGCTGGGGCAGGACGCCGTGGCGATCACCGACCACGGGGTGATGTACGGCGCGATCGAATTTTATAAGGCGGCGAAAAAGGCGGGGATCAAGCCGATCATCGGCTGCGAGGTGTATGTCGCGGCCCGTACCCGGTTCGACAAGGTGCACGAGCTGGATGGGGAACACGCCCACCTCGTCCTGCTGTGTAAGAACGAGACGGGGTACCGGAACCTGATCAAGCTGGTGTCCGCCGGCTGGACGGAGGGCTTTTATTCCCGTCCCCGGGTGGATCATGAGCTGCTGGAGCAGTACCACGAGGGGCTGATCTGCCTGTCCGCCTGCCTGGCGGGGGAGATTCCCCGCGCACTGCTGCGGGGCGAGCTGGACAGAGCGAAGGAAACCGCGCTGTGGTACGACGCCCTGTTCGGGCGGGGAAATTATTATCTGGAAATTCAGGACCACGGCCTCAGCGAGCAGAAAAGCGTGAATCCGCACATCATCCGCATGGCGCGGGAGACCGGTATTCCGCTGGTCTGTACCAACGACGCCCATTATCTGGCCAGGGAAGACGCCCGGGTGCAGCGGGTGCTTCTCTGCATCCAGACCAATACTACGGTGGACGAGCCCTCCAAGATGGCGTTTGAGACGGAGGAGTTCTATCTCAAATCGGAGGGGGAGATGCGCTCGCTTTTTCCCGCCGTTCCGGAAGCGTTCGACAACACGGTGAAGATTGCGGAGCAGTGTAACCTGGAGTTCGAGTTCGGCCACACCCAGCTCCCGGAATTCCATCCGCCGAATGGGGAGGACAGCGTTTCTTACTTCCGCCGGCAGTGCCGCGAGGGGCTTCATCGCCTTTACGGGGAGCATCCCGATCCCGCTGTGGAGGAACGGCTGGAATATGAGCTGGACACCATCGAGCAGATGGGGTATGTGGATTATTACCTGATCGTCAACGATTTCGTACAGTACGCCAAAAGCCACGATATCCCGGTCGGACCGGGCCGTGGCTCCGGTGCGGCGAGTCTCTGCGCCTACTGCATCGGGATTACCGGCATCGACCCGATCAAATACAACCTCCTGTTCGAGCGCTTCCTGAATCCGGAGCGGGTGAGCATGCCCGACTTCGATATTGATTTCTGCAACGAGAAGCGGCAGCAGGTGATTGATTACGTCATCGGCAAATATGGGGCCGATCATGTGGCCCAGATCGTCACCTTCGGCACCATGGCTGCCCGGGCCGCCATCCGGGATGTGGCCCGGGCCCTTGGACTTCCGTATGCGACGGCCGACCAGACCGCCAAGCTGGTGCCCTGGGAACTGAAAATGACGCTGGACAAGGCGCTATCCCAGTCCAAACAGCTGCGGGAGCTGTATGAAACCAACCCGCAGGTTCGTGAGCTGATCGATACGGCAAAAAAGGTGGAGGGGATGCCTCGTCACGCCTCCACCCATGCGGCCGGGGTGGTCATCACGGCGCGGCCGGTCAGCGATTACGTCCCGCTCTGCCTGAACGGCGACCTCGTCGCCACCCAGTATACCATGACGGTGCTGGAGGAGCTTGGGCTGCTGAAAATGGACTTTCTCGGCCTGCGCAACCTGACCATCATCGACGACGCCCAGACCATGATCCGGCGGAAAAGGCCGGATTTTGATATCCGGAGCATTTCGATGGATGAGCCGGCGGTCTTTGAGATGATGACGCTGGGGAACACCGAAGGGGTGTTCCAGTTCGAATCCGCCGGGATGAAGCGGGTGCTGGGGAACCTCATGCCGGATTGCTTTGAGGACCTGATCGCCGTTATCGCGCTTTACCGGCCGGGACCGATGGAATCCATCCCGCGGTATATCAACAACCGCCATCATCCGGAGCAGGTGCGGTATCGGCATCCCAAGCTGGCCCCGATCCTCGACGTTACCTATGGCTGCATCGTGTATCAGGAGCAGGTGATGCAGATTTTCCGGGAGCTGGCCGGCTACTCCCTCGGCCGGGCGGATATCGTCCGCCGCGCCATGTCCAAGAAAAAGCACGACGTGATGGAGCGGGAGCACGATATCTTTATCCACGGCCTGACCCGGGAGGACGGGACAGTGGAGGTGGAAGGCTGTCTGCGCCGGGGCGTGCCCGCCGATGTGGCGGAGGCCGTTTTCGGGGAGATGTCCTCCTTTGCTTCCTATGCGTTCAACAAGGCCCACGCCGCCGCTTACGCAATGGTGGCCTACCAGACGGCGTGGCTGAAATGCTTCTACCCGCAGGAGTATATGGCCGCTCTGCTGACCAGCGTCCTGGAAGGCAGCGGCAAAGTCGCCGCCTATATCGCCGAGTGCGGTCGGCTGGGACTCGCCGTGCTGCCCCCGACGGTCAATGAAAGTCAGACCGGCTTCACCGTAGCGGAGGGGAAGGGAATCCGCTTCGGCCTGCTGGCAATCAAGAACCTGGGCCGCGGCCTGATCGCAGAGCTGATCCGGGAACGGGAGGAAAACGGGCCGTACCGCAGCTTTTATTCCTTCTGCGAACGGCTTTCCACCCGCCGGGAGTTCAACCGCCGCGCGCTGGAAAGCCTGGTCCGCTGCGGCGCGCTGGATGGACTGGGGGCCAACCGGCGCCAGATGATGGAGGCGATTGAGCCGTTCCTCGGTATGTTGGAGGAGCAGAACCGGCGAAGCCTGTCCGGGCAGATGGGCTTTTTCGATTCGCCGGAGGATGCAGGGTATGGGGAACCGGCCCTGCCCGATTTGCCGGAGTTCCCGTACGCGGAGCTCCTGGCGATGGAAAAGGAGATCACCGGCCTGTATATCACCGGCCATCCCCTGCAGCCTTATGCGGAGATGTACGGACGGGTCCGCGCGGCCCGGATCGACCAGATTCTCATCTCGGCAGAGGAGGGGGGCGGCGACTACCGGGACGGCGAAACGGTGACGCTGCTCGGCATGGTCGGCGCGGTGCGGCAGAAAACCACCCGCAGCAACACCACCATGGCCTACGTTACGCTGGAGGACCTGTACGGGTCGATGGAACTACTGGTCTTTCCTCGGGTGCTGTCGGCCAATATCGGCCTTCTGAAGCCGGGAAACGTCCTGCTGGTCCGCGGACGGCTGAGTATGCGTGAGGACGAGGAGCCGAAGCTCCTGGCCGATGCTTTTGAGACGGCGCCGGAACCGGGAGCGCCGCTGCCGCCCGGCTTCACGCAGCCTGCGCGTCGGACGGAAAGGGCGGAAAATCCGTCCTCGCCGCCCGCGCTCGCCGAAAAGAAAACGACGGCTCCGCCAGGGCTGTACCTGCGCGTCTCCTCGAAGGGAGGGGCGGACTACAAGCGCGCCTGCCTGGTGACCGGGATTTTCGACGGCCCGGCACCGCTCTATTTCCGGTTCCGCGACAGCGGGAAACTCCTGCGCGCGCCCCTGTCGATGGGAGTGTGGCCTAACGAGGTCATGCTTCGCGAGCTTCGCCGTATCCTGGGGGAAGAGAACGTAGCCATGGTGGAATAGGGACGCGGCGGCAGAGGTGAAGGCAAGCTCTCCTTCCGGCATGGAGCACGGCTGCGCCGGCGAGTCTGCGGAAAACGCCGGAAAGGAAAGAATACGGGAAACGCTATTCCTCTCTTCGTTTGCCGCTTTTCTATACAAATACAAGAGCTGAAATGGAGAGATATCTATATAAGAAAGCCCTTGATATATTCTTGTCAAATAGTGTATAATACGGGATGTTGAAGATGAAAACCGGCCGTTTTTTCCAACCGGCCTGTTTTTAAAAATAAGGAGTGAATTTCGATGTCCGTCAAGAGAATTGCCGTGCTGACCAGCGGCGGCGACGCCCCCGGCATGAACGCCGCTGTCCGTTCGGTCGCCCGTACGGCGCTAAGCAAAGGCGTAGAGGTATTCGGCGTCTACCGCGGCTATAATGGCCTGATCAGTGGGGATATTTTCCCCATGAATCTGCGCAGCGTTTCGGATATCATTCATCGCGGCGGAACCATGCTGTATACCGCGCGCAGCCCCGAATTCTGCACCGAAGAGGGAATGCAGAAGGCGATTCAGACCTGCCGGGAGAACGGGATTGAAGGCGTGGTTGTTATCGGCGGCGACGGCTCCTTCCGCGGCGCGCAGGATCTGACCCGGCGCGGGCTGCCCTGCATTGGCATCCCCGGCACCATCGATAACGATATCTCCTGCTGCGAATATACCATCGGCTACGACACCGCCATGAACACCTGTATGGAGATGGTCGATAAGCTCCGCGACACCGCGCAGTCTCACGACCGCTGCAGCGTGGTGGAGGTGATGGGCCGCCGCGCCGGATATCTGGCCCTGAACGTCGGCATCGCCGTGGGGGCGACCAGCATTATTGTGCCGGAGGTTCCCTATGATTTTGAGCGGGATATCATCAAACGGATGGAAGCGACCTTCTCCACCGGTAAAAAGCACTTCATCATTGTGGTCGCGGAAGGCGTCGGCCATGTGATTGATATGGCGGAACAGATTGAGAAGCGCACAGGGATCGAAAGCCGCGCCACCATCCTTGGCCATGTGCAGCGCGGCGGCTCGCCGACGCTGCGGGATCGCGTGCTGGCCAGCCAGATGGGCTACTTTGCGGTCGAACTGCTGCTGGAAGGCAAGAGCAACCGCGTTGTGGCGATCCAGAGCGATAAGATCGTCGATTTCGATATCGAGGAAGCCCTGCAGATGAAAAAACCGTTTGATTTCGAAATGTTCAATATGGCGCATCAGATTTCGATCTGAGCCGCTTGCTATCCCCTGCGAAAAGAAGCTGTCAACGACGGCTTCTTTTTTCTTGCAGGAAACGCCTGTGCGGCTATGTTCCGCCGGAAGAGCTTGCGGAATGGGCGGAATACTGCTATACTTTTGAGGGGTCCTTCGCGTTCAGATGCTTCATTGGCGCGGCAGGTCCGACGGTTTTTTAATTTTTTATAACAAAGGATGAAAATACAATGGCGAACATTCTGGAGGTTACCGGCTCCGGCCGGGAAGGGGAAACGGCGGCCCTGGCCGCGGAGATATGGAACGAGTACTACGCCGAGCTGCTCGGTTCGGCGCAGATCGCCTATATGCTGGACAGGTTCCAGAGCGAGGAGGCGATCCGGCAGGAGGAAGAGGACGGCTACCGTACCTTCTGGATTCTGGAGGACAGCAGCGAAACACCGGCCGGGTACTTTATGATCAGGGAAAACGAGCCGGAAGGGAAGCTGTTTCTGTCCAAGCTGTATGTCCGCACCGCGTCCCGCGGAAAGGGCTTGTCCCGTCCGGTCTTTGACTTACTGAGGCGGCTCGCGCAGGAGGCGGGGCTGCATACGCTTTGGCTGACGGTGAACAAGGGAAACGCCACCCTCGGCCTGTATAAAAAATACGGCCTGCGGATCACCGACAGCGTGGTGACCGATATCGGCGGCGGGTATGTGATGGACGATTATATCATGGAAATGCCGCTTTGACTCCCGAAAGGAAGCGATTGTTCGTGCAGACAATACAGAACAGCCAGCGGGACGAATCCGCAGCGACGGCGACTGCAGCCGCCGTAATCGTGGCGGCGGGCAGCTTTTCCCGGATGGGCGGTATTCCGAAGCAGCGGGCGCCTCTGCTTGGCAGGCCGGTGATCGCGCATACCGTGGCCGCATTCCAGCAGGCGGAATCCATCCGGGAAATCGTGCTGGTAGTCCGTACGGAGGATCGGTCTTTTGCAGAAGAGGTATGCAAGGCAAATAACTTTACGAAGGTAACTGCCATTACATTGGGTGGGAGTACGCGGCAGGAATCGGTCCTGGCAGGAATCGGCTGCGTCTCCGAAAAAGCGGCGTATTACGCTATCCACGACGGCGCGCGTCCGCTGGTATCGCCCTCCGTCATCGACACAGTAGTGGAGGCGGCGAAGCGGTACGGTGCGGCGACGGCCGCCGTGCGGGTCAAGGATACGGTGAAGATCGCGGACGAAGACGGCTTTGTCCGCTCCACACCCGAGCGGAGCGCTCTGTGGAATGTCCAAACCCCGCAGGTCTTTGAGCGGGAGCTGTATCGACGGGCCGTGCGGTTCGCCTCTGAAAAGGGACTTGACTTTACGGACGACTGCCAGCTGGTGGAACAGCTGGGGAGCCGTGTGTATCTGGTCGAGGCGGATTACGCGAATATGAAAATTACCACGCCGGAAGATATCTGCCTGGCGGAAGCGCTTTTGCGCCGAAAGAAGGAGAATGTGCAGTGAGGATCGGACACGGGTATGACGTTCACCGCCTGACGGAAGGACGGCGGCTGATTCTGGGCGGGGTGGAGATTCCCTATGACAAGGGGCTTCTCGGCCATTCGGACGCGGATGTGCTGGCCCACGCCGTATCGGACGCGCTGCTGGGGGCCGCCGCGCTGGGGGATATCGGCGGGATGTTTCCTGATACCGACCCGCGGTACGAGGGGGCGGACAGTCTCCGGCTGCTCAGCGAGGTCATGGAAGCGGTGCGCGCCGCCGGCTGGGAGCTTTCCAATGTGGACGCGACGGTGATTGCACAGGCGCCGAAGCTGAAGCCCTATATCGACACGATGCGGGAGCGGCTGGCCGCCGCCTGTGGGACGGCGCTTTCTCAAATCAGCGTGAAGGCCACCACGGAGGAGCGGCTCGGCTTTACCGGCGCAGGGGAGGGAATCGCCGCCCACGCGGTCTGCCTTCTCCTTCCGCGGCAATAACGCTTAAAAGTAGAAAAAACGCAAAAGGTATACTGCATTTACGGGCGTCGGGACGGCGGGGAATGGAAAGCGGAGATTGCGGAGAGGAATAGAAAATGATGAAACTGATTTCATGGAACGTCAACGGTCTGCGGGCCTGTATGGGAAAAGGCTTCGCGGAGTACTTCTCTGCGGAGGACGCGGATATTTTCTGTTTGCAGGAAACCAAGCTGCAGGAGGGGCAGATCGACTTTGCCCCCGACGGCTATCATGCGTATTGGAACTATGCGGTGAAAAAGGGGTATTCCGGCACGGCGGTCTTTACCCGGCAGGAGCCGCTGAGCGTGCGCTATGGCATTGGCGTGGATGAGTTTGATCACGAGGGCCGTGTGCTGACGCTGGAAATGCCGCAGTTCTATTTGGTATCCTGCTATACGCCCAACTCCCAGGATGGGCTCAAGCGGCTGGAATACCGCATGCGCTGGGAGGATGCATTCCTTTCCTATCTCAAATCGCTGGAAAGAGAAAAGCCGGTCGTGCTCTGCGGCGATTTGAACGTGGCGCATCAGGAGATTGATATCAAAAACCCCAAGTCCAACCGCATGAACGCGGGCTTTACTGATCAGGAGCGCGAAAAAATGACGCGCCTGCTAAATGCGGGCTTTGTGGATACCTTCCGCGCGCTGCATCCAGATGAAACGGGGGCGTACAGCTGGTGGTCCTATCGCTTCCATGCGCGCGAAAACAACGCAGGGTGGCGCATCGATTACTTTATTGTGTCCGAGTCGCTGCGCGAGCATGTGCGCGAGGCGGCCATCCATCCGGAGATTTTCGGCTCCGATCATTGCCCGGTGGAGCTGGTGCTGGATATCTGAGCAATGTGCTTTCCTGGCTCAGGTGGAAAATAAAATGTAAATTATCCGCCAGTTTTGCCGTTTTGTGGGGGATAGCTACACAAAACTGTTGACAATTCGTAATAAATTTGATATAAAAAAGATGGATTCATTTATATGAACGGTTTGCCCGCGCCTGCGCGGACAGAAAGGTGTTTTTCATGGCTGCTACAAAAAAACGCAATGCCTATCGCGGACTGATTGCCTGGATGCTGGTCTTGCTGGCGCTGTGTGCGCTGTGCTTTGCAGGCTACCTATATACCCGCAATTATCTTTCGGCCCGTGCCAAGCAGAATGAGGAGGATGTGCTCAAGATCAACGCCGGGCGCACCCAGGAATATAACGCCGCCATGGCCGAGCATCAGCAGCAGAGCGCCGCGGATAAGGATATGCAGTGGCCAGCGGCTGCTGCGAGCGGCTGGGATGTGGTGGATTTGACCGCCTACCCTGTCAGCGAGGGCTCCCTGACCACCGTGACCCGCAAGGAAATGCTGGAGGGTGGATTGCTGCTGATCAACCGCTGGCACATGATGCCTGCCGATCTGACCGACGATATGATGGTCAGCATCAGCCGCACCAGCCGCGCGGATGAAGACAAGAACAATAACATCCCCACCACCAATTCCTCCCTGATGCTGCAGCCTGTGGCCGTCAACGCGCTGATGAAGCTGTATGGCGATGCGCGCGCGGCGGGCCTGGATATGGACGGCATCATCGTCAGCGAGGGCTATCGCACCATGGAGCAGCAGACCAGCCTGTGGAATAAAAAGGTGGAGAGCCTGAGCGGCTCCTACAGCGGTGAGCGGCTCAACGCAATGGCCATGCGTTCCACGGCCTATCCCGGCACCAGCGATTATCAGACCGGCTTGTCCGTGTTTGTGTATAACTACAAGAAGGGCGACAACGAGTTCACCAGTACCCTGCTGCACGAAACTGAACAGGGCAAGTGGCTGTACCAGAATTGCTGGAAATACGGCTATATCTTCCGTTATCCCATCCAGGGCTTCCCGTATGCCGATACCGTGGATAAGAGCTTCAAGACCGGCTATACCGATCAGATGAAGGTGTACCGTTATGTGGGCGTTGCCAACGCTGCGGCCATGAACACCCTGGGCATGTGCCTGGAAGAGTACATTGAGTATTTGATGGCACATCCGCACATCGCCGTGTACAGCGACGGTACGCTCAAGTATGAGATCTACCGCATGGAGGGCGGCTATTCCGATACGGCTGTAACCGTGCCCTACGGCGCCGCTTCCTACAGCGCCTCCACTGATAATATGGACGGCCTGATTGTGGCGATTACCTATTAAGACTGTATGCAGCCAAAACCAAAGCCCCTGATGGAGAAAACCCGCCATCAGGGCTTTTTTCATCGGCAAGTGTATTTGAATGTATTTTTAGGCGAAAATTTTACCAAATGTATTGACACGCCCTGCGGACTATGCTAAAATGAAGATGCCAGAGCGGGAAGGCTTATCGGGAAGGGTTATTCAGAAGGATTATTCAAAAGAGCTTCCCAAGTATAACCGGCAGCAAAAAGCCCAATGCGCATTGAATCCTCCCTCAGAAGGCTGCCGGCCGAGATACAAGCGAACGAAACGCTTTGGCAAGGTAAAGATGTGCATCCCCTGCGACCGACCTGCCGTAGTAAACGGCCGTGAAAGGAGCTGATGTACAGACGGTGAAGGAGCTTCTTGAAACGGGTTTTCAGCTGCCCGGCCGGCATGTATGCGCTGTGCGTCGGCCGGGGAAAGGACGGGTGTCTCACACCATCGCAACGCGACAATCTCCTGTCATCACGCAGAGGGCTGAGCGCATCTGATAGTACGCACGATTCGTAATGCCGCCCACTTTCGGGCAATAACGCCTCCCTCTGATACGTACACCGCGCAGCATCTGTCCCGTGAAAACCAAGCATTCGCGGCGGGTATGCCGCACGACCGGATCGTAATTCATTTCCTGGATCGCATTCATTTTCCAAGCCTCCTGCACGCCTGAAACAAGCGCCCCCAGCTTCCCCTCAGCAGAAATTGATCGCGCGGATCAGACAAAAGCTTGCGTATTCGTTCGATTCCCCAATCCAGATCAAGGATAAAGCTCTGCGGGAGCCTGCCCCATCCGGATTTCGCACCCAACGCTTGACGGCAGGTTTAATTGGCGGCAATTGCGCAGACTCTGCTCCGCTGCAATTCCACCGGGGTTCAGGCACGGGCAGGAAGGCTCAGAGGCACACGCAAGGTTCATCTTCCAATATCGGTTTTCGCATCAAAAAGGGCTGCCCTCCATGTGAGGGCAGCCTGTTTTGACGGCTGCGGCGGGGCTTTTGCCAAAAGGCTCATGCCAGACCGTAGATTTCGCTGTACTTGTTTTTCAGATAGTTTACATAATACATCGGGTCGAAAGGCTCGCCCAGCGCCCTGCTTAGCAGGGTCTCAGGCTCGTACAGCCCGCCGTACTGCCAAATGTGCTCGCACAGCCAGCCGTTGATGGGCGACAGATCGCCGCTGGCCAGCGCCGCGTCCACATCCACGGTCTGCCGCATCACATGCAGCATGTGCGCGCCATAGGCGGAGCCCAGCGCATAGGACGGAAAATAGCCAAACAGCGCGTCCGCCCAGTGGGTATCCTGCAATACGCCTTCACGGTCGCTGGGCACATCCACGCCCAGGTATTCCTTGTACAGCCGGTTCCAGGCGGCGGGCAGCTCCTGTACGGTCAGCTTGCCGTCAAAGAGCTGCTGCTCCAGCTCATAGCGGATCAGGATGTGCATGCAGTAGGTCAACTCATCCGCCTCTGTGCGGATCAGCGAAGGCTCAGCACGGTTGAACGCGCGGTAGAGCGCCTCGTCGTCGTAGGCGGCCGTCTCCGGAAAGAGCTCGCGCAGCTTGGGCGCGATCAGGCGGATAAAGCCGCGGCTGCGGCCAATGATGTTTTCAAAGAAGCGGGACTGGCTTTCGTGAATGCCCATGGATACGCCGCCGCCCAGCACGGTATAGGCCAGCCTGTCCATCGGATGGGTATCATAGAGCGCGTGGCCGCCCTCATGGATGACGCTGTACATGGAGGAAGCGAAGTTATCCTCCAGATAATGGGTGGTGATGCGCACATCGTACTTGGTAAAGCCGGTGGTGAAGGGATGCTCGGTTTCGGCGATGGTGCAGTGCGCGCGGTCCAGGCCGATTACCTGCATCAGATAATCGCTGAGCTGGCGCTGCTTATCCAACGGAAAATGGCCGTGCAGCGGGCTGTCGTCCACCTGCTTGGCGGCGGTGACGCGATGGATGAAGGGCACCAGTTCCCGGCGCACAACATCGAAGAAAGCATCGCACTTGGCGCGGGTCAGCCCCGTTTCAAAACGATCCAGCAGCGTATCGTATACGGGCTGATCGGGCTTGATATAGCGCATAATGCGCTGCGTCTGGGCAATCAGGCGTTCCAGATAGGGCATGAACAGCGCATAATCGTTGTTTTCCTTGGCGGTATGCCAGATCGCGTCCGATTCGGTGGTCAGCTTTTGATAGGCCACATATTCTTCCATGGGGATGCGGCGTGTTTCGTCGATGTTCTTGTACATCACCTTGACGATGCGCTGATGCACTTCGTCCAGCTCGTCCATCCGCGCATGAAGCTCGTCCAGCAGCGCCACGGTTTCATCGCCTGTGGACAGCTTGTATACCTCCTCAGCCAGGATGCCCAGCGTTTCGGCGCGGTTGGCGGCCGTGCCCGAGGGCGCGGCGGTCATGCCGTCGTAGTCAATCAGCCCCATCGCGTGGGAATAAGCCAGCTGCTTGCGCTGCAGCTGATCCAGCTTTTGCAGGGCGGCGGTCAGTTCCATGGGATGATTTCCTCCTTAGTCAACATAAATCAAATCGTAAATGGCCAAAAGCGTCTTTTGGCCGATGCCGCGAACATGCAGCAGTTCCTCGATGTATCGGAAGGATCCCAGCTGCGCGCGCATATCCAATATAGCCTGCGCGGTTTTGGGGCCAATGCCGGGCAGCGTCGTCAGGTCTTCCAGCGTGGCGGCGTTCAGGTTGATGCGCTGCGCCTTTTCCGCATCGGTCAGGGGAGCTGTGGTGGCATAGGCTCCGCGCAGGGGATAAGCATCCGGCTCGGTGCGGCGGAAGGTGCATGCATAGCAAATCAGCACGCACAAAACAGCGCCCGCCAGCACGGCGCACACGGCGTATGGCAACGCTGCGCGGGCGCGGAGGGACAAGCGGCGAGGCGTTACACAGCCTTTCGTACCTTCTGCCCCTCCTTCGTATCCTCTACAATATAGCCCAGGGCCTTGAGCTGATCGCGCAGCTCGTCGCTCTTTTTCCAGTCGCGATCCTTGCGGGCCTGCACGCGCGCGTCGGCCAGCGCCTGGATATCGGCGGGCAGTTCGCCCGCCTTTTTCATCAACAGGCCCAGCACGTCGCACAGGGATACCAGCGCGTTCAGCGCCGTTTCGATGGCGGCCTTACTGCTTTCAGCGGTCAGGGTGACGTTGGCGTCGCGAACGATTTCAAACAGCGCGCCGATCGCGTCGGCGGTGTTCAGATCGTCATCCATCGCGCTGTCAAAGCGCTCGCCGTAGGTCTTGATGCGCGCGGCGAAGGCCTGCTCGTCCTCGTTCATGGGGCGATCCTGAGCATGCTCCAGCAGGAAGACCATCTGATCGCGCGCGCTATACAGGCGGGACAGGGAGGCGTGCGCCTGGGCGATCATCTCGCGGCTGAAGTTGATGGGGCTGCGGTACTGAGCGGAGAGCATGAACATGCGCACGTCCTCAGCGTCAAACTCCTTGAGGATATCGCGCACGGTGAAGAAATTGCCCAGGGACTTGGACATTTTTTCGTTGTTTACATTGATGAAGCCGTTGTGCATCCAGTAATGCACATAGGGCTTGCCGGTTGCGCCCTCGCTCTGCGCCACCTCGTTTTCGTGGTGGGGGAAGAGCAGATCCTTGCCGCCGCAGTGGATATCAAAGGTTTCGCCCAGATATTCCATGCTCATGGCGCTGCACTCAATGTGCCAGCCGGGACGGCCCATGCCCCAGGGGCTGGGCCAGGCAGGCTCGCCGGGCTTCTGCGCCTTCCATACGGCAAAATCGGCGGGGTTCTTCTTGGCGCTGTCCACTTCGATGCGTGCGCCGGCTTCCAGATCTTCCAGGTTCTGGCCCGACAGGCTGCCGTAGCCGGGGAAGGCGGCGGTATCAAAGTACACGTCGCCGTTTACCTCATAGGCCAGCCCCTTGTCCACCAGCCTTTGCACCAGCGCGATGATCTGGGGAATATGCTCGGTGGCGCGGGGATGGACGGTGGCGGGACGGATGCCCAGCGCCTGCGCGTCCTTATAATACTCGGCGATAAAGCGATCGCCCAGCTCCTTGACGGTGATGCCTTCTTCATTGGCGCGGCGGATCATCTTATCGTCGATATCGGTGAAATTCTGCACAAACGTAACCTTGTAGCCGCGATGCTCCAGATACCGGCGCAGCACGTCGAACACGATAAAGGGACGGGCGTTGCCGACATGAAAATAATTGTATACCGTCGGGCCGCAGGCATAGATGCGCGCTTCGCCCGGATGAATGGGCACAAACTCTTCCTTGCGGCGGGTTTTGCTGTTGTAAATCTGCATAAAATAGGTTCCTCCTTTAAGTTATGATGCGGGATTCTCGTTCGAATGGTCTTGCTTCTTGAGTGGACAGTGCGCGCTGTCCTCGGCGCACTGATCGCAGCCCAGACGGCAGGCGCAGTCGCGCAACACCTTTTCAAGCTCTGTCAGCCGGTGATACAGCGCCTGCATGCGCTCCAGCATGGGATCGGGCAGGTTGGCGTGATCCAGCGTCGGGCGCGAGCCGTCCTTTCTGCGCACGATGCGGCCGGGGTTGCCCACCACCGTGCAGCCCTCGGGCACGGATTTGAGCACGATGGCTCCCGCGCCCACCTTGACGTTGCGGCCCAGGGTGATGGGCCCCAGCACCTTTGCGCCCGCGCCGATGATCACGCCGCTTTCCACCGTGGGGTGGCGCTTGCCGTGATCCTTGCCCGTGCCGCCCAGGGTGACGCCCTGATAGAGCGTTACATCGTCGCCCACCTCGGCGGTTTCGCCAATGACCACGCCCGCGCCGTGGTCGATGAACACACGGCGGCCAATCTGTGCGCCGGGGTGAATTTCAATGCCCGTCTTGCGGCGGGTGCGCGCCGATATCCAGCGCGCCAGCAGCGTGTGCCTGTGCAGGTACAGCCTGTGGGCGATGCGGTGCCAATACAGCGCCTTCACCCCAGGATAGCACAGCAGCACTTCCGCCCGGCTGCGCGCCGCCGGATCGCGCGCGAATACGGTAGCGATGTCCTCCGACAGATGCGTCGGCATAGCCAGCCTCCTTTATCATAAATAAACGCCGCCTCCCCTGCGGGAGACGGCGATAAGCCGCGGTTCCACTCCGCTTGGGGCATACGCCCCCTCTTGGATTGCCTTAACGCGGCGTACGGCGCAGCCTACTTGCCCTTCGGTGCGCGGCTCCCAGGGGCACTGTCCGCATCCGCCAAGCGCGCTTTCAGCCGCGGCGCGCTCTCTCTTGGACGGAAGAAAACCCCGGACGATTTCCCTGTTCACTGCCATTGCTACTATTATATGTAGTGCGGCGCTTTTTGTCAAGCAAGGAAAGGCTTGCGACGGCAGGCAAGCTGCCAATGGGCATGTGCATAAAGAATCTAAGCTTTGGCATAATGGCGAAGGCGCAAAGGAGGCTCCGCCAAAGGGAAAATTTACGATATTTAAGTATTAGAGAATAAAGCGTATTGAGAGCCTAAAAGAATATGAGGAGTGCATTCAAGATACGATGTTAAGTCATTAACTGTGTGAATATCATCAAAGAAAGAAATTCCCCTTTTTAGTGCTGAAAGAGGTACATTGAGTTCATTTCGAAATTCATCTTTGCATCGCTTCCGAACATACCAGTATATTAATGAAGGCTTTGTCCCAACATCTTTCTCTATAGCGATTCCAACATTAACATAGTAACCATTAGTATCCCACTGGGAACCTTGAACATTGACACAATAGACGAGCTCGCCATTGGAAAGAAACCAATAGTTTTTATTCTTCTTATATCCCAATGGCTTGAGATAATCATGCACGACTAAGAGAAAGTCTTTTTTGTTCATTGAAATCACCTTTCAAAAATGCTTAGTAAAGCACCAATGTTTGCGTCCATTCACCGCCAAGCATGATTCGAGCAGGGCACCATTACTGATGCCAAATGGAGCCTGCAGGTATTGTAAATATAGAATATCATTTGAACTCTGATATTGTCAATCATCAGGCAAATGAGATTATCGAAAAAGCCTTGCGGCACCAGGCAATCCATGATATAAATAAAATGGCGTCAACACTAAAGACGGCGCAGAATATAAACGGAAAGGGTGGTCTGTTATGATGAAAAAGAAACGCGCATGGAGGGTTCGCGTCTCTTAACCCTCCGAATAAATGATTTGGAGGAAAGAAAATGAACAGCCCGATTACGAATCGAAAAACACCGACGGAACACGAGAACCAAGCCTTCCGGCAGGATACGAGCATCACAGTGGAGCCTTTGACGGGGCCGGACGATGGGCGGCTGATCAGGCTGCTCAGCGGTTTTCTGCGCGCCATTGGCGAAGAACTCTTGACCGATGAAAAGCAGCGGCTGCTGCTGCAGGGAATATGCGAGAAAAGGATCGTGTTTTTCCTGGCTGAAAGCGGCAGCCAGGCCATTGGCATGTGCAGCGTGGCACGGTGCTTTTCCACCTTTGCCTGCGGCGATGTGGGCGTATTTGAGGATTTCTACATCGAGCCTGCGTTTCGCGGCAAGGGCATTGCACGAAAGCTTGCGCAGGCAGCTCAGGCATGGTGCCGGGAGCAGGGCATGGCCAGCGTGACCGTGTGCTGCGCGCCCTGCGACGAGAAGATGTATCAGGCCCTGGGCTTTGAAGAAAACCTGGGCGTAACGTATGCGCATCTGACATAATTGTACTGGGGCTGCCGTATCAGGTATAGGAGCGGCGGCCCCTTTGCTGATTTTGAAGGCTGGACGGATAAAATGCCGTGCTCCGCGCCCTCGCTTCAATATGTTGAGCTATAATACATAGGTAACACAAAAACAAAGAAAAAGAGAACTCATG
>ERZ827520.2724-NODE-2724-length-15723-cov-5.845162_pt1 | contig 15723 bp, 9 predicted proteins | sample MGYA00519581_ERZ827520 | MGnify/ENA primary metagenome ERZ827520 (study PRJEB31778, sample SAMEA3449339) | human gut metagenome | biome: human gut; feature: human-associated habitat; material: faeces | place: United Kingdom | collected 2010/2012 ...
TCATCCTGCGGGATGCCGCCGTTCTCGCGACCGGAGAACACATAGTCGGTGGACACATGCACCAGGCGGGCACCGGTCTTTTCGGCGGCCTGAGCCAGATTGCGGGGGCCCAGTGCGTTTGCCTTGAAGGCAGCGTCGTGGTTCACCTCGCAGCCGTCCACGTTGGTGTAGGCGGCGCAGTTGATGATGACATCCGGGCGGTTGCGGCGGATGAACTCATCCACCATCCGGTAGTTGGAAATATCCAGCTCCGGCAGGTCCACCGGCAGAACGGTGGCGTTGAGCAGCTTTTCGGGGATAGGGCCGATCTCGCTGCGGCCTTCCCGCAGCTGCTTGAGGATCTCGGTGCCCAGCTGGCCCCTGCATCCGGTAACAATGATCTTCATACCAATGTGCCTCTCTTCTCAGTAGCGCAGTTTGCCGTCGGCCACGTTCTTCAGGTGCTGGCCGTAGGGGCTCTTGCCGTAGCGCTCGGCGCTGGCCAGCAGGGTCTCGCGGTCGATCCAGCCATACTTGAAGGCGATCTCCTCCGGGGCGCTGATCTTGATGCCCTGACGCTTTTCCACCATACGCACGAAGTCGGCGGCATCCACCAGGCTCTCCATCGTGCCGGTGTCCAGCCAGGCAAAGCCGCGGCCCAGCAGCTGGACGTCCAGCTCGTCCTTCTTCAGGTACATGTCGTTCAGGGTGGTGATCTCCAGCTCACCGCGGGCAGAGGGCTTGACCTGCTTTGCCATCTGCACCACTTCCTTGTTGTAGAAGTACAGGCCGGTGATGGCGTAGTTGCTCTTGGGATGCTGGGGTTTTTCCTCCACGCTCAACACCTTGCCGTCCTTGTCGAATTCCACAATGCCAAAGCGCTCGGGATCCTGCACATAGTAGCCAAACACCGTGCAGCGGCCCTTATTTTCTGCATTGGCGGCAGCGGTCTTGAGGATCTTGGAAAAACCGTTGCCGTAGAAGATATTATCCCCCAGGATCATAGCGCAGCAGTCGTCGCCAATGAACTCTTCGCCCAGGATGAAGGCCTGTGCCAGGCCGTCCGGGGAGGGCTGCACCTTGTACTGCAGATGGATGCCGTACTGGCTGCCGTCCCCCAGCAGCGCCTCAAAGCGGGGCGTGTCGGTGGGGGTGGAAATGATCAGGATGTCCTGAATGCCTGCCAGCATCAGCGTGGACAGGGGGTAGTAGATCATCGGCTTGTCGTAGACCGGCAGCAGCTGTTTGCTGGTAACCATGGTCAGCGGGTAAAGCCGGGTGCCGGCACCGCCGGCAAGAATGATACCTTTCATACTTGTGCACTCCTTTAATCTTTTGTAAAAAGTTGTGCAGCTGTACGCAGCCCGGGCGGCGTACCGGCCGGACTGCGTATGGATTCAAAGCGGAGCTGCGTCCGCTGTCAACTTGTTCAGCACTGTCCTCTCCTGCAAAAGGAGATAACAGTTCACTTTATTTTACTATCAATTCACATAAAAAGCAAGAAAGAACGGCCCTTCCGGCAAAATTTCCGGAAAAGCCGTTGCAAAAATTTTTTATCTTACCACGCAAAGCCCCACTTGGAAAAATAACGCAGCAGACTGCGCAGCTGCCACAGAAAGGGCTTCAGACTGCGGTGGGCTGCCCGGTGCCAGGCATGGATGGCCGTGTACTGGGGCACCAAATACGCCTTGCCCTTTGTGCGCATTTTCTGGGTCAGGTCGGCATCCTCCACATACATGAAGTAGCCCTCGTCAAAACCGCTGATTTCTTTGAATACAGCTGTGTCCACCGCCGAGAAGCTGCCGGTGCAGAACTCGATCTCAGTGGGCTGGGTCAGGTCCCGGTCCGCCATGAGGTAGCGTTCGTTGTACTTTGCCCAGAACTTCAGGCAGGGCAGCTGGCGGTAGACCATGGCCCGCACATTGCACCGGCGCAGCGGCAGCCGCTGGGGCTGCCCGTCCGGAAAGGTCAGGGCCGGGCGAGCCATCACCACACCGGGGTGCTGCACCATCCAGTCTGCCAGGTCGCTCAGGGTGTCGGCGGTGAGCTGGATGTCCGGGTTCAGGATAAAATGCACCCGGCTGTGCAGCAGCGAAAGCACCGTATTGTGCCCGGTGCCGAAGCCGCCGTTTTGGGTCCGGCAGAGCACCTGCACCTGCTGGCCCGGTGCCGTGCGCAGGGTGCCGTCGGCTGCCGCGCGGGTCAGGCGCTGGCCGCTGCCGTCCGGGCTGGCATTGTCCACCAGATACAGCGTCAGCGGATGGCGGCGGGTGCAGTCCAGCACGGTCTGGGCCGCCCGCAGGGCCTCCTCTGCGCCGTTATAAACTACGATACAGGCTGAAAGTTCCACCAGAGTTCCTCTTTTCGTTTTCAATCAGTTTTCCGAACACAGCTCCCCCTTTCGGGGGAGCTGTCTGCGCAGCAGACTGAGAGGGTCACTCCAGCGGCTTGATGTCGAAGGTGAAGTCCTCCTTCATCAGGTCAAAGTTCGGGTTCAGGCAGGGGTCCCCGGCGGCCAGCTGCTTGGCCCACCGCTGCTGGAACCGCTTCACTTCCGACTCAAAGCGCTTGCGCTTGGCCGGGCTCTCGTCCAGGCCGCGGCTCTTGCTCTCGTAGTGATACAGCTGGGCAAAGGGGGTAAAGACATTGGTATACCCGGCCTCCCGCACGCGGACGCAGAAGTCCACATCGTTGAAGGCCACAGCAAAACTCTCGTCCAGGCCGTTCACCTCGTCGTACACGCTCTTGCGCACCATCAGGCAGGCAGCGGTCACGGCATAGACATCCTGCGCATAGACCAGACGGCCCATGTAGCCGGGGTGTCCCACCGGGAAGTTCTTGTGCATGTGGGCGGCCAGGGTCAGGTAGCCAAAGCCGATGCCTGCATGCTGGATGGTGTTGTCCGGGTACAGCAGCTTGACGCCCACGCAGCCCACGCGCTCCTGCTGGGCATACATGACCATCTCCTCGAGCCAGCGAGGGGTGATCACCTCGGTATCATTGTTGAGCAGCAGCAGGTATTCGCCGGTCGCTTCCTTGGCGCCAAAGTTGTTCAGGGCGCTGTAGTTGAAGCCGGTGCCCTTCCAGTACAGCACCCGCAGGTTGTCCGGGTGCTCCTTCTGCAGCTGTTCGTAGAGGCGGAAGGTGCCGTTCTCCTTGCTGTTGTTCTCGATGATGAGGACCTCAAAGTCCGCATAGGTGGTCTTGCGGTAGATGGAATCCACGCAGGTGCGCAGATCTGCCCCATGGTCGCAGCTGGGGATCAGGATGCTCACCTTGCCGGGCTTTGTGATGGTGTAGTCGGTCTTGTAGAAGCCCGGGGTGTTGGGGATCATGGTCACGTCATCCACTGGCACGCCCACGCGCTTGTAGTGGGCACGCAGGGCCTTCATGGCGGCTTCCAGACAGTACATCTTGGCCGAAATGTTGCTTGCCACGCTGGTGGGGCTGGAGCGCCAGTAATACAGCAGGTGCGGGATGTGCACCACCTTTTTGGCCTGCTCGGTCAGGCGCAGGTACAGGTCATAATCCTGGCTGCCGTTGAACTCCGCCCGCTCGTCGCCGCCCACCTTGGCCAGCAGCGCGGCACTGAACACGCTCAGGTGGCAGATGTAGTTGTTGGAGCGGAGGTTGTCCAGCATATAATCCGGCTTGAAGTGGTACACCGTCAGGTGGTCGATGTCGCCCTCAAAGGTGACCTCGTCCGTATACACGAAGTCGGCTCCCTGCTCGGCGATGGCCTGTGCCACATACCACAGAGCGCACGGATGCAGGATATCGTCGTGGTCCAGCAGGGCCACATAGTCGCCCTTGACCATAGCAAAGCCCTGATTGGTGTTGCCGGCAATGCCGTCGTTCTTGTCCAGCTTCCGATAACGGATGCGGGGGTCGGAGGCGGCGCGGGCCTTCACGGTCTGGCCCACCGTCTCATCCTGCCCGGCGTCCACCATGCACAGCTCCCAGTTGCGGTAGCTCTGGTTCTGCACCGAGTCCAGCAGCTCCACCAGGAACTGCTGCGGGGTGTTGTACAGCGGCACCACGATGCTGATGAGCGGGCCTGCCGGCTGGTTGGCCGCCTGCTTTACCAGCAGCTCCGGGGTGGCAAAATGGTCGGCGGGCATGGCTTTGCCCGGGAACAGCTTTTTGTACTCCCGCTTGGCCTTCGCCTGGGCCATCACGCCGGAGATGCCCACCCGGCGCAGCGTTGCCAGAAAGACGAACAGCGGGAAGGTGTGCCACAGCTGGCGGCACTTGCTCACCAGATACCGCATGGGCCAGGTGAGCTTCCAGAACTGGGACTGGACCACGCTGTTCAGCGTTTTTTCCAGGTCCTGCTCGTGGCTGCGGCTCAGCGAAAGGTCGCTGCGCAGGCGCTCCAGCTGGCGGCCCTGCTCTTCGCCGGTGCGCTCGGCCAGCTCCATGCGCTCCCGCAGGATGTCCAGTTCTTCCTCATATCCGGCCAGCTGCCCGGCTGCATCCGGGGCGTCCGTGCGGCAAAACAGAGCCGTCTGCAAAGCGCGGCCCCGGCTCTGCCACGAAAAATCGCGGTACAGGCCCTGCTGTGCCAGCTGCTTTGCGCAGGCGGCCAGCATCGTTTCTTCGCTGCACACCAGCAGCACACGGTCGGCCAGCTGCTGCGGCAGGGTGACCCACTCCGGGTCCACCACCACCAGAAGTTCCGGCAGAGCACCCTCGGCAGGCTGCACGGCACCGGTCGCTTCCAGTGCACTTTCCAGTGCGCCGACGCCGCCCAGCACCTGTACGCTGCAGGGGCCGAGCTCCCGCCGGATGCGCTGTGCCAGCTCCCGGCTGCGCTCCGATTCATTCCGGGTCAATTTTTCCTGATCCAACTCCATGCTTCCTTCTCCATTCCTTGGCAAACACTTTTATTTTCCAAACGTCTGATGCGGACAAGCCGCCAACGTGTATCACGCAGATGCGTTGTTTTATATCACAGAAACCTTTCGTCCCTGCGATAGTATACCAAATTGCGCCGCACTTGAGAAGCCCTTGCCAGAATTTTGGAGGTTCTTTTTTGCCGCCAACGTGACACCAGAAGGCCGCTCAGGCCGTGTACCATGGCCGCGGGGCGCATTTTGTCAGCCAAACAGGCTGCGCAGCCAGCCGAACAGACCGCCGCTGCTGCCCTGGCTCGTGATGCTGGCACCCTTGTAATAATGCCGGAGGATGGCCTTATAGCCCATGTTCCGCTCTGCGGCATAGCCCACGGCGCCGCACTGGCTCATGCCCACACCGTGGCCAAAGCCGTAGTAGGTCATGCAGGGGGTACCGTTTTCGTCCGTGCCAAAGTCAAAGCAGTAGCGGGACGAGACGAACTGCCCGATGTAGCGGTAGCTGCGCCCGTTGGATACAAAGGTGTTGTACTGCACATAGCCGCCCAGGCTCTTGTGGGTGGTGTCCGCATCGGTATAAGGCTCCCCGGTGCGGCTGTCGTTGTACTCCACATAGGTATAATCCTTGCCGATGGAGCGGCGCAGCAGGTTGTGATACTGCTCCTCATAGGGGCTTTCCACGCTCTGCAGATAGGGCACCTCGGTGCCCCAGGCATCGCGGCTGGAGCAGGTGCCGTACACGCCGGTCTGGGTGTTGTAGCCCGCGCTGGCCGACCACACCGCGTCGCAGACACTGCCATTGTAGGTGAGGATCTCATCCTTCACCGGCTCCACCGCCTTGCGGATGGCTTCCCGGGCAGCGGAGGGGATCTGATCCGCCGGGGTGTAGACCAGTGCATTGGCCGAAGAACCGTACTGCTTGTGATATTCCAGATAGGAGTGGGCCGCCACGGCCTGTGCCTTCCAGGCCTGCTGGGCCGCACTGGCGCTGACATAGCTGCCGATGGACCCCAGCTCGTTGTAGGTGATGCCCACCAGGCAGTCAACCAGATTCAGTGTGACGTTTTTCTTCAGGCCCTGCCCCCGGATGTTCAGGTACGGCAGGGTGATGGTGTCGCCGGAGCCGAAGAGCCAGCTCAGGCAGTTTTCCTCTTCCGCCGGGACCAGGGTGGTGTTGGCACCGCCCATGGTCACCGCACCGCCGGACACGGCAGCATCGTCCGCTGCCAGTGCTGCCGGAGCACACAGGCAGAGCACCGCCGCCAGCACCAGCGCCGCAGCGCGGCGCACAAACCCTTGCAGTTGTTTCACGAACCATTCCTCCTCATAATGCGATCTGTTTTCCTTTAGTTTAACACAGCCTGTGTCTGCGGGCAAGGACCGGACTTCTGTTTTATGCACACAAAAGCCGGGAAGTGCGCTGGTTTCCCGTGCACTTCCCGGTTGGTGTGATGTTTTCAGGTTTCTTCCGGCGTGTCCTGCATGGCACGCGCGATCTCGACTTCCATGTCCTGCAGGCAGTCCAGCAGCAGCGGATTGAAGGCCCCGCACACCCCGGTACAGATCATCTGCACCACTTCGCTGTGGGTACGGGCGTGGCCGTCCACCGGGCGGCTCACCAGCCGCTCGTACACGTCCGCCAGGCCCACCACCTGTGCTTCGATGGGGATCTGCTCCCCCTGCAGGCCGTCCGGATAGCCGCCGCCGTCGTACCGCTCATGGTGCCAGCGGCAGATGTTGTACGCCGTGCGGGCAAAGGCGTCGTCCCGGCATTCGGGCTGTTCTTCCAGCATCTGTGCTCCCAGCAGGGTGTGGCTTTGCAGGGTACGGCGCTCGGCCTCGGTCAGTGGGCCTTCCTTGTGCAGCAAGTCCTCGCAGATCTCCATTTTGCCAATGTCGTGCAGGGCCGCCGCCGTGGCAATGGTGCGGCGCATCTCCCGTGTGAGCGGGTAACGGTCGGTCTTTTGGGCCAGCCCGGCCAGCAGCATGGAGGTGAGCTGCGCCACCCGCTGCACATGGTCGCGGCTTTCACCGTTGCGCTTTTCCACCACCTGGCTCAGGATGCCGATCATCATCCGGCTGGCGCGTTCCTTTTCAAAAGCAAGATCCGCCGCCATGGCGCTCAGGCGGCGCTGCTTGGCGTACAGCTGGATGGTGTTGATGATGCGCTGATAGACCACCTTGGCGTCGAACGGGCGGCTGATGTAATCCGAGGCTCCCAGGTCAAAGGCCCGCCGCACCGCGTCCACGGTGTCCTCGCTGGAGATCATGATCACCGGGATCTGTTCCAGCAGGTTTTTCTGGTTCATCTCTTCCAGCACCGTAAAACCGTCGATGCCGGGCATATGGATGTCCAGCAGCACGATGGAAATGCCGGTGGCGTTCTGTTCCAGCAGCTGCAGGCAGGCCTCGCCGCTGGCCGCCTCGGCAATGTCGAACCGGCTGCCCAGCATCTGCCCCAGCATCTTGCGGTTCAGCTCAGAGTCATCCACGATGAGCACGCTCTGGCGGCGATGCACCGGCGCGGCGGCCGTGCGCTCCGGCTGCTGCTCGGTGATCACGGTGTTCTTCTGCATCTGGGCATAGGTAGCCAGCCGCTCTGCGTGCTCCACCGCCGCCGATACTTCCCCGTCCCGGATCCACACACCGCCGATGCTCACCGAGATGTGCAGATGGGAGTAGCCCGGAACACCGGCCGCCGCCAGCTGCAGCCGCAGATGCTCCAGCTTCTGGCCGAAGTCGCTCTGCCCCACCTCCGGCAGAAGCAGCAGCAGCCGGTCCTCGCCGCGGCGGATGAGGCGGTCCTTCTCGCCCAGATTCCGGCGCAGCACCCCGGCCACGGTTTCCAGCACGCTGTTTCCGGCGTAACGGCCATATACGTCGTTGGCCGCCTTGAAGTCGTCCACCCGCAGCACCGCCACACCAGCCGTGAGGATGCGGCTGCGGTATTTTTCCTGGTAATAGCGCTCATTGTACGCGCCGGTCACCGCATCGCGGTACAGTTTTCCACGGTACTCCGCAAGGTTGTTGAACAACTGTTCGCTTTCTTCGGGGTCCAGCAGCATGATCCGGTCCAGCCTGCGCTCCAGCTCCAGCACGCAGGGCGTGCCTTCCACCTGCGCAAAAAGGGCCGTCACCTCGTACAGCTCCTGCCCGCGGTACTCCATCCGGCTGTGGGTGGTCTTTTCTTCCAGCGCCTGCCGGGCAGCATCTCCCACTGCCTCCCCGGCCTGCACCTGCTCTGCAGTGAGCATGCGCACCGAGGGGAACACCTTGCGCAGCTGCTCCATTTCCTGTTCGGCCTGCTGCCGGGTCATTGACCCGCCCTGTGCCGTCTTTCCGTCCTTGTCCTGCACCCCGGTGTCTCCCTTCTTTTCTATGGTCCGTCCTGGGGCCATTATACTATTTTTTGCATGACTGCGTCAAACTTGTTGTCGTTTGTCCCGGCATCGGAAAATTTTGGAAAAATGGACGTTCCTCCCGGCTTTTTGCCTGTCCGGGCCGGACAGGAGGGCTGCCGTGTGACGCAAAGTGACGCAAAATATGGAGTGCAGCATCTTCAAAACAAAAGCGCCCGCCCGCTTCCGGAAGTTCCGGCATGCGGACGGGCGCACAGTTCTTTCAAAAAACGGATCAGAACTCGATCTTGCTCTCAATGTAGCTCTTCAGCTCGCTGATGGGCATACGGACCTGCTCCATGGTGTCGCGGTCACGGATGGTGACGCAGTTGTCGGCCACGATGCCCTTGGCCTCGTCGCCCACGGTGTCAAAGTCCACGGTGATGCAGTACGGGGTGCCGATCTCATCCTCGCGGCGGTAACGCTTGCCGATGGAACCGGTATCGTCGTAGTCCACCATGAAGTACTTGCTCAGCTCGTTGCGGATCTCCATGGCCTTGTCGCCCAGCTTCTTGCTCAGGGGCAGCACGGCGCACTTGTAGGGAGCCAGAGCCGGATGCAGACGCAGCACGGTGCGGATATCCTCCTTGCCCTTGCTGTCGGTCAGGTGCTCCTCGTCGTAGGCTTCGCACAGGAAGGCCAGAGCCACGCGGTCACAGCCCAGAGACGGCTCGATGACATAGGGGATGTAGTGCTCATTGGTCTCGCTGTCGAAGTACTCCAGGCTCTTGCCGGATGCTTCCTGATGGCGGGTCAGGTCGTAGTTGGTGCGGTCGGCAATGCCCCACAGCTCGCCCCAGTCGGTGAACGGGAAGGCGTACTCGATGTCGGTGGTAGCGCGGCTGTAGAAGGCCAGCTCTGCGGGCTCGTGGTCACGCAGGCGCAGGTGCTCCTTCTTGATGCCCAGGCTCAGCAGCCAGTTCTCGCAGTAGTCCTTCCAGTAAGCAAACCAGTCCAGATCGGTGCCGGGCTTGCAGAAGAACTCGCACTCCATCTGCTCGAACTCGCGGGTGCGGAAGGTGAAGTTGCCCGGGGTGATCTCGTTGCGGAAAGCCTTGCCCACCTGGCACACGCCGAAGGGCAGCTTGCGGCGGGTGGTGCGCTGGATGTTGGCAAAGTTGACAAAGATGCCCTGCGCGGTCTCGGGACGCAGATAGCAGGTAGAGGAGCTATCCTCGGTCACGCCGATGGCGGTCTTGAACATCAGGTTGAACTTGCGGATGGGGGTAAAGTCGTGCTTGCCGCACACGGGGCAGACGATGTCCTCGTGCTCTGCAATGAACGCATCCATCTCGTCAAAGCTCATGGCATCCACGTTCACCTCGGGGTGCTCCTCACCGATCAGCTTGTCGGCGCGGTGGCGTGCCTTGCAGGCGCGGCAGTCCAGCAGGGGGTCCGAGAAGCTGGACACATGGCCGGTGGTCACCCATGTCTGCGGGTTCATGATGATGGCAGCATCCAAACCCACGTTATAGGGGCTTTCCTGCACAAACTTTTTCAGCCATGCCTTTTTGACGTTGTTCTTGAACTCCACGCCAAGGGGGCCGTAGTCCCAGCTGTTGGCCAGACCGCCGTAGATCTCGGAACCGGGGAACACATAACCACGGTTCTTGCAAAGATTGACGATCATGTCAAGGGTCTTTTCGCTCTGTTCCATTGTAGTACATCCTTTCCGTCCGCGGCTGGTTTGCCGTGTCGTATCGTGTTGTGTGCCGGCGGCTTTCCCACCGCCGGGCGTGCTTGCGGCTTGCGCAAGCACAGTATATTTACTGTACCATGTTTTGCCCCGCTTGTAAAGCCCGGCAGACAGTTCAGCTGCGCTCTGTCAGGTATTTTACCAGCAGGCGGTACAGGGCATCCGGGTCGATGGGCTTGGGCAGGTGCTCGTTCATGCCGGATTCCAGCGCCTTACGGCGGTCCTCTGTAAAGGCGTTTGCCGTCATGGCAAAGATGGGGATGGTCTTTGCGTCCGGGCGGTCCATGGCGCGGATGGCGCGGGTGGCCTCGTGGCCGTCCCGCACCGGCATCATCACGTCCATCAGAATGGCATCAAAGCCGCCCGGCGGCGAGGCCGCAAAGGCCTCCACCGCCTGCTGTCCGTCGACGGCTTTGGTCACCTTTATGCCCACATCGCTCAGCAAAAACTCCATGATCTCCATATTCAGGGCATTGTCCTCGGCCAGCAGCAGCTGCCGCCCCTGCAGCACGGTAAGGTCTGTCTGCTGTCGCTCCGGCTCTTCCGTTGCAGTATTGTCGATGGCAAAAGGCAGGGTGATGGTGTAGGTTGTGCCCACGCCCTGCTTGCTTTCCACCCCGATGGTACCGCCCATCTTATCCACAAGACTTTTGGCAATGGACGTGCCAAGGCCGGTGCCGCCGTATACCGAGCGTGCCCCGGCATTCTCCTGTGCAAAGGGTTCGAACATCCGCTTCTGGAACTCCTCGCTCATGCCGATGCCAGTGTCCGCGCAGACAAAACAGATCTGCGCCTTGTCCCCGTTGCTGCTCAATTCAAAGCAGTCCAGCATCACCCGGCCCTTTTCCCGGTTATACTTGATGGCATTGCTGAGCACATTCATCAGCAGCCGCTTGACGTGCAGCGGGCTGCCCACCAGCCGTGGATGCGGCAGCCTGCCGTATTCCCGGTGCAGAACAATTCCGCGTTCTGCCGCCTGTTTTTCCAGCACGTCCGTGATCTCGTGCATCAGCTCGGGCAGATCAAAGGGCACGTTTTCCAGCACCACCTCGCCGGACTCCAGCTTGCCCATGTCCAGCACCTCGTTCACCAGTTCCAGCAGCAGGGTGGAGGCCTCCCAGATCTTTTTGCGGCAGTCGGCCTGCCGTGCCATATCCTCCGGGCAGCGGTCGCCGATCTCCACCATGCCCCGGATGCCGTTGATGGGGGTGCGGATATCGTGGCTCATGCGCTGCAAAAACTCGGTCTTGGCAAGGTTTGCGCTCTCTGCCTTCAGCGCAGCCGCCTTGAGGGTCTTTTGGTACTCCTGCTCCCGGCGCAGCTGCTGCTCCCGGTAGCGCTGGTCGGTCTTGCCGCGCAGCAACTGCAGCAGGAACAGAACGACCATGTAAGCAAAGGCAGCCATGCTCACATTGCGCATGGTAGAGACATATACCTCCTGCTCCGGGCGGTAAACATAGATATAAAAACTGCGTCCCTGCCCTACGATGCCGTAGGCGTACTGCTGCCCGGTGGTGCTGTGCACATGGATCACGCCGCCATCGGTGCTGCGCGCCTTTAGGGCAGAAAGGGTGGGGTTTTCGTCCACGGTGGTATCCAGCAGGGCGGTATCGTTGCTGGCCACAATGCGGTCACCACGGGTCACCACGATGGTGCCGTCCACAGCGGGGTTATAGCCCTGCACGCAGTTCTGGTAGGAAAGACTGTAATTGCGCACATATTCTGCCGTGGTACGGTAGTACACCACAAGCACCCCGTCTCCGTCCTTCCGGGCGCAGGCTGCGGTATCTACATAGGAGCTATCCTCCTTTTCCGTCCGCCCGGCATAGACCTGTTCCGGGTGGTCGGCCACCTTCAGCACGATAGAACCGGCCAGCTCCTTTTCCATCTGTTCCCGGATCTGCGGGTCTGACACCCGGCCATCCTGTGAGGCACCGCACAAAATTTTGCCCTCTGCCGAAAGCACAAGGATGCCGCTGAGGGTATAGTCCTGCAGATATTCTTCCATAGCGGCATCGTCCAGCACCCGCCCGGGGTTTTCCTGCTGGTCCCGAGCGATCTCACTGCACAGATGCTGGGCGTTTTCCATCATCCGCATTAGGCTTTTGGTCTCCGTGGCAAGGTTCAGGTTATCGTAGCCGGTGCACTGCTCCTTAACATAGCTGATGGTATCCTCAAACTGCTTTTCAGCATTTTGCAGGTCACTGTGCGCCGAAAGCCCCAGCACGCCGCCCAGCAGCAACAGTCCCGCAAGTGCACACACCATAATGAACTGCTTCCGGTTGAAAATACTCTGGCTCTTTTCCATTCCGTCACGCATGGGTGCTGTCCTCCAGTCCATCCAGATAGTGCTCGGGGTCGTCCAGATAGCGGCTCACGATCTGCCGGACGGTGCCGTCCGCCAGCATCTCCTGAAACACCTCCGTCAGTTGCTGCGGCAGGTCATCGCTGCGGTTTTTGGAAAAAGCCACGCCCAGCCGCGCCGTCATCAGCGGCTCGTCCAGAATGCGGTACTCCACGCTGTAATCCTTCATGAACTGCCGGATGGCGCTTTCGTGGGTGGCCAGGGCATCCGCATAACCCTTGATCAGGGTGGTGTAGATCAGGTCCCGGTTCTGCAACGAATATAGTCTGCGCAGCCGAGGCAGTCCGTTCTGCTCTGCGTTCAAAAAAAGCTCCTCCGGCTTTGTGGTGGACTGCACCGCCACTACCTTGCCGGCCAGATCCTGCAGGGTATAGATATCACTGTCGGAGCGCACTGCCACCACCTGGCGGCTGTACAGATAAGGCCCTGCCCATTGGTATTCTTCCTCGCGGCCGTCCATGGTAAAACTGCCCCAGATGCAGTCGATGGTGTCGTTTTCCACCAGTTCCTTCTTCTTTTCCCAGTCGATGGTCACAAATTTTGCCCGGCAGCCCAGCCGCCTGAACGCCTCGGTGGCCAGTTCTACGTCAATGCCGGTGGGCGTGCCGTCCGTACTCATATAGTTGAAGGGCGGGTAGTTATCGCTGCCCACCACGATGACCGGCATTGCAGCCGTATAGCTGTCGGCTTTTCCGGTGTAGCTGCAAAGCAGCGTCGCACACATTGCCAGCGCCAGCAGACATACCGCCAGCCGCAGTCCTCTTCTGTGTTTTTTCATGGTTTTTCCCTACCATTTTTGTTTCATTTTGCAACAGAATAATCCATGCTATCAGTATAATAAAAACCGCTCCAAAAGAAAAGCCAAAAAATGTTTTTTCGGCAGATTTTACATGTTTCTGTAAAAATGGCTCCCGGAGCGCCTGCGAACGCTCCGGGAGCCAAAAAAACACATTTTACTTGTGGTACTTCATACCCGCATTAATGGTGCAGGCGCGGTAGATCTGTTCTGTGAGCACCAGCCGTGCCAGCTGATGGGGCATGGTGATGCGCCCCATGCTGAACTTGAGGGTAGCGGCCTTTTTCACCTCGTCGGACAGGCCATGGGACGAGCCGATGACAAAGGCCACATCCCCTGCCCCACTGCCGGCGCGCTGTGCCAGAAACTGCGCCAGCTCGTCGGAGGAGATCTGTTTGCCCTCAATGCACATGGCCACAATAGCAGCACCCTTGCGCACATTGGAAAGGATGGCCTTACCCTCCTTGTCCAGCGCCTTTTTTACCACGGCATCCGAGGCGTTTTTCTCCTCGATCTTTTCCTCCGGCAGCTCAATGATGCGGAAGGCGGCAAAGGCCGCCAACCGCTTCTGGTACTCTGCCACGCCCTCGGCGAAATATTTGGCGTTCAGCTTGCCCACACAGATCAGGTCGATATTTTGCATAACAGCTTCCTCTTTTCAGGATAAACGATTTAAAATCGTCTCCGCTTTGCTCTGACATTAACAGTGGAAAGAATATTTTGTTTTCGGGGAAACGGCACGCCTGCGGGCGCTCCGTTTCCCTATTTTCACAAGAGGGGACTTTTCGGAAAGGCAGCGGGGAGTTTCCTGAGCAAATTCCGGCGAAGTGGGGCCCCGGTGCGCAGCACTGGGGCGGAACGGGGGATTCCGGGCTTATTTGCGAAGGAAAGCTCCCCGCCGTCTGCCAATCAAAGCAGGCTCATCTGTTCGCCCTCGTCCTCGGCGCGGATCAGCGCACCGGTGGCGGGCAGGCTGCGCACGCGATAGCGGTGGGGGTTGGCCAGCTCTAAGGTGTCGGCCGGCACCACCGAGGCGATGGTCTGGTTCTTTTTCAGGGTGACCACCGCCACACCCTGACTGTCGCGGGTGGTCTTGGCGGCAATTTGCGCCGTGCCCACCAGCAGCATCCGGCTGGCACTGGTGCGGATGGCAAGCTCGGTCTCCTCCGGCTGGTAAAGCATCATGGCAAGCGGTTCTTTATCGCTGTACGCCTTCAGCAGCTTGCGGCGGTTCTGCTTGGTGGCGTAGGAGCTGAGGGGGATCTTTGCGCACTTACCGCTGGCAAAGAAGAACAGCATAAAGCCGCTGTAATCGCCGGTAATGACCATGCTCAGCACGTTTTCGCCCTCGTCCATGCCCAGCCGCCCCGGGATGAAGATGCCCATCTGGGCCACCTTGCCGTCCTCCAGCTCTGCCAGACGCACCTTGTACACCTGCTGCTTATCGGTGAAGAACAGTGCCTCCACGTTATTGCGGGTCTCCAGCTGCTGGATGATCTCGTCACCCTCCTTTAGCTTGTGCGCACCGGCGGTGCGCAGGCTCTGGGGCGGGATTTTTTTAAAGTAGCCCTCCCGGGTAAAGAACACCGTCACCGGGTAATCCGGCACAGCTTCTTCCTCGGCGGCGGCGTCCTCCTCGGGCAGGTCGTACAAGATCTCACTGCAGCGGGGCTTGCCGTATTTTTTCGCTACATCGTTCAGTTCGTTGATGATAATGCGGCGGATGCGGGCAGGCTTTGCCAGCACATCGTTCAGGTCGGCAATGTCCTTTTCCAGCTGCTCGATCTCGCCGGTGCGCTTGAGGATGTATTCCCGGTTCAGATGGCGCAGCTTGATCTCTGCCACATAGTCCGCCTGCACCTCGTCGATGCCAAAGCCGATCATCAGGTTGGGCACCACCTCGGTCTCCTCCTCAGTAGTGCGGATGATGCGGATGGCCTTGTCGATATCCAGCAGAATGGCGGCAAGACCCTGCAACAGGTGCAGCCGCTTTTCCTTGCCGTGCAGGTCGTAGTAGGTGCGGCGGCGCACGCACTCAACGCGGAAGGCCGTCCACTCCTTTAAAATCTCCCGCACACCCATGACCCGGGGCTGGCCGGACACCAGAATGTTGAAGTTGCAGCTGAAGCTGTCCTCCAGCGGGGTGGCCTTGAACAGCTTTGCCATTAGCTTGTCGGCATCCACGCCGCGCTTGAGGTCCAGCGTCAGCTTCAGGCCGTTCAGGTCGGTCTCATCGCGCATATCGCTGATCTCCTTGACCTTGCCGGTCTTGACCAGCTCCGCGATCTTATCCATGATGGCCTCCACCGTGGTGGTGGGCGGGATCTGGGTGACCTCGATCATATTTTCGCCGGGCACTGCATTGTAGCGGGCACGCACCTTTACGCTGCCGCGGCCGTTCTCGTAAATTTCACGCATCTGCGCTTCATCATACAGGATCTGACCGCCGCCCACAAAGTCCGGGGCGGGCATGGTGGTGCCGATATCATGGTGCTCGTCCTTCATCAGCGCCACGGTGGTGGCGCACAGCTCTGCCAGATTGAAAGAGCAGATGTTGCAGGCCATGCCCACCGCAATGCCAAGCGTATTGTTGGCCAGAATGGTGGGGAAAGTGACCGGCAGCAGGGTGGGCTCGG
>ERZ827520.2726-NODE-2726-length-15709-cov-3.241663_pt1 | contig 15709 bp, 10 predicted proteins | sample MGYA00519581_ERZ827520 | MGnify/ENA primary metagenome ERZ827520 (study PRJEB31778, sample SAMEA3449339) | human gut metagenome | biome: human gut; feature: human-associated habitat; material: faeces | place: United Kingdom | collected 2010/2012 ...
AGCGATGATTACCTCGCAGCATTCTTCATGGATGACTATATCGGCGGACGTTATTCTTCCACATCTGCAGTTGGTGGTGCTGTATTATCTCTGGCATTCGGACCGGAAGTATTTGCAGAATTCCTTGAAGGTGCAGCAGAAGAAGACAAGCTTGCAAAGAACGAAGATGTTATGCAGAACCCGGCTATGCTGGATGCACTGATCGGTGTATATGAAAGAAATATCCTCGGATATCCAAGCACAGCTGTTCTTCCATATTCACAGGCACTGAGCCGTTTCCCGGCACATTTACAGCAGCTTGATATGGAATCCAACGGAAAATCTGTAAACCGTTTCGGTGAGCCTGTAGATTATGTGACAGGACCGGTTATCTTCGGAGAGCCAGGAACAAATGGACAGCATTCCTTCTATCAGCTCCTGCATCAGGGAACAGACATCGTACCGCTTCAGTTTATCGGATTTAAGAACAACCAGATGGGTACAGATGTAGTGATCCAGGACAGCACAAGCCAGCAGAAACTCTGTGCAAACGTAGCAGCTCAGATCGTTGCATTTGCATGCGGTAAAGCAGATGACAATCGCAATAAGAACTTCGAAGGCGGACGTCCGTCAAGTATCATCATCGGTGACCAGGTAAATCCTGCAAGCCTTGGTGCACTCCTTGCACACTTCGAAAATAAAGTTATGTTCCAGGGATTCCTGTGGAATCTGAACAGCTTTGACCAGGAAGGTGTTCAGCTTGGTAAAGTCCTTGCAAAACGTGTTCTTGCACACGAGACAGACGGAGCATTGAAAGTATTCAGCGACCTTCTGAATATCTGATCTTGAAATTAGATTAATTATGAAATGATATAAGCCCTTCATTTACAGATGAGATTCTGCAAGTGAGGGGCTTACTTTATATGTTGTTATCTCCGTTCTACGATATGATAATACGATTTTGCGGTCATGAGATAGATCAGGCCATATACCAGTGCAAAGATCAGCACCGTACCGGCGGTACAGCCGATGAACAATCTGGTATTTGTCATGCCGAACAGCAGGAGCATCCGGCGGATCAGTGGAAATGCCATGGAAATATGAAGCATTGCCATGAGAAGCGGAAGGAAAAATACCATCAGGATCTGACGTCGGATTGAGCTTTTGACTTCGCGATGGCTCAGTCCTACTTTCTGCATGATCTCAAAACGATTCTGGTCTTCGTATCCTTCCGAGATCTGTTTGTAGTAGATGATCATCGCTGTACCGAGAAGGAAAAGTGATCCGAGGAAAATTCCGATGAACAGAAGGGAACCGTTATCTGCGTAGTAGGAATCATATTCCTGTGCACGGATTCCGGAAGTAATCCAGGAGTTATCCGACAGTTGTCCATTATCTTGCAGAGCTTTTATTGCATCCAGTACCGGTGTACCATAGGCAATTTTTGTTTCATCGGAGCCGGTGATATCCAGACCAAGATGAACGGTCAGATCCTGTCCAGCAGGGGTAGCTGAGGTATTCTTATACATTTCTGTTCGCATTTTATCAAACTTTTCAAAATCAGAATCAGTGACAACAAATACTGCATTTCTATAGACGATATCGCGACCGCAGGTCAGAGGAGAATTCTCCAGCCATTTTTTTACAGAGAAAACAGAATCATTGACTGTGAGAGAATCTGATTTTTCAGTCATCTTTGAAGCCCATGCAAGAATCTCTCCATCCTGTAATGCCGGATTTGTACCAGTGAGTTTTTCATATTCAGACTGACGCACAAGTGAAAGTGTCAGTACAGAACCAGATTCGCTTAAAGTATTTGGCTTTGCAATCTGAATCTGCCCGTGATTTATACGACTGATGATTGTGAGATAAATTTCTTCGGCTTTTTTGTCTACAGGAACCTTGTTGTCAGAAATTGCTTTTTCAAATGTTTCTATTGCAGTCTGGCATTCCTCTTCACCGACACCGGTAATGGAGATATCGGTATCGTATGGGTAACGGTTTACCATGATATCATTCATACCAAAATAGATAGAGACAGTCATGGAGATCATGAGCAAAACTCCGGTACTTAAGATACAGATGCTGGCCAGCCCGACAGCGTTCTGCTTCATACGGTAAAGCATACCGGAAATACTGATAAAATTTCCAGTCTTGTAGTAAAAGCTTTTTCTGCGGCGAAGAAACTTCAGAATTACAATACTGCCTGCAGTAAAAAGCAGATAGGTTCCTGCCATAACAAGGATTACGGCAAGCAGGAAGATTGTGATTGCTTTAATTGGTGATTCTGTTGTGATGGCAAGGTAATAACCGATACCAAGACAGATAAAACCAAGCAGTGCCATAAGCCATTTTGCGTTCGGCTCTCTTTCTCCCGTGTTGTTGCCACGAAGTAATTCTACCGGACGGCTTAAATGAATCCTTCTGAGATTCAGAAGAAGGATCAACAGGAAAATGGCACCGAACATCAGAAGACAAGTAATAATTCCCTTTGTGGAAATATAAAATCCAAGTACTGCCGGAATATGCAGCAGTCTCAGAAGAAGGAGAAGTGACAGTTTACTGGCAAGGATTCCGATTGCGATTCCACCAGTGAGGGAAAGGATTGTTGTAAAAATCGTTTCCAGTAACAGTACAATGCCGATATGATTTCTTTCCAGTCCAAGAATATTGTAAAGTCCGATTTCTTTCTGCCTTCTTTTCATCAGGAAACTGTTACTGTAGATCAGAAAGATCACACAGAAGATCACAACAACAACTTCTCCTGTAGAGAGAATCATTCGTACTTCTGCGGCATGGCGAACAGCCTGATCCAGCGTTGGACAGTCGCGTAAAAATTCCATCATATAGATCATGGCGATGCAGAAGATACAGGTGATCATGTAAGGAATGTAGGTGCTTTTATTGTTGCGGATGTTCTGAACTGCCAGTTTTGAGAAGATTCCTTTACGCATGATATTCACCGCCTGTCGTCAGTATGGTAAGCGTATCGGCAATCATCTGATACATTTCCTGGCGGGATTTACTGCCCTTATAAATCTGATGAAAAACTTCTCCATCTTTAATAAAAAGGACTCTGGATGCATGGCTGGCAGCCTGTGCACTGTGTGTGACCATCAGAATCGTCTGTCCTTCGTCATTGATCTCGCCAAACATGGAAAGCAGTGCAGATGCTGCTTTTGAATCGAGGGCTCCTGTGGGCTCATCAGCAAGAATCAGCTTCGGGTCTGTGATCAGAGCTCTGGCAACCGCTGCACGCTGTTTCTGTCCACCGGAAACTTCATAAGGATATTTATCCAGAAGTTCTGTGATACACAGTGCCTGTGCAATCGGGCGGATCTTCTGTTCCATTTCTCGGTAATCTTCGCCGGCAAGGACGAGTGGAAGATAAATATTATCTCTTAAAGAGAAGGTATCCAGCAGATTAAAATCCTGAAAAACAAAGCCAAGGTTTTTTCTTCGGAAAGCCGAGATTTCTTTTTCTGTAAGATGTACGATATTTTTTCCTTCGAGGAGAACTTCTCCGGAAGTCGGGCGGTCGAGAGATGCCAGTATGTTGAGGAGGGTAGTCTTTCCGGAACCGGATTCTCCCATGATTGCAACAAATTCCCCTTTTTCTATAGAAAAAGTGACATTGGAGAGTGCCTGCACTTTGTTTCCTCCGAAACGGGTGCTGTATATTTTTTTGATATTAGTTACTTCTAGTAAAGCCATAACCGGGGCTCCTTTCTTTTTTATTGATAAGGTAAGTATAGAAATCTTTCCCGGCTTCTGCCATCGAAGCAGGTTACAATATACGAAAAAACCTTACATTTCTGTAAGGTCGTTTCGAATGGAGGCATAAACTCCTAGGATATTCTAATTAATACATGGTCAGGACATTCTGGGAAAATTCCAGGAATACTTTTGTTCCTTTGCCTTCTTCGGAAGTTACATAGATGCGATGACCGAGACGTTTCATGATTTTCTTGCTGAGATACAGACCGATACCGGTTGCACGGTTGTTTTCACGCCCGTTGACTCCGGTGTAGCCTTTTTCGAAGATACGTGGAAGATCTTCCTTGCGGATACCGATGCCGGTATCTTCGATTATAAGTGTAACGGGAGATGGGCTTATCATGTTTGAAATATCCTCTGTATTTTGTGAGTTACCGGGGACATCTTTCAAAGAAATACGAATCCCGCCGGTACGGGTGTATTTGAGTGCGTTTGACAAAATTTGTCCAATTACAAAACCAAGCCATTTTTCATCGGTCAGGACATTCTCTGAAATTCCTTCATAAGTCAGAGACAGTTTTTTTGAAATAAAGATTCCGGCATATTTATGTATCTGTTCGCGGATGATCGAATCAAGGGCACAGCGTGAAAGTTTCAGATCTGAGGACATATCTTCTGTGCGCAGATAACCCAGAACCATTTCTACATACTGTTCAATCTTAAAAAGTTCAGTGAGAGCTTCTTTATTCACTGTCGGATTTTCCTGAAGGAGCAGACGCAGAGCAAAAATTGGTGTCTTGATCTGGTGTGCCCACATCGTGTAATAATCAGTCATTTCTTCCAGTGTCTTCTGGTTAGCAGTTTCAGCATCTATTCGCATTCGGTTCAGGCTGTGCATGATCTCCTGCTGAAGAGCATCGGCTTCGTTGGAAGGAGCATCCATACGGGACAGATTAATATCCGGTGCTGCAGAGATAATCTGAAGATTATGAATGTTCTTCTGGTAGTTATGAAAGCCGAAAGCACACGTACCAAGCCCGGTCAGAATCCAGAGGACCGCAATGTACAGAATGGGTTCCAGTGGAAGTTGGTACAGAAGGAAGATCATTCCTGTAAGTATCGTCGGAAAAAGCATCAGTAAGATTTGTAGTTTTATTTTGTTCAGATAATCCAGAAATAATTTCATAAAGTAATCCTTCATAGGGTGAGTGCTTTTAAGTTGCACATTATACCATGTATCCAAGTCCTTTTTTGGTGATGATAAAGTCTTTCAGCCCTTCCCCTTCCAGTTTTTTGCGCAGACGGGTGATATTTACGGTCAGGGTATTGTCGTCAACAAAGCTGTCACTTTCCCAGAGCTTTGTCATAATGGCATCTCTGGAGACTGCTTTTCCGGCATGTTCCAGAAGTATCTCCAGAATGCGGAGTTCGTTTTTCGTAAGGTCAATATCATGACCGTTCCAGGTCAGGGTACAGCGGGAAGGATTCAGGACAGCACCCTTATGTTCAAGGACATTTCCCGGAGTTCCGAAGGAATAGGTACGGCGCAGGATTGCCTGAATCTTGGCAGTCAGCACATCCAGATCAAATGGTTTTGCAATAAAATCGTCTGCACCACGGCTCATTGCCATGACCATATTCATATTGTCAGATGCAGAGGAAATAAAGATGATCGGTACCTGGGAAATCCGACGAATCTCCTCACACCAGTGAAAACCGTTATAAAAAGGCAGTTTCAGATCCAGCAGGACAAGCTGCGGATCTCTGTGAGCAAATTCCTGTATGATATTGGAAAAATCTTCTGCGCAGGAGACATCATATCCCCAGGAACAGAGATTCTTTTTCAGAAGGTTGGCGATGATCTCATCATCTTCTACGATGAAAATACGGTACATGGGCAGTCCTTTCTGGTAAAATTGTATTTTATGCTAATCATAACATGTCTTTGAAAGATTGCAACAAAATTCACTTTGTGGCATTATAATAGAAGGAAATTATTTGATGTGTATAATAGAAGACTATGAATAACAACAGAAGGGAGAGTTTAATATGGATCTGGTGAAAGAGGCAATTTTCCTGGGATTTTCGGGAGCTGCCGTTATGGATACAAAAGAGCTTGTTTTTGTGCCGGAATATCGGACATTCTGTGAAGAAAACCTGTGTGGCTGCTATAATGTAAATCCGGCCTGTCCTCCGAAGAGCGGAACAGCAGAAGAGATGAAACAACGTGCACTACAGTATGAAAAGACGCTGGTGCTGCAGACCATGCAGGAAGACATGCATGATTCTGCACAGTACAAGAAGGACAAGTTACTGCAGAACAAAATGACTGAAGAACTTGCAGAGAAGATGAAAGCAGAGGGCAAAACAGATATCCTGATCATGAGTGCCGGACCGTACAAGCATAATTCCTGTATGTCTGCATATTGTGTAGATGCGCAGAAAATGGCAGATGCAGCCGGGATGCTCTGCTGGACAGATGACGGAATGGTGCGGTATTTTTCACAGATTCTGTTTCATGAATAAAAGAATTTTCAAAAAGATTTCACAGGTAATATTTTACCGTAAATCAAATTGTATTACGAATGCGGATGTGATAAAATCAGTATCAGAAAATTTGATTTTATAAATCCAGGTGGAAAGCCTGGTGCAAACACATATGACAGGAGGCCTTTTATAATGGAAAGACATGCATTTGCAATGAAAGTAAAATCAGGCAAAATGAACGACTATCGTAAAAAACTTGGAGAAATCTGGCCGGATCTGACCACATTTCTTGATCGAAATAAAGTAAAAAATTTCAGTATCTGGAATGCAGAAGACCTGATCTTTGGCTATTATGAAAATGAAGATGGAGCAAAATTAAGCGCTGAAGAAGTGAGCGTAAAAGATGCAATCACTGCGAAGATCGATGACACATTTGACTGGATTTCCACACCGGGTGAAGATATGCGTCTGATGTATCATAACTTTGGTATTGTAAGAGAAAATAAAGAATTGATCCGTCACAGAATGTTTATGACAAAACTGAAAGCAGGATGTGAAGAGGAATACAAGAGACGCCATGACGGACTGATCGCACAGAGAGGTGACACTGTAGATCCGGGTCCGGACAGTAACTTCAGTATCTGGAGTGCAGGCGGCTATATCTTCGGATACGATGAGATCGATACTACAATGGAAGTAGAAGAGACTGTTGAATCCAGAGAGCAGACCGTTGAATGGGAAATGCGTCAGCTGGGAATCATGGACTGGATCACCAATGATGTAGACTGGATGACAGGTGATGTACATGCAGATGTAAAACGTCTGGCATGGCATAATTAAGATTACATAAAAAGAACCTTGCAGCTTCGGACAGAGATGAGTTTAAAATTTCTGTAAGAATCCGCAGGGTTCTTTTCTGTTATAATTATTTTTTCATATTCAGATAACCCTGTATGGTATTTTCAATCAGATGATAAGTCAGTCGCGCCACCTGTTCAGGAGACTCACTCTGTGGCGAAGACAGCCAGGTACGGATCAGTCCAACACATCCGTTAAGAATAAAGGCATATGGATATTTGATATCCGGATCATTCTTTGGAAATCTGTCCGGAAGTTGTTTCAGAAAAGTTTCTGCCAGAAGGTTTTCAATCTGTTCTACAAATGCCATATCACCGTGTGGTCCAAGAAGCGCCAGGCACAAATCACGGTCTTTATCCATGATGGAAAAGAACTGGACAATAAATGGCAGTACGGAATCCGGGTTACCTGGGTCAATCGGGTGGTTCTGCATAACTTCCGTAATATTCTGCATTGCTTCTTCTTCAATTTTGTGCAGCATCTGATAAATGTCTGTATAGTGCAGATAAAAGGTAGAACGATTGATATCGACCTCATCTACCAGTTCTTTTACGGAAATTTCCTTGATACTTTTCTTCTGCATGAGCCGGGCAAGTCCTTCCCGGAGCTGTGCTTTCGTTTTGCGGACACGTCGGTCCATTTTTTCTGCCATGTAAAAATCCCCCAATCTTTTTACCAAAAACAAACAGGTTTTATGTAAAATGTCAATTTTTGACATCTAATAGACATAATTTGTAAAAATGTTCATTAATATACAAAAAACAAAATGTTTGTCGGTTGTAACTGTTTCCTGTGTTTAGTATAATACGGATTGCAAAGAAAAGCAACATGATGTTGATTAATAGAGCTAAAGACTTTTACTAGAAAGAAAGGGGCACAATTATGATCAAAAATGAGTGGAAAAGCTTATGGAATAATAAGATTCTGATCATTGTCGTGATGGCGATCATTGTTATTCCGGTGATCTATGCGGGACTGTTCCTGAAATCCATGTGGGACCCATATGGAAATCTCGATAAACTTCCGGTAGCAGTAGTCAACAATGACAAATCAGTAGAATATAATGGAAAGACGTTAAGCGTCGGTTCAGATATGGTGGATGAACTGAAAGACAACGATTCACTGGATTTCCATTTTGTAGACAGCGACGAGGCAGAACAGGGACTGAAAAATGGAACCTATTATATGGTAATCACGATTCCGGAAGATTTTTCTTCTGATGCTTCTACACTGATGGATGACAATCCGAAGAAAATGGAACTGAAATATGAAACAAACCCGGGAACAAACTACATTGCTTCCAAAATGAGCGAAACTGCTCTGTCAAAGATTCGTGAGGCGGTTGCTTCCAAAGTAACAGAAACATACACACAGACAGTGTTCGATCAGATAGGCACAGTCGGAGACGGCATGCAGGAAGCTGCCGATGGATCAACAGAGCTTAAAGATGGTCTGACAACAGCCTCTGATGGAAATAAAACCATTACAACCAATCTGAAAAAACTTGCAGACAGCACGCTGACTTTCAAAAGCGGTGCTGAGACTCTGACAGAAGGTTTGAAAGAATATACAGATGGTGTATCGCAGGTTGACAGTGGTGCAGCACAGCTTGATGAAGGTGTTGGTACACTGACTGACAAAGTGCCGACACTGACAAATGGTGTGAATACATTAAATGATGGTGTGAAAAGTTATACAGACGGAGTGGCAACATTAAATGCTAATTCCGCACAGATCACATCCGGTGTGAACAGTCTGGCAACAGGTGCACAGAGTCTGGAGACAGGTCTGGATACATTAAAAAGTGGTACTACTCAGTATGTCAGCGGAGCAAATACACTGGTGGATGGTGTGACACAGTATGTTGCAGGTGCAGAACAGCTTGCAGCAGGTGCGAAACAGTTATCTGCACTGGAAAATCTGGATCAGGTTTCTACAGGAATCTCACAGTTGAATGCAGCAGTTTCTGACGGAAACAGTTCTCTTACAAGTGGAACACAGCAGCTGGAAAGTGGACTTGGACAGCTGTCATCGCAGTTAAAGACATTGGCAGGAAGTACAACCGCAGAGAGTATCAAACAGCTCGCATCTGGGTTAAACACAGCTAAAACGGGTATGGAATCTGCCAGTGCAGGAATGAGCAGTGCGGCAGATGGTATGAATCAGGCAGCATCCGGGATGAATACGGCAGCCGAGACAATCAGCGCAGCCAGTGCAGGTATCTCCCAGGCAGCATCCGGTATGCAGAGTGCAACGCAGCCGGTTGCTGCAGCAGCTAACAGCATGACAGGCATCGTCCAGCAGTGTGCACAGGATGCCAATAACCAGATCAGTGCAGCGAACGCACAGGTACAGGCAGCTAATAATCAGACAGCAGCCGCGAATGCGACGATTGCAAATGCTGCAGCAGCATTAAGTACACTGCAGGGTCAGGCTGATGAGAATGGAATGATTTCCGCAGAAAGTCTCAGTGCGGTGATCGGCTCTCTTACTCAGGCAGATGCAGGAGTCGCAGGCGTTGATGGAATCAGTGCAGACAGTTATACAGGTCAGGCACAGGCGGTTGTCAGTGCAGTTTCTGGCCAGCTGGCATCTGCACAGGCATCATTGAATGATACAGCTTCACAGTTAAATCAGGCAGCAGCCGGACTGAACAGTGGAGCAGAGACATTAAAAACAAAATCTTCTGATATGAGCAATGGTGCTTCTCAGATGAGTGCCGGAGCAAAACAGATGGAAGCAGGAGTTTCTTCGATTCCGGAAGTACCTTCTGATCCGATCAATACGGTAACTGCAGCAGTAAATCAGCTTTATGCAGGTGCACAGAAAGTGAATGCAGGCACAGGAAGCGTTTCTTCTGCATTGGATACACTGGAAGCAGGAACAAAAGATTTCCCGAAGGCAGCTGCCGGTGTGAAAGCTCTGAACGCAGGTTTTGAAACTCTTACAGCAAATGATGAAACTCTGACAACAGGAGCTGCAAGTCTGAAAGCAGCCGGAAGCAGTGTGACATCCGGTATCAGCCAGCTGAGTGTCGGTGGAAAGACACTTGCATCTGGTGTGACAACTCTCAGCAATGGACTGAAAACATATACAGATGGTGTAGCTACTCTTGCCGGCAATAACAAAGCATTGACAAGTGGAACACAGCAGCTTGCAGATGGAGCAAAGACACTCGCAGATGGAGCCGAACAGCTTGCATCCGGTACACAGACACTTCATGCAGGAACACAGAAACTGGTTTCCAATAACAGTAAGCTTAACAGTGGTGCTGACCAGCTTGCAGACGGAGCCGGACAGATTCAGGATGGTTCCTCCAAGCTTTATGACGGTTCCAAAGAACTGGGCGATGGTATCACAAAACTGGAAGATGGTTCTGATACACTTGCAACCAGTCTGAATGACGGTGCAAAAGAAGTAAAAGAAACAAATGCATCTGATGATACGATCAGCATGTTTGCAACACCGATCACAGATGAAGAAACAAAGATCACAACAGTAGAAAACAACGGTCACGCGATGGCACCTTATATGATGTCTGTAGGTCTCTGGGTAGGATGCCTGGCATTCTGCCTGATGTATCCGCTTACAGAGCATAAAGGAAAACTGAAATCCGGATTTGCATGGTGGGCAAGTAAAGCTTCTGTACTTTATCCGGTAGCAATCCTTCAGGGCGTACTTCTGATTCTTCTGCTTCATGTATTTGATGGATTTACTCCGGTAGAAATGACGAAGACAATCCTGTTTGCAGCACTGACTGGTGCATGCTTTACATCTATTATGTACTTCTTCAACATTACATTTGGTAAGGTAGGAAGTTTCCTGATGCTGATCTTCATGGTTGTTCAGCTTGCAGGATCTGCCGGAACTTATCCGGTTGAGATCTCACCGTCCTTTGTGGCGAAGATTCACTATTATCTGCCGTTTACTTATACAGTAAATGCATTCCGCAGCACGATATGCGGAGGAGAGAGCATCCGTCAGGCTGTAATCGTTCTGATCGGACTGACGATCATTTTCTCAATATTAACAATCCTTCAGTTCAACCATATGGCAAGAAGAAAGAAACAGGGCAAACTGGTTCTTCTCGACTGGCTGGAAGAAAAAGGGGTTGCATAAAGGCAGTCTTATATGCATAATAGAAGAGTGTTCTGATTATATAGAGTCACATCTGTAAAAGCGGATGAAAAAGGGGTTGCATAAAGAAAAGGGTTACGTTTGTGAGAGCAGACGTAGCCCTTTTCCAGAATTAACAATTTCATCACATTTTTCCCACAAAGTAAACACAAATCATCCCTATACTCTTAAGCATAAAAGGAAAACAGAAACAGAGATAGCTATTCACGGGAAATGATTTATGAAGTGAACAGTAATGATCCTAAGGAGGGGATTTTGATGAGCGATAAAAATAACAACGCAATGATGAACAACAATATGAATAATGATAACGATCCAAAAGAAAGAATGAGAAAAAAAGTAAAGAAAGCAGCCGGAATTGCACTTTGTGCAGTACTTGCAGGCGGACTTGCAGCAGGCTCCTTTGAAGGAATCAATACACTGACCGGATGGAACAGTAGCACAGTAGAAGCTGCATCCAATAAAGAAAATACAACACTTCTTCAGACAAAATCAAAGAAGAAGAGTTCCGATAAGAAATCAGATGACAAAGAGAAAAGCAAAGATGACTCTGAATCAAAGACAAAAGGAAGTCTGGATGTCTCTGATATCGCAGCAGAAGGAATGAAATCTGTTGTATCTATTACAACAAAATCTGTTCAGGATGTACAGAACTATCTTGGATATTATGGATTTGGCGGAAGCCAGGGATATACAACACAGCAGGAAGTTGAAGGAAGCGGTTCCGGTATCATTGTCGGAAAGAATGATGACAATCTTCTGATCGCTACCAACTATCATGTAGTAAGTGGTGCAGATACCGTATCTGTTACATGCATTGATGGGGAAACCTATGCAGCAACCGTTAATGGCTATGATGAAGACAAAGACCTTGCAGTGGTTTCGGTACCTCTTTCTGATATTTCCGATGATACGATGGATCAGATCGCAGTAGCTACGATCGGAAGTTCTGACGATCTGAAAGTCGGTGAGCAGGTTGTCGCCATTGGTAATGCTCTCGGATACGGACAGTCTGTAACAACCGGTATCGTCAGTGCAAAGAACCGCAAAATGAATGATGAAGGTATCGAGCAGGACGAAGATTCTGATGCAACAAATCTGATTCAGACAGATGCAGCGATCAATCCTGGTAACAGTGGTGGCGCTCTTCTGAATATGGATGGAGAGGTTGTCGGTATCAACTCCGCAAAACTTGCCTCCACAGAAGTTGAAGGTATGGGTTATGCAATCGCAATCTCAGATGTAACAGATACTCTGGAGCAGCTTATGAATGAGACTCCTAGAGACAAAGTAGATAATCATGGTGTACTTGGTATCACAGGTATGTCTGTAAGTGATGAAGCTTCCCAGTATTATGGAGTTCCGGAAGGTGTTCTTGTATCCGAAGTAACAGATGGCGGAGCAGCAGACAAAGCCGGAATCAAAGAGAAATCTATCATCACAGAATTTGATGGTAAGAGAGTTCGCAGTATTGATGAACTGGTAAGCCGTCTTGAGTACTATGAACCAGGTGAAGAAGTAGAGGTAACTCTGGAAGTTGCAGATGGTGATTCTTATAAAGAGAAGAAAGTTACAGTAACACTCGGTGAGAATCCGGATGCAGATTCCAGCGATTCAAAGGATACATCATCTAAAGATGATGCGCAGGCTGAGGATTCTCAGGACGATTCACAGGATCAGGAAGACCAGAGTACGGACAGCCTTCTGCAGGATTTTGAGAATCAGCAGGCGGATGGAACTGCTTACGAACAGTTCTTTGGATTCCTTAATTAACTGTCATTAAAAGAGGTTTCTTGCGGGAAAATTTGTTTCCGTAAAAATATAATATTATAAGCAGGAAAGACCGGTGCAGAGAATTGTACCGGTCTTTTTCTGCTTGTGTTGAAAGAAAAGAGTCTGTCTGTTATACTAGACAACAGAGTAAATCCAAAGTAACTGTTTAAATAAAAAGAAGGAAATACTGTATGAATTATATTGTTTTTGACCTGGAGTGGAATCAGAGTCCCGGTGGAAAAAAATATTCCAACAGTCGTCTGCCTTTTGAGATCATTGAGATCGGTGCTGTGAAAATGAATGAGCAGAGGGAAGTTGTGGATGTTTTTCAGAGACTTGTGAAGCCACAGGTATATAACTGGATTCATGACAGCATACATGAAGTGATCCATGTGGATTATAAGGATCTTGCTGATGGAGTACCTTTCCAGCAGGCGGTCAGAGAATTTCTGAAGTGGTGCGGAGAGGAATATGTTTTCTGTACCTGGGGAAATCAGGATGTTATGGAACTACAGCGAAATATGAAGTATTATGGAATGCTTTCGCTGCTTCCAGGACCGGTCACATATTATGATGTGCAGAAAATATACGGAATCTGTCATGAAGAGGCCGGCGGACGAAGGAGCCTGGAATTTGCCATTGACCAGATGGGAATCCCGAAGGCGCAGGATTTTCACAGGGCATTAACGGATGCCCGGTATACCGGGGATATTTTTAGAACACTGGAACCTGCAGCAGTCTGTGTGAATTCATCTATTGATGTTTATCAGAATCCAAAGAATAAAAAAGAAGAGATTTTTATTTCATATCCCACGTATGATCAGTATGTGTCACGTGAGTTTGCAGACAAAGAAAAGGTAATGAAAGACCGGGAGGTTGCAAGTACCCGCTGTCCGGTATGTCATATGCCGGCCAAGCGTAGGATCCGCTGGTTTATGAATAATTCTCGTGCATATGAGAGTGTATCACTTTGTCAGAAGCATGGATATATCAAAGGAAAGGTGCGAATCCGCCATACGGACGAGGATGCATATTATGCAATCAAGAAGTTAAAGAGGATAGAAGAAAAAGATGCAGAAGAAATCCGTGAAAAAAGGGATTCCCTCCGCAAGAAGAGACAGGCGAAACGTCAGTCAGAGAAGCTGGTCTGAAAGAAGCCGTGTCTAATAATATCTGGCAGAGCCGACTACATGATCGTTATACGTATACGTAACGGTCAGAAGTGGGAGACCTGCCGGATTTTTTGTTATAGAGTAAGTTTTTTCCAGAGCATTGCTATCAACTCCGGATGGGAGAGATACGCTGGCGGTGCGTCTTGTTTCAAAGAGCATATCGTCTTTATAATCTTTTAAAATATATTTTTCAGCCGGAAGAAGATGTCTTGTTATTTTTGATGGAAGATCTTTTACCGCAGTTCTGGAAAAATTATTAAAACCATAATCCAGAAGAGCCTTTGTATCGGAGTAAGCACCGTTCACAGACTGCAAGACGACCGAAACCAGATAAGTATTGTCATTCTTTGCATAGGTAACAAGCGTATTTCCGGCAGCTTCGGTGTAACCGGTCTTTCCTCCTAAGACACCGTTATATGCATATGCCTGATTCTTCATCATCTTATGATGGTTCAGAAGATAACGTGTCTCTGCAAACTTGTTAGTCGGAGGAATTTCATAATACTGCGTGGATGCAAATTTGCGGAAGGTTGGGTTAAACCATGCGGCACGCGCGATTTTGGCCATATCGGAAGCTGTCGTATAATGGATTTCATCCGGAAGTCCGTTCGGGTTGTTAAAATGAGTGTTGGTGCAGCCAAGCTGGCGTGCCTTAAGGTTCATCTGTTCTACGAATTTCTTGGTGGATCCGGTGGTAAGTTCCGCAACTGCCAGTGTCATTTCATTGGCGGACTGAAGCATGATAGCCATTAATGCCTGTTCAATGGTGAATTCTTCTCCGGTGTCTGCATAAATACTGGAACTGTTAGAATCAGAGATTCCATAAGCCGCGGACTGTGACATGGTAAATTTCTGGCTTGGATCCAGGTTTTCACATCCAAGAAGCGCGGTCATGATCTTTGTGATGCTGGCAGGATACTGGGCCTTGTCCGCATTTTTTGAATAAAGGACAGCTCCGGTAAACATATCGACAAGGATTGCAGATTCTCCTTCAATCTGAGGGCCTTTTGTCCAGTCCTTGATGGAATCTGTGTCTGCCGGCTGCTTATAATATGGAGTGTGCGGATCTGGTGTAGGAGTTGCCGTCACCAGAGGAGCACCGTATTCATCGGTAGCAAAGACGGGCACAGCCTGCGTGATGATAACCGCAGAGCAGAGAACACCGGTCAGTAGCCGCCGCAGAAAATGTTTCTTTATATTCATGTGTGTACCTTTCTAATATTAAAATCCTGAAGCAGGTGCAGAAAGATATTAAGTAATGTTGGTTGATTTTATATAATGCATGAGAAATCTGGTATCTGGGTCAATTCGAGAATTCAGAAGTACCAGGAGTATATTCCTTTGCTAAAAGCGTATGAAAAAAAGCCAAACTCGCTACGCTCAGACAGTGTCTTTTTTTCATACAACGCAAAGATTTATACTCAGGTACTTCTACAAATTCTCTCAGGCGACCCAGAACCAGATATTCTCAGCCTCATCTACATTCAACAACATTCACAGTAAAAAAACTTCCCTGCACCAAAGGCTTTATATTGTTAATATTGATCAATCATTCGGCGGGGCGGGAAGGGTTCGAACTGTTCACG
>ERZ827520.2728-NODE-2728-length-15707-cov-4.714413_pt1 | contig 15707 bp, 8 predicted proteins | sample MGYA00519581_ERZ827520 | MGnify/ENA primary metagenome ERZ827520 (study PRJEB31778, sample SAMEA3449339) | human gut metagenome | biome: human gut; feature: human-associated habitat; material: faeces | place: United Kingdom | collected 2010/2012 ...
GTGTTGGCGTGCCGAGAAGTCTACTAAAACCAACCCATTTGTCAATATATTTTGAATCAAAAATTATCCGGACTGATTTCCAATCTAGAAATGTCCATTCCTAATATTCTAATAATGAATAAAATACGTTTTTGTCATACTCCTTTTTCCACTCGTCATTTTTTTGAACATTCTCCTTTTTCTCCCTTTCCCATGCCTTTCTTCCCTCCTTGCCGCATGGTTGGAGAAACAAAGGGCATCCGGCGCCATATCTCCATGGACATGGATGGCTTCCGTGTTTGCCTGGACTGATTTATTCTCCCTGATTGCGTGATTGTTATTGAAAAAGCTGTTTATATAAAGTGACACTTCCCTGTAGAGAATCATGGCGTTTTCCCCTGTAGCGACCCTGTTGTTTCCAAAGGTCAGATTGCCCTGGTCAAATAGTAACAGTTCCACTGTTTATCCTGTGGAGAGGAAGGAATGAGGAGATATGAACCATGCACGTCCTTTTCTCTCCGCGCTACCCAATAAACAGGGGCGCAACCTAACGCCGCGCCCCTGTCCGCTTCCGGATCACGCCGGAAATACGGGCTTTTCAGTTATTTCTTTTCCTTGGTAAAATCAAGCTTGCCTCCCTTTTCCCGGACCACGATTTCCGTCCCTTCCGGGAAGTCTCCTTCCAGGAGTTTAAGGCTGAGGGGGTCCAGCAGGTCGTGCTGAATGGCACGCTTGAGGGGACGGGCTCCATAGACGGGATCAAAGCCGTGGTCCGCTACCAAGGCCGTAGCCTCCGGAGTCATGCGCAGGAACAGGCCCTTGGCTTCCAGACGCTTGCGGACACGCTGAAGCTGAATGTCCACAATGCCCTTGAGTTCTTCCGCCGTCAGCCGGTCAAAGATGATGATTTCATCAATGCGGTTCAGGAATTCCGGGCGGAAGTGGCCCCGCAGGGCTTCCATCGCCTTGGCTTCGCGCTGTTCCGCGTTGATTTCATTGAGGATGTACTGGCTGCCGATGTTGGACGTCATGATGATGACCGTGTTGCGGAAGTCCACCGTACGCCCCTGCCCGTCCGTAATGCGGCCGTCGTCCAGAACCTGGAGAAGCACGTTGAAAACGTCCGGATGGGCCTTTTCAATTTCATCAAACAGAATCACGCAGTAGGGACGGCGCCGCACGGCTTCGGAAAGCTGGCCGCCTTCTTCGTAGCCCAGGTATCCGGGGGGAGCCCCGATGAGCCGGGCTACGGAGTGTTTTTCCATGTATTCGGACATGTCTATCCGGATCATGGCGTTTTCATCGTCAAAGAGGAATTCCGCCAGCGCCTTGCTGAGTTCCGTCTTGCCCACGCCCGTGGGCCCCAGGAACATGAAGGAGCCGATGGGCCTGTTTTCATCCTGAAGCCCCGCACGGGCACGGCGCACGGCATCAGACACGGCCTTGACCGCCTGCTTCTGTCCGATGACGCGGGCTCCGAGGCGTTCCTCCATGTGAACGAGCTTGGCGCGTTCCCCTTCCTGCAGACGTGCGGCGGGAATGCCGGTCCAGGTGGCGACCACCTTGGCGATGTCCGCCTCCGTGACTTCCTCCTTCAGCAGGCCTCCATCCGCCTTCTGCATCTTGTTGAGTTTTTCCTTTCCCTCCGCCAGGGCTCGTTCGGCCTCCGGCAGTTCTCCGTAAGTGATTTCAGAGGCACGCGTCAAGTCGCCCATCCGCTTGGCCCGTTCGCTTTCAATCTTGAGGGATTCTATTTTTTCCTGTTCCACGCGGACGGCGTCCAGCGCGGCTTTTTCACTCTTCCACTGGGCAATCATCGAACCGGATTTTTCCTTCAGATCAGCCAGTTCCTTGGTGATTTTTTCCAGACGGGCCTTGCTGTCTGCGTCTTCCTCCTTCGCGAGCGCCTGCCGCTCCATTTCAAGCTGCATGGTTTCACGTTCAATCTGGTCAATTTCCGAAGGCATAGAATCCAGTTCAATCTTGAGCCTGGCAGCCGCCTCGTCCACCAGGTCCACCGCCTTGTCAGGCAGGAATCGGTCGGAAATGTAGCGGTCGGAAAGAGTGGCGGCGGCCACAATGGCTGCATCCGTAATGCGCACGCCGTGGTGCACTTCATAACGTTCCTTCAGGCCGCGCAGGATGGCGATGGTGTCCTCCACGCTGGGCTCGGACACCATGACAGGCTGGAACCGGCGTTCCAGAGCCGCATCCTTTTCAATATATTTGCGGTATTCGTCCAACGTCGTGGCGCCGATAGTCCGCAGCTCGCCACGGGCCAGAGCCGGCTTGAGAAGGTTGGAGGCATCCACCGCCCCTTCACTGGCGCCCGCGCCTACGATGGTATGCAGTTCGTCAATAAAGAGGATGATTTCACCGTTGGAGTCCGTCACTTCCTTGAGGAAGGATTTCAGGCGTTCTTCAAATTCGCCGCGGTATTTGGCTCCGGCGAGCATGGACCCGATGTTGAGGGACACGATGCGCTTGTTGCGCATGCTTTCCGGCACGTCGCCGTTCACGATGCGGCGTGCCAGGCCTTCCGCGATGGCGGTCTTGCCCACGCCGGGTTCCCCGATAAGTACGGGGTTGTTCTTGGTCCTGCGGGAAAGTATCTGGAGAACGCGGCGGATTTCCGTGTCACGGCCGATGACGGGGTCAATTTTGCCGGCGCGGGCGCGGGCCGTCAGGTCCGTGCCGTATTTTTCCAGCGTCTGGTATTTGCCTTCCGGGTTGTCGTCCGTCACGCGCTGGTTGCCGCGCACATCCTTCATGGCGGCCAGATAATTGTCCCTGGTCAGTCCAAAGGTATCCGTCAACTGGTGTACCTTGTTCTGCGTATCCAGCGCCCCCAGCATGAAGTGTTCCACGCTGAGGTAATCGTCCTTCAGCTTTTTGCGTTCATCCTCGGCGGCGTGCATTACCGTAGCCAGGTCCCGGCCCATCTGGGGCTGCGTGGTGGCTCCGCTCTGTGTGGGTTCATGGGAGACTTCCCTTTGTGCGGCCTGCAGAAGCAGCCCCGGATCACAGGAAGCCTTGCGGAGAATGGGGGAAAGAATTCCGCCGTCCTGTTCCAGCAACGCCACCAGAACATCCAGAGAGGAAATTTCCGGTTTTCCAAGCCGCCCTGCAGTCTGCTGCGCCTGCATTAGCGCTTCCTGAAATTTTGTTGTTAGATTGTTAAGCATGGTATGTTGGTAATTTAGACATAAGAATAACTCCAACCGTTGAATGGGAAAGCAGGATTTTTGTCGTTATCCAAAATTTTTTTGACCCTTCGAATTCCTTGTAATATTGTGGTGTGACCGGCGTAATTTACAGAACAAGCATTTTACAGGCCTTTTCTTATTTTCTCATTACCAGCTTTTTGCCAAAATGATCCGCATTTCTTTTCTTCCGTTTCTCTGCTCCGCCCTGCTCCTGACCCAAACGGGAGCCTCCGGCAAGGAGATGCCATCCCCCTATCCCGCCCCGGAACCCGGCGTGCGCCTGACACCGCCGGAATCACCGGCTCCCGTCCTGAACGAACCGCGGCTTTTCGGCGCACGGCCCGGCTCCCCCATCCAGTTCGCCATCTGCGCCAGCGGGGAACGCCCCATGAGTTTTGCCGCCGCCAAACTGCCTCCCGGCGTGAAACTGGACAGGGAAACCGGCGTCATCACCGGAAAAATCAGCCGTCCGGGAACTTATTCCTTTCCCGTGCAGATAAGCAACGGCCATGGCAAAACGAACGGAACCATCACTATCCGCATCGGACAGGAGATGTGCCTGACTCCCCCCATGGGCTGGAGCAGCTGGTATTCCTACAGCGGCGGCGTGAGCCAGGAAAATATTCTGAAAACCGCCCGGCTGCTCGTCAGTTCCGGGCTGGCGCAATACGGCTACCGCTATGTTAACATTGATGATTGCTGGCAAGGCGCCAGAGGCGGCAAGTACCGCGCCATCCAGCCCAACAAGCGTTTTCCGGATATGAAGTCCATGTGCCGTGAAATCCACAGCCTGGGGCTGAAAGCGGGAATTTACTCAACCCCGTGGATGGGAACCTACGCCGGCTACATGGGAGGCACTTCCCCCAATCCGCAGGGAGATTATTCCTCCCTGGCCCTTCCTGAAAACAAACGCCCCCAGCCCGACCAACTGTTTGGGGGCTGCCCAGGTTCCCAGCGGCTGGGAGCCGCCAAAATAGGCCCCGTGTGGATGGTTACCCAGGATGCCAGACAGTGGGCGGAATGGGGATTCGACTATGTCAAGATGGACTGGTACCTGATCGACGTGCCAAGCACGGAAAGAATTGCGGCGGATTTGAAAAAAAGCGGCAGGGACATTGTGCTGAGCGTTTCCAATTCCACCCCGTTCGAGATTGCCGGGCCTATCAGCAAGACGGCCAATGTCTGGCGCACGACGGGGGATATCGAAGACCACTGGGGCAGTTTGAAGAAAATCGCTTCCTCCCAGGAGAAATGGCAGCCCTACGCCGGGCCGGGGCACTGGAATGATCCGGACATGCTGCAAATCGGCCGCCTGGGCAAGGTCGGAAAGGCGAATACCACGTTCAAGCCCACCCGTCTGACACCGGACGAACAGTATTTCCAGATGTCCTTCTGGGCCATGATATCCGCCCCCCTGATTATTTCATGCGATCTGGAACATCTGGACGATTTCACCCGGGGCATTCTGTGCAACCGGGAAGTGATCGCCGTCAACCAGACATTTCACGGCCCTTCGGAAAAAGTCCTGTCCCAAGATGACGGTGAAGTCTGGATCAAACCGCTGGGGGAAGGCCGTACCGCCGTCGGCTTTTTCAATAAAAGCAATAAAGGCCAAACCATTCATGTTCCCCTTTCCCGCCTCAAGGTGAAGTCTCCGCAAAACGTGCGCGACTTGTGGAAGCAGGAAAACGTCGGCACGGCAAGTCAGGAAATGAAAGTGCAGCTCAACCCCCACGGAGCGGCCCTGTTTCTTCTGGAGGGTAAAAAATAGCCTTATGGCCCGGAAGGCGCGTTCCTCCATTTCATACATAAAATCCGCCCCGGCGACCGGAGAAAGATGCGGAACCAAGGCACCGGCCGATTGCCGGACGATTTTTCCGCCAGGGTATTCCCCGGACCGGGACGGTCAACTATACACCCCTAACTGGAAGGCAATGTATCTAGGGCGGCGTTCAGCGTCATCACGTTGATTACGTTTTCCCCCAGAATGCCGCCCGGAACGAGGTGTTCCGCCACCAATTGCCGCACTTTTTCCAGAGGCAGTTTGCGGGCTGTGGCCACGCGGGCCGCCTGGAATTCCGCTGCTTCCGGGGAAATGCAGGATTCCAGGCCGCTTCCGGAAGCGAACAGGAGATCTGCCGGAACAGGCGTTTCCTGCGGCAGGTTGTGGGCTTTCAGCAGGGCCGCCTTGCGCTCCGCCACCGTCCTGACCAGTTCTCCGGAGGTCCAGGAGAGGTTGCTGGCTCCGGAAGGCATGGTGGCGTAATCCCCGGCGGAAGGCCTGGGCCAGAAGTACCTGGCGGAGGTGAAGGGCTGGGCGATGAGCTCCGAGGCGATGACTTCCCCCCGTTCATTCCGGATCAGGGAGCCGTGCGCCTGATGGGGGAACAGAATCAGACTGACAAGCGTGACAGCCAGGGGATAAATGCCGCCGGTGACGACGGCCAGCGCCAGAAACAGGCGCAGATTGGGAAATGTCCATTTCATAATGATTCAGCAGGTTGATTTTTAATTGTTCAGACGAGGTGCAGGGCAGTGACGGCCATGTCGATGAGCTTGATGCCGATGAACGGCGCAATCAGGCCGCCTACCCCGTAAATGAGGATGTTGCGCTTCAGCAGGGAGGCTGCTCCCGCCGGTCGGTAGGAAACCCCCTTCAAGGCCAGTGGAATAAGCGCCACGATAATGAGGGCGTTGAAGATCACCGCGCTGAGGATGGCGCTCTGCGGGGAGTGTAGTCCCATCACGTTCAGAGCGGAAAGCGGCCCCCGGGCCATGCCGTCAGCCACAAAGAGGCCCGCAAACATGGCGGGGATGATGGCGAAGTACTTGGCCACGTCATTGGCGAAGGAGAAGGTGGTCAGCGCGCCGCGGGTGATCAGCATTTGCTTGCCGATTTCCACGATTTCAATCAGCTTGGTCGGGTTGCTGTCCAGGTCTACCATGTTGCCCGCCTCCCGGGCGGCCTGCGTGCCGGTGTTCATCGCCACGCCCACATCGGCCTGGGCCAGGGCGGGAGCGTCGTTGGTGCCGTCCCCGGTCATGGCCACCAGATGGCCTTCCGCCTGTTCTTCACGGATGCGCGCCAGCTTCATTTCCGGCGTGGCTTCCGCAATGAAGTCATCCACTCCGGCCTCCGCCGCAATGGATGCGGCAGTCAGGGCATTGTCCCCTGTCACCATGACGGTGCGGATGCCCATGGCCCGGAGCCGGGCGAAGCGTTCCTTGATACCGCCCTTGACGATGTCTTTCAGGTAAATGACGCCCAGCACGTCCCTTCCCCGGGCCACCACCAGCGGCGTGCCTCCGGCACGCGCGACGTTCTGCACAGTCATTTCCACCTCCTGCGGGAAGGCTCCGCCCTGGTCCTTCACCCACTGCGCCACGCTTTCCGCAGCGCCCTTCCGGATGGAAACGGCCGGCTGGCCGCCGTGCGCCGCAATGTCCACGCCGCTCATGCGGGTGGAAGCGGAGAACGGAACAAAGGCGATGTGGTCCGCGTCCATGTGGCGGCCCCGGATTCCAAATTGCTTTTTGGCCAGCACCACGATGCTGCGCCCTTCCGGCGTTTCATCGGACAGGGAGGCAAGCTGGGCGGCTTCCGCCAGCTGCTGGTCCTCCACGCCGGGCGCAGGCAGGAATTCATTCGCCATGCGGTTGCCGAAGGTGATGGTTCCGGTCTTGTCCAGCATCAGCACATCAATGTCCCCGGCCGCTTCCACGGCACGGCCGGACGTAGCCAGCACGTTCCGGCGCACCAGCCGGTCAATGCCGCTGATGCCGATGGCGCTCAGCAGGCCGCCGATCGTCGTCGGAATCAGGCACACCAGCAGGGAGACCAGAACGGGCAGGGAGATATGGCCGTCCGCCCTGAAACCCAGCGCCCGGGCGGAATCCTCAATGTATCCGGCCATGGCTGGGAGGGAAAGCACTACGGCAATGAAGACGATGGTCAGCGCCACGAGCAGGATGCCCAGCGCGATTTCATTGGGCGTCTTCTGCCGGCTGGCGCCCTCCACCATGGCGATCATGCGGTCCAGGAAGGTATTGCCCGGTTCCGCCGTGATGCGGATGACGATGCCGTCGCTGATCACGCGGGTGCCCCCCGTTACGGCGCTGCGGTCTCCCCCGCTTTCACGGATGACCGGGGCGGATTCCCCGGTAATGGCGGATTCGTCCACGCTGGCGATGCCTTCAATCACCTCGCCGTCAAGAGGAATGATGTCCCCGGCCTCGCACAGCACTTTTTGCCCCTTGCGTAGCTCGGAAACGGAGACTATTTCCTCCGTGCCCTTGTCCGTCAGCAGACGGGCGTTCACATAGACGCGCATTTTTTTCAGGGCGTCCGCCTGGGCCTTTCCACGGCCTTCCGCCAATGCTTCCGCAAAGTTGGCGAACAGGACAGTGAACCAGAGCCAGAGCGTGACTTGCAGGGTAAAGCCGAAAGGCTGCCCGGCGGCGGCATCCCGGATAAGGACGACCGTGGCAACCAGGGCACCAATGGCCGTGACGAATATCACGAAGTTTTTGGATAAAGCACGCGGGTCAAATTTGCGCAGCGCGTCCCGAAAGGCCGTTTTCAGCATGGCCCCGTTGCACCAGGATTGATTCTTTTTTTCTTCTTTCATCATCGTAAAATCTGGTTTGTTGGTGAATGCTCCTTACAGCATGGTTCCCGAATACAGAAGCAGATGTTCCAGAATGGGCCCCAGGGCCAGAGCCGGGAAGAAGGTGAGGGCACCTACAATCAGCACCACGGCCACCAGCAGAACCATGAACATCAGGTTGTCCGTCGCCATGGTGCCCTGGGCTGGAGGCGCGGTTTTCTTGGATACCATGCTGCCCGCAATGATCATCACCGGAATGATGGCTCCGAATCGGGCCAGCAGCATCGCCAGGCCGCCCAGCACGGAATAGAAAGGCGTATCCCCAACAGCCAGGCCGGCAAAGGCGCTGCCGTTGTTCCCGGCCTGGGAACCGAAGCAGTACAGAATTTCCGTCAGACCGTGCGGTCCGGCATTGCAGATGGATTCACGCCCCACTTCCGTAGCGGCGGCCAGTCCGCTCATAAGCAGGACGGTTATGCCGGGCAGCAGAACGCCCACCATGGACCAGCGCACTTCCCGCGCTTCAATTTTTTTGCCCAGGAATTCGGGAGTACGCCCCACCATCAGCCCGCACAGGAAGACGGTGATCATGGCGAACATCAGCATGCCGTACAGACCGCAGCCCAGGCCGCCGAAGATCACTTCACCCAGCAGCATGTTGAACAGGGCAATGCCGCCGCCCAGCGGGGACATGCTGCAGTGCATGCAGTTCACGGAACCGTTGGAGGAGGCCGTCGTAGCCACGGACCAGAGGGAGCTGTTCGTCACGCCCAGGCGCACTTCCTTGCCTTCCAGCATTTCCATGCCGGGGAACAGCGGGTTCCCCGTGTGTTCCGCCCACTGGGAAAGCCCGATGGTCGTCACAAGCAGAAGCATCATGGCGCCGAAGATGATCCAGCCCTGCCTTTTTTTCCCGATCATCACGCCGTAGGCATACGGGCAGGCGCAGCCGATCAGGAGCAGGGAGAGCATTTCAACCATGTTGCTGAACGGCGTGGGGTTTTCAAAGGGGTGCGTGCTGTTGTTCCCGAAGAAGCCGCCGCCGTTCGTCCCAAGCTGCTTGATGGCCACCTGGGAGGCCGCCGGACCGTTGGGAATCACCTGCTCCACGCCGTCCATGCCCGGTACGGTGACGGGTCCGTCAAAGGACTGCACCACCCCCTGGGAGACCAGCAGAAGCGCAACGACCACGGAAATCGGAATCAGAAAGTACAAGGTACTGCGCGTCAGGTCCGCCCAGAAGTTGCCCAGAGTGGAGGCGCATTTCCTTTTCAGACCGCGGATCAGGGCGGCCATGACGGCAATCCCCGTGGCGGCGCTGACGAAGTTCTGCACGCCCAGCCCGGTCATCTGGACAAAGTAGCTGATGCCTTCCGGCCCTTCGCCGGAGTAGAACTGCCAGTTCGTATTGGTCATGAAGCTGATGGCCGTATTCAGGGCAATGTCCCACCGCATGTTTTCCGTGCCGGCGGGGTTCAGCGGCAGCCATTTCTGGCACAGCAGGGAAAGGAACAGGATAAGGAATCCGGCGGCGTTGAACAGAAGAACAGCCGTCAGATACTTTTTCCAGCCCATTTCGCGGGAGGGGTCCACGCCGGCCACACGGTAGGTGCAGCGCTCCACGGGACCAAGAACCGGGGAAAGCCAGCTCCGCTTTCCCTGTAAAACATTCGCCAGCCACTTCCCGAGCAACGGAGTGAAGGCGACCAGTATGCCTATGAATAGGACAATGATTAACAAGTCGTGTGAGGACATAACGCAACTTTATACATGTTCCGGAAATTCCGGGTAGTTAACAAGGGGCTGCCGGACATTAAGAAATTGTTAATTTCCCTCCGGAAGCCCGTTTTCCATGACGCCAGTACGCCGTTAGAATTCCACGCCCAGGCGGAAGCCCACCCAGAACTCGTCCCCGGCGTCCCTGCGGCGCAGCACCGTAGCCGCCTGGGAATAATTGACGGAGCCGGAAAGGGAATAATGTTCCGCAAACCGCCACGTCACGCCCAGGCTCCAGTCAATGCAGTTGGAGCCGTCGTCATAGTCCACGTTATAACCGCCGTTGTACCCGTACCTGGCCATGGGCGTTACCGTCACGTTCTCCACGGGGGACCATTCCAGTTGCACAAAGGCGCTGTAATAGGCTTCAAAATCCTGGTGTTCCACCTTCGCCTGGGTTTCCGCCCCCACGGTCAGCCAGTCCGTCACGGCATAGGAGACGGTCAGGGCCGGATTGGCTACGTTGTAGTCCTGCGTGAAATAGAACTGGTGCTCATACCAGGGATTGACGGTCCACTTCCCCAGCTTCCAGGCGTAACCCAGAACCAGGTCCAGCTCGTCATAATTGGAGGAATCCCCCCCGGCGTACCAGGCGCTGAGCGTAAGGTCTTTCCAAGAGATGCTCGGAGCCACTTCCCAGATGCCGCTGCCCGGCAGGCAGTCCAGCCCTTCCGTCACGTATTTGCTGGACCAGCCCGCGGAAAGGGAGAAAGCCCAGTCCGTGTCCGTAGAAGGGATGGCGGCCTCCTGAGCGTTGGCCAAGGAGGAAGAGGCCGTTTCCCCGCCCATGCAGACGGTTCCTGCCATCATGGCGCAGCCCAGAACTGCGGCCCCTATGTTTCTTGCGGTGTGTGTAATCTTCATAAAGACGTATCGAATACGTCCTGAATCCTACACAGCATATTGACCTGCGTGAAGTTAAGCCACACCCTGCAACCGTTATGAAAAAATATATTTTCCGGTTGCCATGGATGAAAAGCTGCAACCTTCCGCGGCCTGCGGAAATGGAAAAAAGATTTATTCAGCTCCGTCCGCCACAATTCTGTACCCCAGGCCGGATTCTGCACGGATAATGCGGTTTTCGGGATCGGAATCCCCCAGCTTCTGGCGCAGGTGGGCAATGTGCACCCGCAGGTAGTGTGTATCTTCCTCATGCTGGGGTCCCCAGATTTCACGGAGCAGTTGGCGGTGGGTCATCACCTTGCCCTGATGGAGCAGCAGAAGGCGCAGAATGCCGTATTCCTTGGAGGTCAGATGGATTTCCTCCTTCCCCTTCTCCACGCGCCGGGAGCTCAGGTCCACAATGATGGACCCCAGCCGGAATACGGAGGGCTCCCTGTCCGGCCGGTTGCGCCGCAGCATCACGCGCAGGCGCGCCAGCAGTTCCCGGCCGCTGAACGGCTTGGTCAGGTAATCGTCCGCCCCGGCGTCCAGGGCGTCCACCTTCTCATCCTCCCTGTCCCAGGCCGTCAGGATCAGAATGGGAACCTGCGTCCATTCCCGGAGCTGTTTGAGCACTTCCAGACCGTTGATGTCCGGAAGGCCCAGGTCCAGAATAATGGCGTCCGGCCGTTTCAGAGCGGTCTCGCTCAGGCCGAGCTGCCCGTTTTCACACTCGCGGACATGGTAGCCTGCGCCAGTCAGCGTCAGGTTCAGGAGACGGCGTATCTGCCGTTCGTCATCAATAATCAGGATATCTGCGGGAAGGTCGCTCATGACACAGGAAGGGGAGGTTTATTCTTCAGGAACATCATCATGCTCCACCAGGGGAAGGACAAGACGGAAACAGGTTCCGGCGGGAACGGGAACCAGGGTAACGGCTCCCCGCTGCGCCTCCATGAAACCGCGCACGATGGGAAGCCCCAGGCCCAGACCGCCGGGCCGCGTCGTCCGGAAGCGCTCAAAAATGGTTTCCGCCCGTTCGGGGGGAATGCCCGGCCCCAGGTCATGGACATCCAGCCAGACCAAGCCGCGTGCGGGATCGGTTCCGCCCTTCAGCGTAATGGGGGTTCCCGCAGGAGTATGCACGCACGCATTCAGCAGCAGATTGACCAGCACCTGCTCCATCAGGGAGAAATCCGCCTTCACCAGCGGATAATCCGGCGGCAGGGCGACGGACACGGGATGGTCCCGGCGCGCCTCCCTGGTGGCGGCCAGGGCCCCTTCAATCACGTCCCCCAGGTCGCACCAGTCCAGTTTGGGCTTCAGGGCGCCGGATTCCAGACGGCTCACGTCCAGCAAATTTTTCACCAGGCGGCGCAGGCGGCGTGCGGCCAGCAGGATTTCCCCATACTCCTCCCGTTCCTCCGGCGCGGACGCGGCGCGCCCGGCCAGCTTCTCACAGCCGCCCTCAATCACGGCCAGAGGCGTCTTGAACTCATGGGAAACGCTGTCCAGCAGGGATCGGTGCAGTTTTTCGGATTCCTCCATGAGCCGCGTACGCGCCCGTTCCGCCCGCAGTTCTTCACGTTCCAGCGCCATGGCCAGCTGCGCGCCCATGCTTTCCAGCAAATCCTTCTGCCCTGCCGTGAGGCGCTCCTCTTCCTCCGGCCTCACGCCCAGCACGCCCATGCAGCGCTCCCCGGACATCATGGGGAGGTAAAATCCTTCCGCCACCGGGAGCGTATCCGTAAACCTGCCTGCGGGCCGGCGGTGCTCCAGGCACCAGGCAGCCACGCTCCATTCCTTGTCATCCATGGAAAAAGCCCCCCCGGATTCCCACAGCTTCAGCCTGCGGCCGTTGCCTTCCGGCGTCATGACCGCCAGGCGCACCCCCATGATCTGGCTGATCTGCCCTGCGGCGACGGAAATCAGGGAAGGCACGTCCGAGGCGGACCCAATGGCGCGCGAATACAGGAACAGGGCATTCGTCTTTTTTTCCCGTTCCCGCTCCTCCTGCTCGCGAACCCTCAGGCGGGAAGTGAGCCGCCCCGTGGAGAGAGCCACCAGAAAGAAGAAAAGGCACATCAGGGCATCCTCCAGCCGTTCTATCTTGAACGTCATCACCGGGGGAATGAACAGCAGGTTCCACAGCAGGGCGCTCAGCGCAGCGGCCATCAGCATGGCCCAGCGGGAACGGATGAAAAAGCCCAGGCCCACTACTCCCGCCAGATACAGGAAGCCGGGAGCGAAATAACCGGTAAACGCGGAAATCAACAGGCCGATTCCCGTAACGGCCGCCGTCACGCCTGCGGCCAGCCAGTAGTCCCGGCCACATTTTCCCGTTTCCCGGTGCCAGCTCTTCCACCGGTTCCGGACTGGACCGGGAGCGGCGGGAACTACGTAAATATCAATCTGGTCGCTCCCCTTTACCAGCTTGTCCACCAGGGACATGGGCCGCACCAGCCCCCACAGGTAAGCCTCTTGCGGCTTGCCCACCACAATCTGGCTGACATTTCTCAAAAAGGCCATGCGGAGCAGCGTCTCCGCCAGGTCGGAACCGGGCATCACGATCACTTCCGCACCCAGCCGCCGCGCCAGCTCCAGGTTGGCGTCCAGCCGCTGCTGCTGTTCGGGGGACAGCGGCACGCCCGTATCCACGGAAAGGGCAATCCACGGAGCGTTCAGGGCGTAAGCCATGCGCCGCGTCCAGCGCACCAGCCGGGCGGAAAACGGGCTGGGCCCCACGGCTACCATCAGCCGTTCCCCGCTGCGCCAGATGGAGCGGTCCCCGGAAATGGTGCGCACCTCCGTCAGCTCATGGTCCACCTTCTCCGCCATGATGCGCAGGGCCAGCTCCCGGAGGGCCGTAAGGTTGGACTCCTTGAAAAAATGGTCCAGCGCGGCGGAAGCCTGGGGAGCGCTGTATACCTTCCCTTCCTGAAGACGCGTCCGCAACTGCTCCGGCGTGATGTCCACCAACTGGATGCAGTCCGCCTCCGCCAGCACGGAATCCGGCACGGTTTCCTGTACGGGAGCGGCAGTAATGTCATGAACGGTATCGGAACGGCTTTCCAGATGCTGCACGTTCAGCGTGGTGTAAACGTCTATCCCTGCGGCCAGCAAATCCTCCACATCCTGGTAGCGCTTCCTGTGACGCATTCCGGGAACGTTCGTATGCGCCAGCTCGTCCACCAGAATGAGCTGGGGCTTCACGCGCAGCACTTCCTCCAGATCGAACTCCTCCATCTGTACGCCCCGGTAAGCCACTTTCTTCATGGGAAGGCGCGGCAGCCTGCTGATAAGGCGCATCGTATCCTCCCGGCCATGGGATTCCGCCACGCCGATCATGACCTGCACGCCCTTGTCCGCCGCCTGGATGGCGGCCTCCAGCATGGCGTACGTCTTGCCTACTCCCGGCGCCATGCCGAAGAAGATTTTCAGCAGGCCGCGGCCGGGGCGGGATTCCTCCCTCCGGATGGAGGCCAGAATCCTGTCCGCCCGCTGGCTGTCCGAATGCATTTCCGAAAACATAAATAGTACAGGAAAACAACACTTCCCTGAGGCTGTAAAGCATTTTAGAGACTTCCTCCTTTCCATGCAAATAAAAGAACTCCGGAATAACGTTAATATTTTATTAAATTCCTGAAAGCACTCCCAATCATCCCCCCATCCATTGCCCTAATAGAAACAGGGAGCTCATTTGTCCGCCAGAAAATACAGGGAACAAAGAATTTTATTTACCCTTCCCAACGCTACTTTTTGCTCCGGCAGTTCCATACTTTTTCAGAAAGAGGAAATTGAAAGAAAGAATTCATTTTTTCCGAACGTGTTTTTTAAAGAAAAACACTCTGCACATAGCCTCTGCACTATTTGAAAAACTGCAGGGCGGCACCGGAGACATTCAACTGGCACCATAGGCAAATGAAAAAACTGGCATCCACCATCCTGGCGTTTCTTTGTCCGTTCCTCGCCTGCGGACAAACCACGCCATCCGCAGGTGGGGCCGTTCCCGCACCGCACCAGCTAAAATGGCATGAGGCGGAAATGGGGGTGGTTTTTCATTACGATCTGCATGTCTTTGACGGAAAAATCTACAATCAGGAAAACAACCGCGTCAAACCGGTGGAAGATTACAACATCTTCAATCCTGTTCGGCTGGACACCGACCAATGGCTGGCAGCAGCCAAGGCGGCCGGAGCCAAATTCGCCATCCTTACCGCTACGCATGAAACAGGTTTCGGACTATGGCAGAGCGATGCCAATCCCTATTGCCTGAAGGCCGTTAAATGGAGAGACGGCAAAGGCGATATCGTGCACGACTTTGTCACCTCCTGCCGCAAATACGGCATCCAGCCGGGCATTTATATCGGCATCCGCTGGAATTCCCTGTTGGGCATCCATAACTTCAAGGCGGAAGGCGAAGGCGAATTCGCACGCAACCGCCAGGCCTGGTATAAACGCCTGTGTGAAAAAATGGTGACGGAACTTTGCTCCCGCTACGGGGAATTATTCATGATCTGGTTTGACGGAGGAGCGGACGACCCCAACGGACTGGGGCCGGATGTGGAACCCATCGTCAGTAAATACCAGCCCGGCTGCCTGTTCTACCATAATGTGAACCGGGCGGACCTGCGGTGGGGAGGATCGGAAAGCGGAACGGTGGGTTACCCCTGCTGGTCAAGCTTCCCCTATCCCTACAGCCACAGCAATGCAAATGACAAAACTGCAAACCATAACAAACTCCTGAGGCACGGGAATCCGGACGGAAAACACTGGGTTCCCGCCATGGCGGACACTCCCCTGCGCGGCTACAACAACCGCCACGAATGGTTCTGGGAACCGGGAGATGATGACAAGGCCGTCTATCCGCTGGCCAATCTGATGGATATATATGAAAAATCCGTAGGCCGCAACGCAACGCTGATCATCGGCCTGACGCCGAACCCGGACGGGCTGATTGCCCCCGAAGACGTAGAGCGACTGAAAGAACTGGGACAGGAAATCCGGCGCCGTTTCGGCACGCCGCTGGCCTCCGTCTCGGGAAATGCGGAAACGCTTACCCTTCCATTAAAAGGAGAGCAAAGCGTCAACTACTGCATCATTCAGGAAAACATCCGGCACGGCGAACGGGTGCGCACCTACCGCGTGGAAGCAAAAGTCAACGGTAGCTGGATCACTGTATGCAAGGGAACTTCCATCGGCCATAAGCGCATCCAGTCCTTTGACCCCATCAAGGCGTCCGCACTCCGTCTGACGG